>Ga0247734_1001605_pt1 | contig 16845 bp, 17 predicted proteins | sample UWRJL103311B2_FD_180933 | JGI IMG/M metagenome (GOLD analysis project Ga0247734, IMG submission 180933) | Plant litter microbial communities from Arlington Agricultural Research Station in Wisconsin, United States - UWRJ-L103-311B-2 | ecosystem: Environmental > Terrestrial > Plant litter >... | reverse complement strand
AGTTTAGTAAGTATTGATAAATGTTTCCAGGCATTTGGCCGCTTTAGAATGGATACTTCCGTTAAGAATGAAAACGTATCCTTCTACCACGTATTTAATCATTATAACATGACAAACTTCCGTACTATTGAATTTTACACTAATAACTACACACAGGAAGCTAATCGTATATTAAATGGTCATTTTGAACTGCTAGAACGACAAAAAGCCACCGGCATCCAATTAACTAAGGATGAAAGACTAAAGGCATACTGTCGCAATCCGGATCACGAAGATCCAGAAATTGATTACAATCTTTTGGATCGAGTAATAAATCATCAAAATAGCATCGAGGTCTATAATAACGTGGAATATGTTAGAAAAGCGTGGATGGATAGGAATTATGAAGTGGAACAGACAAAAAGCTACTTAAGTTATAAAAGTAGCCGAGACGAAAAAAGAACCAGTTCAGCAGATAGACTTAAAGATGATTATTTAGCAGTAAAAGCAATTATGGAAGAATCCGACAGATTTACTATAAGCAACGAAATTGAAATGATCGAGAAGCGTAATCCTTTAGCAATCAAAGCGATCAAATATTTAAACCAACAAGACATGGAAAGATTTAACTACAATTTTATTAAAGTTCAACAAGAAACTATAAAGAGAGAGGAATCTACGAACCAGGCGAAGGCAATTAAAACTGTTGCTACATACTTTAAGCGTGGTGATCGCTACACAAAAACAAAAATAAAAGATGTCATTCAGTCGATTTACGATGACCTAAAATTATATGACAAGAATGGCAAAGGTCGATTAGCAAAGGCAACGCATATCAAGTTATTTTTTGATGTAAATGAATGCAAAATAAAAGGTAAAAGTGGTGCAATGCAAAATGGATATGAGTTATTGAGACCTACTTTCTCAATGGCAGCAGTCAATTAATCCACTTCCTCAAATTTTAAAATTTCTGACAATTCCTATATAGTGACAAGAATTTATAAATAATAGGAAATGTAATATAACACCTTCTTATGATTTTTAATTATGGAAAGGTTAGTAATCTTAGCTAGGGCATGGTCAATAGGCCATGCCCATTTTTATTAAAAATATTTTTTTATAATTTCTGCACCGATAATATCTATTTGTCCTAAGCGCTCAACTCCTATCTCACATAACACCCCTGGTCCTTGTCGTGATGAAGATGATATAATATATAGGAAGTAAACTCTGAGAAAAGCATGGCAACAGTGCCAGTATCGAGCCTTTTCTTTTTTAAAAAGAAACATACTTGTCAAAGCCATTTATATCCCGACTAATTAGACTTATACGACAATTCCGACCATCGGAATAAACAGATCTAATCAATCCAATCCTATCAGTACCAATCCTACATATCTAATTCACAAATAATCTATTAAACCCTTTCAGAATCAAGCCCAGATAACAGGGCATTGTACAGCTATGGCTAAAAATTCACAAAACACAAAAAATCAATCTGCTAAAACACAATCAATTAACCCATCCCAAATCCTTAACCCCCAAGACCAGATGACAGTAATTTTAGAAAACACCGAAGTATTAATCGAATCTAACCTCGAACAACGCAACATTAAAGTTGAAGAAGCCTACCACAGCATCGTTAAACAAACCAGAGAACTGCTTACAGCGTTCGATAGCTTAAAATACCGTATGAGTGTGACAGTTGATCATGCCAATTCCGGTAAGCCAACTAATCTTATAAATGAATGGCTCAGCTCGTTTCACAACTTTACTCTTACCCGCAACAGATACGGATACAGTATGATTTACGTATCCTATGACGAGGATTCTCTTACTAGATTTGGTGACAAAATCTTCAACAGAATGCTCAGAATTGTATTTAATACAACCAATTCCGTGGTTGGTGAACTAAATATAGAAAACTGCATTAGGATAGACCATTGCGCTACGGATATCCAGCCTTTCTTTATTAATAGGTTATTTAGCCAAGAGCATGACTATGTGACAATTCATACCGAAGAGAAGGTGCCTTCCTAAATTATAAGCTCCATTTGCATATGGTTTCATTCTTCTTTATATCTTTACGATAAATCAAAACGGAGGAATGAAACCAGCATTTTAAAACTATAAGAAGAAACTACAGAAATTAAGATATAAGCGTTAAGCTTAATGTTCTTGTCTAGGGGAAATCGGCAAAATTGAAACAAAGACAACGAGAACAGATAAGTTCAACACCTGCGCAATAAGCGTATGGTGCTGACTTGTTTGTTGTTGTCAGGTTCTTGCCGAGCCTCCTTAGACACAGACAAAGCTCAGTCCATGCGCTTATTGTGTTTACTAACCTGCCATACAGGACTTAATGGCTCTCAAAACTAATGAAGTTCGTACGAAGCATTTTATCATTAATAGGATTCTATCTATTATTCTGGATCGCGAAATCCATCTATCATTCGTTCCTCACTGGAGACTCTAAAATTGAAACCATTACTATGATAGAATGGTGGATTGCCGGCATTTCTGCTATCATTGTAATTATCATAAATGCAGCATTCATTGATGAAAGGGATGAAACGCCATTTTCCCCCGGAACATTGGTTCTGGTATTAACGTTTCTTGCAACCTTTCTTCCATTCTCATGGGGATTTATAGTATTGTACAATTTGGGTGTTGCTGGAAGCATTGTCTGGTCTATTTATCAAAAACCTTAATATAGAAAATGAAACACCACTACACAACCGCAATTAAGGACGGTTATAAAGGCTGGGAAATATTTATAACAAAAGGATACAATTACAGTAATGATCTTCAAGTTATGATTAGCCCAGGAGTTAAGATGGATACTATAGGTACGCAACACATGTCACAAGCCGATCGAATGAGATTTAATATGGACTTGCAGGATAAAAGGATAAGACATAGTCATGAGCTAAGAGTTAAAGCGACAAAGACATTGTTTATATTTCAGTTTGTAACTCCTTGGGGTCGTGCAAGAGAAGAGGCTAAGAAATTTATAGATGGCAGATTAGGAGCATTCAATCTACAGAAGTTCATTGACGCATCTTAGAATATTGTTAATTTAAATTTGCATCAACAATGCCACTTGAACTATATCCGATTATATTAATCGTTGCCGTAATCATTTTCTATATACTGGGCAAACACAGTACTCCAGTAAAAGAAGTCATTAAAACTGTTGAGATTACCAAAGCACAGGAGATAAATATTTACCAAGACGAGCCGGAACAATCTTACCTTCTACGTTGCCAGAACTTTATTGTTTCTTTTCTAAATGATATGAATGCGCCATATCTTGCTGCTCCAGATGACAGTTATTATCAAATGAATGGATTTGGTGAGAATGAATACAATAATCAGCTAAACATTGAGCCTTTATTTGGAGGTGGGTCAAAATACATCGCTTTTGATACAAGAATATCATCCGGAATACTGCCTAATGATAAACTGCCACAATTGTCAGAACTGATCAATCGTGTTAATAGCGAATTGTTGCACTCTGGTTTAAGTTTGAATTATGAAAACCGTACCATCAATTACAAAATAATCTACAAGGTCGGAGATCACGAAATCGTACCGGATTATTTCTGGTTTAATTTAACCGCAGTGAATGCAGCAGTTACATTTATTCCTTTTATCAACCGGGTATTGATTAACGGTGAAGAGCCAGTACTTGTGGCACTAGACTATTTATCACGATAATATTATTCTGATGGAACAATCTACCTATTGAAATATTAATACCATTCATTTAATCATAAAAATTCAAGTTGATTACGGCATTCCGTAAAATAATAAGCAAAAAATAAACACTTTCAACATCAAACTATTAAGAAGTCCAAAACTTATGACAAAGATTAAAACAACACACATGTTAGTGCTATTAGCAATGCTTGCTTTTGGCTCCTGTAAGAAAAATGGTAATAATTCAGCTGAACCCACTGCGACTACCTGCAAAATTGTATCGATAAAAGAAGGTGACGATCCTGCTACAACTTACTCTTATAATGATAATGACAAGATTTCAAATGTTACTAATCTGTATGGTTTTGGTAATGGTACTTTTAGCTATCAAACCTCATCAACTACTTTCACCGATTCTGGTACCGGAGCAAGACAAATATTAGTTACAGATGTGTCAGGTAAGATCGTGTCTGATCAGTATGATACATATAAATATAACAATGATGGCTACCTTATAGAAAAGACTGGAAAGGGTACTACGATGCCGGAGTTTGTATTATCATACAGTAATGGCAACCTTACTAAAGTAATTACCGATGGTACCGAAACTTCAGATATTACCTATTACGACTCAGAAGTCGCTCAGAATTTGTTAGGTTATGAAAGTGCATTGTGGAGTTCACTACTATTTAATCAGCACACATTCTCAAACATTACAGCAACTATGATAGGTAAGGGTTCAAGAACTTGGTGAAAAATATAATTATGAAAAGAACCGAGGGTGGTAAGGTTCTACAGTTTACAGATTCTTATTCTTATACTAAAGATCAGGAAGGAAAAGTAATTTCAGCGACAATAAAAAGTGAATCGCCGGCAGGTTACTATAACGGAACAACGACAATCAGTTTCACGTACCAATGCCAATAATCAAACATCGATTTGAATTATTAGCCACTACATATTGATTATTATCAGAGCCGCTTTAAGTGGCTCTTTTCATTTAATCCCATTTATGAGACATCTAATGAGAAAATATAAAATTAGGCAAATCACAACCCATGATATGAATATTGCCTTAATATTCGTCTATATCGTTGATAATGAATACATACCCAATACATTCGGTAATGAGATGCATATCAGCACTGCACTTTCATGGCGAGGCTATGAGTCACATATTGAGCAGATGGTAAAAGAGTGTAATACCTTTGAAGATTTAGTTTGTCAATACACCTTTGAATGGCATAAAGACAGCGACCAGGCAATTACGATACTTCGGCAGGATTATTCTAGATATCTGGTTAACCGCATGGTTAAATTGGTCGAGTAGTTCATTAAGGCTAAATTAGAAACTATATATAATAAAAGCGGATGATGAGATCCTGCACTAAGCCTTTCCTCAAAAGCGCTCTTTTCATTTACAAACATTTTCCTTATGAAGTATTCCAGATTCTTGTGGTTGCTCCTGGTGTTATTGATATTCATCGCAGCTGTGTATATTCTAACCTTGGATTTAGATATACCGCCAAAGGGTAATCATAATGGTTATCCATTTTAGAAAAATAGCAGGTCATCCTATACGCCTGCCTTTTCCCGCAACTGCTGCTTAAGGGGAGAAAGGCAGGCTATAGTCTTCAATTTGTGGTTTGACCTAAATCCGTAATCGCTTACTGCTGATCCTGCAAGCAGTTCGTCCTATCATTAAGTCTATGGTGTTATGAAAGGCAGTGCTAGGAAAAAAGGTACTCCGCAATGACTAAGCTTGCAGAATAAACGCCAGAATGCTCAGTCCTTCAGCTAGGCTTAACCAGCCTGGCTTCAGTCCATCACTTTTATTCTGTCATGTATTCTGCTAAAGCAAGCGGATTGCTCGTGAAAGTACTTGCTGTATTATAACATTCTCGTTGTTCATGGTTATAATCCAGAAACTTTCTTAGTTCAGCTCACCTTACGCTATCCCTCAGGCTTCACAGCATTCATTCTTCTGCTGCTCGTGTAAACACATAGTCAAAGTTGCACTATCGTGCTTCTCCTTTGACACCTTCGGTCAGTTCGCGTTTTGCGGTGAGCTAATAAACTAGTCGTGCCACTTCTTGAATCATCAGACGTACTTTCTTGTATATCACTAATGCAGACCAATATTACAATTGTTGTATATATAAAAACCCTTGTTGAAACTAACCAACAAGGTTAACCAAATATTCAGTTGTAATCTCGATATACATGTTCATGTGTCATTGATAGCCTACATATCACAATCTTCTATATACATACCAATTTCATTTGCATGTGATTCAAGAAATTTAGTATTGCCACTCCAAACTATTGTACCGTTATCTGCATCTACAGATTTTATAAAAAGGTATCCTGCACCTTGATTTCTATATGTAACATTGTAATGAGCAACACTGTCACAATCACTAATAGATAAATCATAGACGTCTATTTGCTTGTCTTCCCTCTGGACTTCTAAAAGATATTTATATGGCATACTATTTAATTTTGCTTCTGTAATAATCAACTACACGATTGTTTAACATCTGTTCTTCTCTAATATCTTCTCTATTTGCATATCGGCAGCCATCAAACCCTGCATTGGATCTAGTGTTTTAAACCTACGAAATAATCCTTCTTGATATGGTGCTTTGACAAAAGGCTGAATAAACTCTTCTGGTGTGTACCAGACCTTCGTTTGTGTATCAAATATCCAGAAGTTTAAACGTGTTGCCTGTAAAGCCATAGTTTCAACACCATTACGCTGTTGATCATGCTGACTAATTTGAAATGCTCCCTGATCCATACGACGAATCTATGCTAATATATTTAGTAATTCAATAGCTATTTAAAGATTGGGGAGTAATAGCTTTTTTCTTAATAAATACTTCTAGCTCACTTTTGAAAAAATGCTGAGTGTAAAATACATTGTTAGCCTCATAACTTGTTAAAACTTCATCTAGAGTTACTTCAATAACATATAGTTCTTTGCAAGTATTAATATATTTATGCTTCGCGAAGCCACTTAAACCGATTCTTCTTCATTGTTATCCATACACTGTTTAATTAATTTAAAACTAATATAATTAAATATTTATACATCAATATTTAATGCCTTTTCAGATTCTACATTGAAAGTATTTATGATAAACAGTACATTTATAACCATAAGGACTGATAAATGAGAGTATTAAGTGAATTTGATAAGAAAGCTATAAGTGCTATGGTATCCATCAACCAAGACAGATATACGTTTGTTATTCCGGATATATTGGCAAAACTTTTTGACCCCGATGAAATCTTTCAGGTTAGAAACCAAAATGTGCATAATGTAAATGAACAAGAACCGCAGAAAAAGACGTTCAGGCTTTTGGTTACAGCAGTTAACAACACGGAGGTAATTAATAGAGTCCACATTAAGTTAGGAAACCTATCCAGCTTGATGAAATATTTGATTGAACAGAATCTAATCGAGTGGTTGGGTGTAAACGGTTTCCAAGAAGTGTCTATTAATGGATTTATTAACAATACACAAGAGGACAGAGCTCAAAACGCTTGGTCTGGTCACGATAAAACTCGATATGAGCTATTCAGCATTTTTGACCACGCATACAAGGTGACAGAAAATCTTAAAGACCTCGAGTCACATAGATTTAGAACAATTGAAGAAAGAAACAGAAAAACTGATGTTTTATTCAACCGATTGACGATTTTCATTGCAGTTTTAGCATTGGTGTTATCTATCGCTGCATTCCTATATGGTGGGAATGGATTTTTGAATCAATGAAAAACGAAATTTGGATCATATCATACGCCGAAAAAGAATGCCGCCAGGAGCTGGTTGAATGCAAGTATAAGCAACCATACCCGGAACTCACCCTGCATCTGGACGGAAAGAAGTTTTATGTTGAATTTGCGAACCGTAGCGACTATTGGATGTCTGCCTCAGGCAAACATGTGCACGTTGAGATCGTCTCCTGGAATAGATCAGTGAGACAAAAGGGTACAGCGGTATTTAAATTTTAATTATCTTGGGCAAAACAACGCTCATGTCAAAAACAAGCAAAATTGAAGAGGCGCCGGAAAAAATATCACTTACAATAACCGACCAGTGTTTCATTATCACTCCTATAGGAGAAGCGGATTCTGAAACGTTTATAAAAGCTATGGGTTTGATTGATGCTGTGATAGAACCAGTCTTAAAAGAGTTCAATTTTAAAGCAATCGCAGCAAATCATATATCACTGCCAGGGAGTATTAACAAGCAACTCATAAAGTCGATACTTGAAGATAAGCTTGTAATAGCTAATCTTACTGGACTAAATCCTAACGTAATGTATGAACTTGCTGTTAGACATGCAGTAAGATTACCAGTTGTAATAATGGCAGAAAGAGGTACTCGATTACCTTTCGATATTACTGATCAACGAACTATTTTCTATGATGATTCTTTAGCCGGGCTTAATGTCGCGCGGCAGCAGCTTAGGAATATGGTTGAAAAAGCACTTGCTGACAAAGAGCCTGATAATCCAATATATCAAGCGGCGGAACAAGCATTAATTTTCAAACAGCTGAAGGCAGATGATCCGTTGAAATTAGTTATGGATCGATTAGATAAGATGGAAAATAAGTTTAGTACCGTAGACCCCTCTAGATTCGGAGTAAGACCTGTTGGGAAATATTACTATACATTACTCGGAGAATTTCAAACGGAACTGGGTACGGATGAAAAACAAAGATTTAAATATATGTACGATATAGCTTCAGAATATCCAGGAATAACTCTGATATCTATTACTGACACCGAACCACTCGAATTAAAGTTCTCTACCAAAAGTAAAGAAGATTTTGGTCGCCTCATTCAAAGATTGAATCTCGATGAGTTTTTTACTCTTCTCAAGATTCCAATCTTATAGTTTAAAATAATATTATGAATTGCAATAAGAAAACGATTAATGGATATTAAAGAAGTCTGGACGGAATTTAAAGATAGGATTACTAGCCCGTATTTTGGATCATTTATAATTTCATGGACAGCTATTAACTGGCGTATTCCTATAGTTTTATTTTTCTATAAGACCGATGACCTGAAGGATGGGAACACCACTTACATCGACTTTATACAAAGACATTCTTACTGGGTTAATATCCTATTTTGGCCCGCCATCATTGCCCTACTATATACATTTGCATATCCATGGTTTAAAAGATTTATTAATGTTTACATAGCTGAGCAAACCGTGAAAACCGACCTAAAGCTATTAAAAGTCAATGATACTACATCGGTATCTATGGATAAGTTTCTGGAAACAAAAGCTAATCTGAAAAAAAAAGAAACGGACTTACAATCTATAATCAATGAAGAAGGCAAAACCAGAGCAGAAAATGGCGAATTAAGTACACAAATCATATCGTTGCAGGGAGAGATAGCATCTCTAAAGCAAACCCATCATGATACTGTACTAGAAATAAACAGGATTGATGCTGAAAGAACTAATGATTTAATGGTCGAGCATGAGCAGCAAAGAAAAGCTATGGTTGATGATTGTAGCGTTCGAGTGAAGAAAGCCCAAGAAAACTCATCAGAATTATTAAAGAGTTTAGATGTCGATATCGCAGAAAAAAACAGGGCTTTAGATTTGCAGCGAGGGATAATCGAAAGACATGAAAAAACGCAGACAAAAGTAGAGGCTGATTTAAATGCTATAAGCGAACAGTTAAAAATTGCTTTGGATCACCAAAATTCACTGAAAGAGAACGCTGATAGGAATGCCCAAGCCATATTAAATTTGCAGGCGAAATTAGATAGTGCTAACAACGATTTATTACTTAATGCAAGAGATACCACCAAAATTGTGAAAGGATATAGAGATATATTTATTGAATCTTTGCCATTGATTAAAAACGTATCTAGTGCAGTTACATCACGCGGCTTACTTTCAGTTGAGCAAAAAACCGAACTGGACAAAGTTATCACTAAAATGAACGATGCAATAGGCCAAAGAAAGCACGAATAGTTACCCTCTGGTAATGTCGTGCAATGTTTATACATCTGCCTAAGCGGTGAATGGGATATGGCGGATGTGAAAAAGTTTACGATTGACCATTACAAACACCTGTTGTAACATAGCTCATAAAAAACCGCCAGCTAGTAATAGTATCAATATTCATTTAGATAGGTTACATTTTAACCTCAATTGCTCGTGAGGTTCGCTATTATTCCTTCCATATGTTATATTCGTATTATACTCACTGATTTGCAATGTACAATAATGGATGAACCAATATTTTCTGATGAGCAGCTTGCTAAACTTCGCAAATATCTTGAAGATAATGCTGTGGAACTTGCGTTGAAAGACAAAATATCCAAAATACCGTATTATAAAAAAAAAGAAACATTAAGAGACTATCAATGGTTAATTGTGCAAGTTGACAGGTTTGGCAAGATTGAGATGTACTTTACCGGCATATCTTCTTTACTTAAAATTAAAGGAATTTATGTCGAAAGCAACCGGGTTGATAGCTTTAATTTTAAGCAGATACATAATATTTTAGAAAAAGCATATAATAAGAATCTAATTAAGAATTCGGAAGACTTTTTAAATGAGTTATAACCAAATTTAATGAACATTAATAATTACATGATCAAATTATCTAAGGTTTATTAAATGAGTGTACAATTCGGCGTTAGTTTCTCGATTAAGCAACCCATAATAATTTAATTTAATGACTTTTCTGAATCTAATCACGGCATTTCGCGAAAAATTCCCGCCCTATATAAAAACCTCTAAAAAACTCAACATTTACGACTATACAGCGCTGCTGTTAGCCGATTTTATGGAATTGCTTAACAACGTAGAAGAATCCGAGTATGTTCGTATCAACGGCAATAAGCAGGATTTAATGAACAAAATTAAGATTCAAAGCAATATTATCTTAAGTGCTATCGATTTATTTTGTTCTGGAGATATAGTTGGATGTTATGAAAGTATATATAAAACTTATTTTTATGAAGGATCGGATATTTATAAGATTTTAAGATACAAGCCGATCCCTGCCAGAGGACCACTATTTCGATTAAGGGTTAATAAGTCAAATCGACCTTTTGAGCATACAGAAATGTTCCATATTCCGTTTGGAAAGACACACTTAGTTTCTAATCAACGATTTAGTTTGGCAGGGTATCCTTGTTTATACCTTGGAAACTCTTCCTACTGTTGCTGGGAAGAATTAAATAGACCAGATATGGAGAGGTGTAATTTTGCGGTTCTAAGAAACGAAAAATTGTTGAATTTACTAGATTTAAGCCCACCGACTGAGATTCGACACAGTGAGGATCTTTTAGCTTATCCACTCATCATTAGTTGTGCCTTAAAAATCACTGAGGACCATTCTAGTTTTAAATCTGAATATATAATTCCTCAGGCTGTACTTCAATCAATCATTAAATTAAATAATAAAGCTATTAGTGACATTAATCTAGATGGTATAATTTATTTATCAACAAGAATTGGCGAAAAATTATTTTTCAACGATGATAACGAAATGTACAACTATGTAATACCTACAATTTATCGGAAGGAAAATAGATTTTGCCACAATTTAACTAAACTATTCACGATTTCAGAAGCGATCACTTATCAAGAATTATGGCTTAAATATCCACAATTGGTGGCAGCATTCGATGAAGATTTAGATGTTGGAAACGATCTCTATAAATTATCTGTTTTTTTTAAGATCGAACAATTTTTAAAAGGACGTACTATAAAGAAATTTACAATATCTGAAAACTAATTACTTACTAAAAACGCAAGCTTTAAGATTCTGATATACAAATAGCCTAGTCTATTAGAACATCTGTATATTAGTAATTCATAAATATATATAATGTAAGATAGATTAGCAATCGCATTTATTGGAGAACCAAGGTTATCATCTCAACACGTTTTAAGAAATTCCGACTTATAAAATCGTTAATTAGGTCCTTCATTTTTATAAAATGACTATCGGTGCGGAATTCCAGAAACAAATATCCCTTGTTTATAGATTATGCCATTTATTTTCTAAATATTCTACAGATATTGGCCATATGAGCGAAAGACCATTTAAAGAGGGCGATGTTGTAACATTAAAAAGTAAAGGGCCAGAAATGACCGTACAAAGAGTATTACCAGGAAATTTGAGCGTTGAATGTATGTATTTTGATGGTAAGGAATTCATCAAGAAGAAATTTAATGATAACCTTTTGATGAAAGTTAGATGATGTATTAATTTCTCCACAAAGGTAAGCTTCGTCAACTTAACACGCTTAAAGAAGTTCCGGCATAAACGCTATAAGCCTTCTCCCACAGTCCATTTATTCCGTATGCCATCTTTGCTTAGTTTCGCTGAAAGCTTGGTTGGGTTACCATAATTAATAAAATCATATGGTATTACAATCAGAATTATTAAAGGTGGCAGAAGTACAGATAACGTATAAGCCAAAGTTCAAAGTGTCGGAGAGACCACAAATAAGCAGATCTCAGCATGCTTATAACATTTTAATACAGCAGTGGGACTTGGGTAAGATAGAGTTATTAGAAGAGTTTAAAATCCTGCTGTTGAACAGGAGAAACAGGGTATTAGGATTGGTAAATATTTCTTCTGGTGGATTTAGTGCAACAGTTGCAGATCCTAAAGTAATATTTACAGCAGCACTTAAATCCTGCGCATCAGGAATCATACTATGCCACAACCATCCAAGCGGAGAACTTGATCCAAGCAATGAAGATCTAGCAATGACAAGAAAGTTGAAGGAAGCAGGGAAATTACTAGATCTGCAAGTTCTTGACCATTTAATCATATCTCAGCATGGATATTACAGCTTTGGTGATGATGGGATTATATAAACCATCTTAATATTATAACTTAGCAACTAATTAATCAAATTTATAACCAGGTTAATTGCTGTTGTATTTAAACGGATTTGCGGTAAAGCGACAACCAAACCGACAACCGAGGTAAATGAGAGACCGCTTAAAGTGTTAAAAGGTCCCGTAGTTCAACGGATAGAATAGAAGTTTCCTAAACTTTAGATATGAGTTCGATTCTCGTCGGGACCACAAAAGTTCGGTAGTACTTAAGTACTACCGAACTTTTTCATTTTTTATGAACTTCCATTTGTAAGCTAAGATTGTATGCTGAGTGAACATGAATATGGCATGTGTTCATTTTTGGACTAAAAATGGACACATTTCACAGTTGGTACATTTCATGACGTATCCGATCCCTGCCTTGATACGCCTGTAACAACAATAACTGCTTGCAATTCCTTGACAAAATAGTTGAAATTTGAACCTTTGGGTTTACTTGGTAAATCTTTGGTACTATTGATGATGTTATTAGACCGAGCAAAAATTAAATTTATTTCTTGTTCTGTTAACTTATCAGAATAATTCTTACATTTGCACTAACAGTACACGCCACGCTACCCTTAAGAACAGCGTACCAGGGCGTGTCTTTTGCTTTTATAGCTTTTGGTTATTCCTAATTGAGACTTCTTTATGTATACCAGACATGCATTGACCATTGATGAGCAAATTGATCAATTAAGTCGGAGAGGATTAATTATTGACGAAGACGCAGTCCATTTTCTATCCCATATTAGTTATTACAGATTAGCTGGTTATTGGTGGCCGATGCAAAAAGAACCTAAAGATCAGCATGTCTTCAAAGAAGAAAGTAAATTCTCAGATGTAATATCCTTATATAATTTTGATAGAGAACTACGGGTTATTGTTTTTGATGCTATTGAGAAAATTGAAATTAGTTTAAGGACTAAGCTTATCTACCATTTATCCCATGAATTCGGCCCATGGTGGTTTCAGAACCTAAATATTTATCAGGACGTGCCACAGGCAGTGAAAACATTGGCGGTTCTAGAAGAAGAAATCGAGAGATCCAAGGACGTGTTTATTAAGGAGCATAATAAGAAGCATAAAGATGATAAGCGTTTTCCACCATCATGGAAAACACTAGAATTGACAAGCTTTGGGGCGCTGTCAAGAATATATGGAAACTTAAATAATAATATTAAATCAAAAGATACTATCGCTCGGGAATTTGGAGTGGTCAACCATACCTTTCTACCAAGTTGGCTACAGTCTATTGCTCAAATTAGAAACTATTGTGCACATCATAGTAGGTTGTGGAACAAAAACTTACCTGGCAGGCCAAAACTTCTTTCAAATCCACCGCGCTTATGGATCAAAGATGTGCCACAAGAAAAAGAGTGGCACATGTTATATATACACCTGTGTTGCATAAAGTATATACTTAATATTTTTCAGCCCCAGAATCACTTTACATCTCAACTTATTGACTTATTTAGGAAATATCCAAGTGTAGATCCAAATGCTTTAGGAATGAAGGAGAGCTGGGAAAGAGAAGAACTTTGGAAATAGTGATTTCTCGAATTAGCAATACGATTGTTTCTATACTAATAGATCTAATTGTTCAATAAATTACGGTAATATTTATTAGAGTTTAATTAGTGTTTGATATGAAAAATAGGCTTCATTTAGTGTAAGAGATGGATTATTAATTAGAGATGCCAGTTCAAAGTTACGGTGTAACCTAGTTAATTGAGAAAGTTTGAAATCTGTCTCTCCACCATTTCAAAATCCCCCTTCACACCCCAAAACCTCGATAATCATCTGCAAATCCTCAACAAAATAGTTTGAAATAGGAATCTTCGCGGCCACAATAGCTCGATAGTACTTAAGTACTACCGAGCTTTTGTTTTCATCTTTTAAGACTTGCTAAATAAACAACCATTCTTGTTTATAATCTGAAAAATTTGTATTCCTGGATAAACAGACGCCGCTGCAGCTTCAGGAAATTATCTTTTCTTCCAGTGATTCAAATATCATTCGTGAGATCAACAAATTCTTAAGAGAAGGAAAACTCCGTAAGCTTGCCCCAAGGATCTATTCTCCCAATCTCGCCGACTTGTATTGTTCGAAAAGCTACTTGTCAGGTTGCAATCCAGGAAGGTAGTTATCTTTCCTAAACACTGCTGTGAAGTTTACATCGTTTGTGGCTGGATAGTTTTTAATTTCTCGCCAGCCTGTCCTCCTCAGAATGCAGACGTAAAGTGAAAGTAACGGTCAGACAGGTTATTCCGTTTTTCCGGCTAATATCGAAGCTACCTTCCAGCTGACTGCTAAGCCCCTTCATCAGGTTCATTCCGAGTGACTGACAATCGTTAATCTGAAAATCCGAAGGGAATCCTGGTCCGTCATCGCCTACCGTAAGACAAACTTGTCCTTCTTCGTTCCTGGAAAAGGATATCCTGATACTTCCCTTATCTTTATCTACAAAAGCATACTTGATAGCATTTGTAATTGCTTCATTGAGTATAAGTCCTACAGGTATTGCTTGGTTTACATCCAGAAATACCTGAGCGAGATCAAAACCGAAATGAATATGGCCGGAATGGTCAAAACTTTCTTTAAGGTAAAGTGCCAGGTCCTTAATGTAATCTGCCATGTTGATGTATGCCAGGTTATCAGATTGGTATAGTTTCTGGTGGATAAGTGAAATGGAATGCATACGGTATTGGCTTTCCTTTATTGCCTTTTTTGCAACATCATTGTCCATATAGGATGACTGGGTGTTAAGAAGACTGATCACAATCTGAAGGTTGTTCTTCACCCTATGGTGTATTTCTTTCAACAGCCATTCTTTTTCGTTCAGGAAGTGTTTCAGAGAGTTGTTCTTTTCGCTGATTTCCTGTTTCTGTTTCTTGAGATCCCTGTTGCTGCGGTTCTTAAGCTTGTACTGTTGATAGAGCAAAGCGAGAATAATAACTAAAAGTGCCACAACTGCCTGCGTATAATTCTGTGCCATATTAGCTCTTTGGAGTTTGTTCTGCTGGAGTTTGCTCTTGTTGTTGAGTAATACCAAATCCTTCTTTCTTTTTTCCGTTTCATACTGGATCTGAAGTTCCTCTATTTCTCTTGTTTTCCTGGTGTCGAGTATCGAATCGTTGAGCTGTTTATAGATTTGGTAGTGGTCAATCGCGGAGATATAATTAGACTCCGCAGAATCCACTCGAAAGAGCATATGGTGAATATCTTTTAGCGCACCTGCCGAAAGCTTCTGAGGATTGGACTGCAATGCCTTGCGGAGGTATTTGCCGGCACCGCCATAATTATTTCTGGAGAGGTAAAATTTTCCTATAGAGCGCCTGGCCTCCTGGGAGAACTCAAAGTCCATCGTAGAGGCGGCATAAAGTTGAAGCGATTGCTGATAATAACGTTCTGCCTTTTCATAATTGCCGAGTGCATCATAGCAGCATGCCAGGTTTTGAGCTATACATGCCTTCTGGATTCTGGTAATCGGGGGTATCATCCGCGACAGGTTAAGGGTAAGTGCGAGAGCCTCCCGAGGTTTGTTTCTTTTGATAAAATCTCCGGAAACATAACCACCGGCAGCAAAAACTGCAAAGTTTGGACGCTTAGACTTACCCCATTTCTGCAATGCCTTTTTATACCATTCTATGCCCTTTTCATTGTTTCCTATTTCCAAATATATCCTTCCGAGATCTGCATACAAATCAGCTGCAGAACTAGTATCCCCCGACTTGTTCATGCTCTCGATCGCCAGCATTGCATATCTTAGGCTCTTGTTAAAATTTCCCTTGACCCGGCTGATTCCCGAAAGCAGACTATAGGTGGTTTGCAGCCGGGGATAACCTAAAGCCTTGTAACGGCTGAGTACGTTGAGAAGCTCTGTTTCCGAAACATCAAGCTTGCCGTCATAAAAATGGAGCGCCGCAATTTCCATCAATACGTTAATTTCTTCCAGAGGTTTGTTGATTTGCCTGTAAAGTGAGGCCGACTCATAGAACTGCTGGATCATTTCTCGGGGATAGGTACCCCTGGTGGTCAGCCAGACACCGTAACGGAATCGAAGAAAAGCCTCTGCCTCCTTATCTTGAGTTATTTTGTACTCCCTGAGCGCCTGATTAAACAAGAGCTGTCCTTTAATGGCATCGCCTCTTTCCATAACAATCACCATGGCCATTGTCTGGCTTTCGTGCTCCCACTTTATCAGATGGAGCGAGTCACTCAGTTTTCTCGCCTTGCCTATATAGCTTTCAGCACTATCAAGATCCGATTTCAGTTC
>Ga0247734_1001603_pt1 | contig 16857 bp, 15 predicted proteins | sample UWRJL103311B2_FD_180933 | JGI IMG/M metagenome (GOLD analysis project Ga0247734, IMG submission 180933) | Plant litter microbial communities from Arlington Agricultural Research Station in Wisconsin, United States - UWRJ-L103-311B-2 | ecosystem: Environmental > Terrestrial > Plant litter >... | reverse complement strand
TCTATAAGAAGTTGTCGTAGTACCACTCAACATTGTCCTATATAACATTTTTAGTGGTGCCGGCAAAGGCCCGGAGATATTTGGGACCGAGCCATGGCACTTCTATATCCGAAATCTTCTACTCAATTTCAATATCTGGTTTTTGCTGGCTGTACTAGCGCTGCCGCTTTTCGCCCTGAAGAAGTTATTTTCGCAGTCTGTACAGCAAGGGGGCATTGTAACTGGTCTTCGTAGTATCGTTTTTATTTCCCCATTCTATCTATGGATCGGCATATTCAGTTTCCAACCTCATAAGGAAGAGCGGTTCATGTATCCCATGTATCCAGCTTTGGCATTGAACGCAGCGATGTCACTTCATCTTATTTTGTCGACATTTGGCAACAGCGATCGAAAAACCTTCATTGGGAGAATTCCTCCGCAGTTGAAACTCGCCGTAGTGAGTGTAGCGATGTTGGCATCAGTGGACATAGGTTTTGCCAGAATTTATGGCATCTACTCAGCATATTCGGCACCGCTTAAGATTTACGAACCTCTCCAAGAGGGGAGCATTGGGTCTGTGGGTGACTCGGTCTGTCTTGGCAAGGAATGGTATCGATTTCCAAGTCAGTATCATCTACCAAGAAACATGCGCGCCAAATTCATCAAGAGCGAGTTCGATGGTCTCCTACCCGGTGAGTTTTCGGAGGCTCGGACAGGCTTTGGATTTTGGTCAGGTGCGTGGCTCATTCCGTCCGGTATGAATGATGAAAACATAGAAGATTATGGGAAATATGTAAGTCAAAACGTCTCCAACTGAACCACGAAGCTAACCGAATCGCAGGTTGATCTACGCAGTTGTGACTTCTTGGTCGATACATATTACCCAGGTTCAAGTCCATCGGCCTTGGAACCAAACTACATATTAGATAGCGAAACATGGGATAAGATCTCCTGTGTACCATTCTTAGATGCGTCAAAAACCCATGTAATTGGACGAACATTGTGGTTGCCAAATTACAGCATCATTCCAGACAAGTTCCAGCGGAAGTGGGGAGAGCATTGTTTACTAAAGCGCAAAACAAAGGCTTAGACTCTTAATTTGCTGTACCTATATGTATAATAGATAATAGATATGATTATTACTTTAGATGTGATCCCACTGCACGTGATCAGAATTGCGTTACCTCCGTTCAAATCAGCCTGATCCTCTATTTGCAGCACAACGCACTAGGGCTCACTATTTCGCAGTCGTTGGTCAAGCGGAGCATCCGGCAAAATGTAGCATTTGCGGCCACGGTGTTTTCGGTCCGTTTCGTAGCTGTACATGTACCTACATCCGAACTAAAATAGATGGCCAGATCTTTAATAAAAGACATCCTCAACGCGAAAGCTTGTTTTCTTCTGTCCCAGTTCTGTTTCCATGTATATACTTTGATACAATGCTTCTTTCAATCTCAATCTTGATAGGTATAGCCGCAGTGGCGCGCGGACAAGCTCAAGGATATGCTCAGTGTATGTCTTTTTCACCAAGCCTGCAACTCCAGGATTGGAAGCTCATGACTGACGAAAATGACCAGGTGGAGGTAAGGGCTGGAGCGGTGCTACAGCCTGCGTATCTGGCTTTGTTTGTACAGTTTCTAGGTATATCATCCTATCTCATTCTCCATTTTCCTCATGACCTCTTACCCGAAGTCTAGCTAATGTCTTAGTGAATGTTTGTTACCCTTTTCGACTTTATTGTGGGTTGTATTGCTATTTAGCGGAGTTAACGTATTAAAGATTACTCGCAATGCATTCCAGGAACAGCTCCACCCGTGGGAACAGGAACAACCACAGCTGGCATACCAGCCAGCACCACATTTCCAGGAACGACTTTGCAAAGCGGATATTATTGGATCCGAGCGGTAGCGGCACCAAACTTTCACAAGTACTTGCAGACAAATCCACAATAGTATGCTATTCCATCTCCATAAAATCCCTTACATCATCTAGTCTATAGCAGCATATCGATAGATGTAAAGCCAAAACTATACTAATCGGGTAACAGTAAGCCCGGGACCGCTCTTCTTGAATCTTACACCACAGCCGGCCAGTTTCAGGTTCAGTCTGGACAATTAGTTGAGCTCATCGATGGTGGAAAGCTTTACGCAAATGTCATCCCGTCATCCGCCACAGACAAGCTAGCTGTAACTTTCAATGCCACGCAGAATACGTACGGTACGTTTGCTTGGAGTGGAGATGCTTTGCAGTGGAGTATATCAAGTATCACCAGGCCGAATCTGAGTGCGTGGTTGGTGTGCGCGAAACAAGAGCTTTTCGTGAACCTGGGGAATTACGGGTATATGACGCCAGCTGGCTGTTCTGACCAAACGGTGAGCTCCTGCAAATATTCCTTCCAATGCTTTAAAGTGTGGTACAAATTCCCTTGAAGAATGCTAACAATTTTGGAGATCCACTATTATAATGACTCGAAGGCAAATAGTAAGCGGGGGAAGAGAGGTAATACTGAGAGCAATACCGAGAAAAAGTAGAAAGATAATTCGTAAAAATGGAGTAGACGTGGCGGCTCAAAATTGCGCGCTGTGTTGTGTTTCTTATAGATACAATTGAATACATCTATCCGATGTGCTCGCCGATAAGATAATGACTACCACGTTGAAACCAACTCCCCGTATGTTTCTATGGGTGAAAGACCAATATCAGTTCATTGAGTACTATATGTTCCGTGGCAATTGAGCTTTTCTCTTGAAGTATATAGAGACTTCACTCTCTTTTCTAAATTTCGCTTGAGTTTGTGGAATTTGGTGGTTGTTAATATTTTACGTGGCGCTAAGAATATGTAATACCTAAGCCCAAGCACCAACAGTACTCATACCAAGAGCACCTAGGAAGACGACAAAACAAGCACCAACTCTCCTTTTCCCCCTAAGTGTCTACATCAATTAGCATCGTGGTTAAAACGAGAGAAAAAAGGCGACTCACCTTCCAACTCTCATCACTTAGGAAGTCCTCAGCCATAAGTTCCACCAAACTTGCAAAGATGAGCAGTCCAGATGATATAGCATTCATGATGCCTGTCATCAAGAGCCCGGCTCGCGATTCAGGTGAGTAGGAGGTATGCAAAATCAGGCCGATTGCTTGGCCGACGGGAGTTCTATGTTTAAGTAAGTAAGATGAGATATCATAGGGAAGAAAGAATAAGCTTACGTGCAACCGTAAGCTAAAGCCATGAGCCACGGTTGAGGACTTTTAGGACCCCATTCCAAAGTTGCGATTCTAGACCCTAACGCTAAACCCTCGAAAGTTTCTATAGTTGTGTCAATGCCGACTTTTGGTATAACTTTTCTTTTATGCAAAGAAATGACTTTAGGGGGAACAAAAAAGAGACTTACGATGGAATGATATGGCCACAAGGAGTACCACAAATTCACCCCCTATTGCCACACTGAGAGCAATTCCAATGAAGACGCTGTGAAAAAGAATTCCAAGTTCTAATAACAGACATTGCAATAGAGCCTTTTTACGTGCAACCAAGTCAATTGTTTCCTTGGAGGCCTCTATGGACAGGGCAGGTTCGGGGCTCGGATTCGGAACTGATTCTTCTATCTGGTTTAATTTTGCATTCTCACTCGCGAGGCGCTGGATCTCACGACTGGTACTATTCGATCTTGTACGCCTAGGACCAACAATACCGTATGTGTTATATGAAGGTCTCTCCAAGACCGGTTTATTAGTTTTTGAAGGTTCATTCTTCTGTATTTCACTTGAACATTGCTGTTGTGACTTGGTGTCTACCTCACTACCCTCGTTAAGACCCTTACCTGAACAACAATGCTGCCCACGAGAAAATATCATCTCGACCACAGTTACGAAAAATATGGCTGCTAGGCTGATGGCGCCGGCCATGCTTGGATACGATTCGGTCCAGAACTTGCCCAGACATGGGTTCGTCAAGCTGATGAACGCCGTGGGAAGTAAGTGCACGAATGCAGTCGCGAGCAGAACTCCAGTTCCGAAATGACGGGCCAGGAAGAGGAAAGCTGGTGGGATACGTAGTTTTGGGAAACGCACTGCGAGGAGAGGAAATGCGCAAGCGCTGAACGAGACGAAAAGGATGATGAAAACGGCGCCGACATGGAATGGGAGGTTGTAGTCACGGCTTGAGCCGCGCCCTGATGCACAGATGGAGCTCATGGTAGTACTGATTGTATTTTGATCACTATTTCCTCTGTGGGAACCCGTTTGTTATAACAAGAGTCCCTTCTACGGCATTGTAGATTGCCGAGACAACGTGGATTCTCTTCTTCTCGCTTTATTCGACCCGAGTTTTCTTCCGGTCGGGTGTTTTGACTTGGCAGGTGAAAATCAAGCATTGGCGCCTGCGGATATGATGTAACTTTATCGTGACTGGTTCTTACTCTTGAAACCTCAAGTTATTGGCGCTTTTCAACGAAGATGGGACAAAGGCTGGCGAAAAGAATAGATGGCCAATATTAAACTGCGTGGCGATGGTGAATTTGAAGAGAAACTGGTTACAAGAAAGATGGAAGAGAGGGTGGGAGAGTATGTAATTAAGAAATCACGATTAGAAAGCTTAACCGATCTATATTGACAGCGGGGTAGTTTCTATGGATTCAAAGCAAAGAATTCTATCCAAATGCATTAGACAAGAGTATACGGTATATTTACTCGCAACCACTAGTTAAGATGAACCAAATTTGGAGTTTGAAGGGACCCCAAAGTTCATTAACTAAACAAGATTGACAATAGTAACTAGGTAAAGCCTCAGACAATAGAAAAGCTCTATGGTTGATGCACCCCTCGTTTAATATCTCGTATTGTAGCCAGATTCATCCTATGCCTCCAAATGTCTGAGTCAGTTTCGGTGACGAACTCAACCCCTGGTATTAGGGTGGTGCTTAACTCATTTACACTAGCTGTGACGTAAGTCACCGTCTAAGCATCACCCTCTACTGCTGTCTTTGGAACAGGTGGCGTGGATAATATCTGAATAGGATGCACTACGTGGGAGCAATAAGCTCATCTCCGGATGACTGAACCTCAATGAGTGATGGATATGTTAAACTTTATCTCATTTGCTAACTTGGGAGGAATTTCTGTTTCTTAGCACATAGCAACTCTCAGATACTGTCATGTTTGTAGAAGTTAAGCGCTCTTTTCTTTCTGTCTTCAATCAAGTGGATGGCGAATTCAAACCATTGAGGCAAGTGAAGTGAAGGAAGCATTGGCCATGCGAACATACAAGTGTTACTTATTGAGAACCTTAGTACGGGCTTGACTAAATAAAAACTACCCTGGGATTTCAGAGCATTATGAGTTTAAAATTAAGAGGGTGTCAGCTTCGATGACACGGGGCTCCCCATCCCAATTGACAACTCAATGAAGGAATATCTGCGACTGGGATAATGTGAAATCAGGGATTGAAATGCTACCAAGCCCTAGCCCGATTGCAAGGCCGACCAATCCTGCGAAGATCCACCATAACAACGCATTCCCATCCCAAGCCCATCGAATAAGGGTTTTGAGCTTGCTAGGCCTCTTCCGAAAAGTACAGATCGGGAGCCCGAAAACAAGACAGCCTCTCCCACCTAATACGGTATCGCACTCGCCATGTTCTCTTCTTAGCTTCATCAGCAGACTACTTTATGTTAGCTACAGATAACTGGCATCCCAAGAACCCGAAATGAGGATCCCGATATGGCAAAGAAGGGGGAAGTACCACACAGAACCGCGACAGAATTGCATATCAGAGCCCAGTTCACAGCGTCTTTTGTCATGGGGACAGTTTAGGTGTAAACTTCGACGCTCAATGAGCCACTCGATCTTCAATTTCACGCCTGTGTAGACGAGAGAGTAACACGTGCGGGAGGTGTGTTTGAGAGACAGCGCATCCGGGTAGGTAAGGTTTTGAGCAATGAGCAGGAGAAGTTCTGGAGGAAGAGTTGAGAAACTTGCTTTGGCCGGTCCGATGCCCTGGCATAGAGTGACTGCGCTATCTGTTCCTCGGGTTGTTGAAGCCATAATGAACCAAGGTGGAAAGACAGAAGTGAATGCGGTTCAATGCTAGAGAAAAGCAACCCCTAATGCGGAGAGGGTAAGTATAAGAAGGAAAGGGTATGATGGTTATAGCAGTGAAGCAGAGGAGAGATCTAGGTGGAGATATTGAATGAAGATATCATAAAGTGTTGCCTACGAATTGACCACCAAGCCATCTACAACCTCTAACATTACCCTTGCCTTCAGGTAAACCAAAATCCGGCCAACATGAAACAGTTCGACGCCATTGACTAGTACCGAGACCTTGGAATGCACCTGATCTTGTATCTGAGCCGCGGATTTGAGCTCAGTTGGTTTGGCGTTGGATTTTGGGACAGCTATTTATACACTTGGTTCGTATTATCGTCAATGTTGTGGCGTTGGTGAACTTGTGATGCTTCCAGCCAGCGGGAGAAAGAAGTGGGCCGAACGAGGCTGAGCTAAACTTATGTAAGCAGGGACGTGAAGAGACTGAGCGAGCAAACTTTAAAGTTACACGTGATAGCGTGATGGTGCGTAAGGTCCTTAATCCTAATCCACGTCTCACCACTCAACGACCTAGATCAAGTCGTCATCATTAACAAATTCGCTGCTCTGAATCATGAACTTCGAGCATGGCTACCAGCAGTGAACATCTTGCCAATCTAGCAGATGAGAGCGATAACGACACGGACTATGGCTCCGAGTTCTCTCCTGAAGTCGAACAGATTGTTGAGCAACTGCTAGCTGGGAAGACCGACATTGAGGACAATCCTATTGCCAGTCAATTCGAACAAAATGATGCGCCGCAGACTCTTCGCGTCCCCCGTGTTTTCGGGAGAGGCCAAATGTCTTTGTTATACGAAGCCGCAAGCGCTGCCGACGGCGTCGCCGCGCAGCTCAGCCAAGCTGTTCAGTACCCGGACTGTAGGTGTAGTCTACCTGCCTTCCCTCTAATCGTGTTGAAATGGTCTGACTGACGTGGAAGCGGCCAGTAGGATCACGGAACGCCGCGTTAGGAAAAACGGCTCCTAAAGAAACCACCGTTGAAACAATACTGACCGATACCCAATCGCCACTCGAAAGATTTCGGACTGAGCCAAAAAAGGCTCTGTCGGTTACGGATTTAGTATCACCTGCGTGGTGTGAGCTACAGTATTGGTATACATTAACCATCCATGGGAAAAAGAAGCGCACGGCGGCAATGCGACAAGGAAGTGCTGTTCACCAAAAACTGGAGGAACAAGTATACACAACGGTGAAGGTGGACATAGAATCAAAAGAGGACGCGTGGGGTCTGCGGATATGGAATGTCATACAGGGGCTGAGAACTCTACGAGAAACAGGACAAACACGAGAGCTGGAAGTATGGGGAATCATTGATGGGCTGGTGGTCAATGGTGTAATAGACGAACTTTCCTACATATGCCCGAATGAGGAACTGGAGAAATCCTTTGAGAAGAAGAAATCGAAAAAGGCAGCTCCAGCAGATCAGCCTGCCATATTTCAATTTTTTAAAAGCCAGGAAGCCAATTTAGCAGATATAAGCCCCAGATATCCACACCATGGAAAGAAAATATATGTCTGTGATGTCAAGACCCGCGGTGTCAAATCTTTACCTGCGGAAAGTGCTTTCCGACCTACGAAAATGCAGCTCATGCTATACCATAGTATGCTTGGGGCTTTGGCAACGAGTATGATTGACTTTAGCATTATCACAAATCGATACAAACTGGATGCTGAGAAGGCCTTTTCAGATTCTTTCATCGCTCAAGTTGGTAGTCTGAACAATAGTGCTTATGGTGTGCCTGAAGCCAGTCAAGAATCTGGCCAATGGAGCGATGACTCTATGGTAACTCTCATGACACACAACTCTCTGTCAGCTTTATGGGCTCTCATGATTTCGGAGTTTGAAATCACGATGCCGGAAGGCACAAACTCGCTGGGGGACGTTCTTAGAGCAGAATATAGATCTCGGGATAAGGGTGAAGTCTTGGGAAGTAAGACATTCCCCATGGATGTGATTGGACTAAAAGCATATGTGCAGCGGGAGATGCAGTGGTGGAAAGGGGAGCGGCCAGCCGAGGGCGTAGTAGTTGAAGAGGCATTCAAATGTAGGAGCTGTGATTTTGCCGATGACTGCGAATGGAGACTCAAAAAGGTTGATGAGGCGACGAAGAAAGTAAGGATGTCGAGGAAAACGACAAGTACTGGTTGATAAGGTATCTGGCGAAAGTTAGAAATCTCGAATCATCTCCATATGATTATCGTCTTTATATACCCGTTCACTCTTATCAATATATTTCATAATACTACATGTTTATTTCATCAATTAGAGTGCTTTAGAAATGTCTTGACTCCGACAATCTTTCCTGTATTGCCTTGCTTTATTCGACATGGTGGTTGAATCTCAGCAGTGGACTACGGCAGAGTTCTCGGGTTTGGCTGGATAAAATTTTTATCTATGATGAAACCAACAATTAATAAGTACGGCGAATACAATTCTACTCTCTTCACAAAGTTGTTTAGCATATCTTTTTCTTGTGCTAACAGTATCGTCAGGTGGCATCCTTACATCGATACTAGTATGCTATCATCTGATCTTCTAATGCCAGGTCTTTGCAGTACTTACTTATCTTTTGGTGCTAGCAAATTGTGGGTGGTAAGTGAGATGAGTTAGAGGTTGACCTTCTGTCTCCGTGATCTTCTAGCAGCATCTTAAATAGAATGCAGTTCAGTAAGATGCATGTTGTGGGATGGTTTGAAAATAACTTGGAAAATATGGTTGTATAATAAGGTTTCATTATGCGCTGTTCAAACGTGAAGATTATAATCCGGCTAACCCTTCATGCTGAGTGGTGCTTTCAAATACTTCCCGTTCGTGTAGTTTTACTCTTTGACATTCAAAGATACTCAATTTGATGTTGCACACTTTTCCACCAAAAAGAAAACTGTACTCATCACGACATGAAAAGCCAATTTATTCAATTCTTACTCCGGGATCTCTGGACAAACATACGTTTGCCCAAACTTGCTCCAGTCCCCCTTTTTAACCACAACATCTTTCCACTCCACATCATGAAATAATCTTAGGTTGACTGGCAGTGATTCAAAGTGTATCGCATATTCGTGTTTCGGATGCTGCTCCTTCCACCTCTTCTCTCCAATATCCAACTTATCTAACCTGACGGCGACTCCACAGATGCTGCAGAAATCATGCGTTTGGAATTTTCGTCCAAACGAATAAGATGATAGCGACTCTTCACCAGCGATGCTGACCTGGCTGGGAGGAGGATAGATTAGGATTGTACCATTGCGAACGCAAATGCTACAATCGCACTCCTGGATGCCATCTTTACCTGCAGATAATGGTCCAGTGGGGATTAATGCCACAGTCACTGCGCCGCAGTGGCAAGAGCCTGTATACAGCTGTTGCTCCTCTATCGCAACTTTTGGAACGGGTACTTGCCCCTTGAATCCAGGGGGTTCGTATTGTGGATCAGCTGATTTCGCATCATATCTAAAAATCTTTTTAGAAGTTGGTTTAACTCTGCTCGCTTAGAAACTTACAATTCTGCATTTAATGCCCAGATATCAACGTCCATCAATGACTTTGCCTGTGCCGTGTCAATCGCCGGCATATAGTCAGCTTAGCCATAACTCACATTAATGACATATGGAACTCCACGTCGAGACCCTAGAACACCCGTCCCGCAAGTCGGGCAAAAGGACATAATTAACTTCCCAAAATCGTAATTTTTCAGTGTTCCTTCACCGCGATCTACGTGAAAAGAGGCGTTGGGGCCAAGAATTATCCATTTGGAGCCTTTCTTAAAACAATAACTACAGTTACATTCCATAACAGTGGTAAGAGTGGGGATGTTCAAATGAAATTTGAAGCGTCCACAGTGACAGTTTCCATGGTAAGTTTTGAGATTGGTAGATTCATTGGGATTAGAAGCCATTTTGAATCCTGAATGTAGTGGTGATGAGTGTGGTTGAAAATTAGGGATAGGTTCTTTTATTCTCGTTCATGGAAGCTGGGAGGCCTCCCGGATGCACAGAATGTTTCGGGAAAAGTGCGCTACGAGGATTAGGCAGCTGCCAACTACAAATTACCCCGGAGAACCTCGACGTGACTGACCAAGAGATGAGAGGAATAATTTAAATTTGATTGGCTTGATCCAGTAGTTAGATTCTAGCTTTGTTATCCTAGACCGATTGATTATCCCTCACCGCTACCTGGCGCCAAAAATCTATATTGTATCTTTGAGACACGTGATAGCCCCTATCCTTAAGCGAAAACTTAACAGAGCTCAGTAGAAGCAATATACTTAGAAAGCCAGACAACTAGGAACACAAAACACCTGGTAGAGTGAGGAGGACGTCTACTAGTACATAAGAACACAAAACCTAAGAGGGCGAAAAGGTGATTACAACACTGACAGAAAAGTGGGGATAGGGGGACAAAACAGAGGGGATACAGGGGGATAGAAAAGTGACAAGATAGTGACAATATACTAGTAGATAGAGGATAGATACCCACTGTAACAGCTTAGTCATCCGCATAAGCCCTAGGCTTGGTTTGGTCTATGAATGAATCAAATCAATCAATCAACAGAGCTCAGCAGTTATTGCTCTCCTCTTATTCAGTTCCCATTCCTGGATTGGGAAATGAGAATCAAATTTTAAGCTTTCAGTTCAATAAACTAAAATATACCTTAGAATTCCCATTAACCATTGAATATGACGATAGAGGGTATGAAAGTATGATGACAGTGCTTTAGAGTGTTTTTGGTAATTAAATCACGTTCAAAAGTCCTAGATCTCTCATTTGTACCCTGGAGATATATCAAAAGTGACTCTGTGGGTATTTGGCCATCGATCTGTTCTCGTTGTTCGACTATCACCTGATTGAAAAGGTACAGTTCAGATGTACTTGAAGGATGACTGGCACCAGTGTGGGGGAGGGTCCAATATCTTTAGTCAGGCGTAACCATCTCACTAAATAGTTGGATGCTCATGGAAATTTTCACGCATGTTCTCTTCATCCGTCCCCTTCAATATGCATAATACCAAACCGGGGAAGATCAAATTATCGCCATTGGTTTACTTGCCTGGGCACGTGACATAGGATCGCAAATCACATTCCATATCTTGCTTAATCTTTATCTTAAACTTAATTGTTTGTATGCTTGATAGGTTGTTTACATAGCCTGTCTCTGGGTGCCTACCAAGGGTAGAATTGGGCATAGTGGGCGTTTTCTGACTTCAATATGTTAATTAGGCACCTAGCCCCCATCTTTGAACAACCATAAAGTAGGGTAGGTTAACTGAGGAGAGCTCGTTCTCCGTATTTGACGATTAGTGTTGGACTTTGTCTAATTCAGTCACTTTGAGCCTTGTTCTAAGTCAATTAAACCATTGCACAACGTTTTATTGTTCCTAATCCATACAAAATGCACATTTTAATTACTGGTGGCGCTGGCTTTGTTGGTCAACTAGTCGCCGCTGAGATATTGAACGACCCCTCACATATCGTAACCCTCGCGGACGTGGTTGAACCCAAAATCCCCAAAGGCGTCAGATTTCCCGAGAATGCAAAGACTGTGAAAGCTGACCTATGCACGGACGCTGGAGCAGTCGTCACCAATGATATCGATGCGGCATTTGTTTTCCATGGAATCATGAGTTCAGGCGCAGAAGCGAACCATGAGCTCGGAATGCGAGTGAATGTGGACGCGACCCGAATACTTCTGGATGAGATCAAGCGTACCTGCCCGGGAATTCGTGTCATCTATGCATCTAGCCAAGCCGTATATGGTCAACCGTTACCCAAGATTGTAGATGACACTGTGATTCCTACTCCAGAATCATCATATGGGGCTGAGAAAATCATATGCGAGACAATTATAAATGATTATACAAGACGAGGCTATATTGATGGTCTCACTCTTCGTTTCCCAACCATCACCGTACGGCCAGGAACTCCAACTGCAGCAGCATCTTCATTTCTATCTGGAATTATACGAGAACCAATGAATGGACAGGAATGCGTGATACCAATTGCGAATATGGACTTCGAATCGTGGATTTCTTCGCCTAAAACGCTTGTTTGGAACTTGATTCACTCCCTGACGATGTCGACTGAGAAGCTTCCTAAGCACATCAGACAGGTTAATGTGCCTGGTTTCTGTGTGACAGTCAAAGAAATGATCTCTGCACTCGAGAAGGTTGGGGGAAAAGACAAGTTGGCTTTTTTGAAAGTGCGAGAAGATCCTTCTGTGCTACCTATATTGCATTCGTGGCCGACAAGATTTGATAATAAACAAGCATATGATTTGGGTTTCAAGGGAGATACTTCCTTTGAGCAGGCCGTGAAGGATTATGGAGCGAGTATAGCTTAGACTAAGCTACAATTATTGTGATGTTGCTGTTTTAATCTTGTCTGGATATTGTACTAATAGATTAAGTGATCTGATGCTTCTTTTAGCGCGCTGCACTTCGCTCGTGAATCAACCTCTGGTGGTCTCAAGAAGAACCCCGAGTCTGTCAAAAGATTTCTGTCTCCCGAGCATAGAAATGTGTCTTGCTCTAAAAGAGCCACGGCTCTTATATCCCGTGGTCTGCTTGACAGCTTGACGATAAAGACGAGTTGTGCCACGACATAGCTGGGAAAAACTTCACAGACACGAAATTTTAGAAATACTGTTATCTACAGTCGATACTTTGTTGGCTGCCCTTTGATATGCCCACTTGGTCCTTTTAATGCTGATTATGTACTGACTAAAACCAGAACTTCTGCATGTTATATTACGGTCAGTAACTAAATTGGTGTAGGAAAGAACCAATAGCTGATTTTTAGCATGATAAACGTGATTCACGTGATCTGGGAAGAACAGGAAAGTGAGTAGATATGTGGAGGGTTGTATCTATTGGCAGGCACTACTGACTATCTGAAGGCAAACAAAATCAAAACAGGGCTCTACAGTTTTATAACATCTGTAATCGTTATAATTTATTTTAGTTTTACTTCCTCTCTGAAGATATATCCTTTAGAGTATACACGTCATTATAGATGTCGACCAGAAAGTAGTAAAACTGCAGCGCCTCAATCTGCAAATTTTTCCTATTTCCTTTCTTCAGCGCCCCCAAAGCTTCAAACCCTAGCTTGCAGCATTTCTTTTCATATTCAATTATTCGTGTCAGCTGCCCAATACCTGCCTTTATATCATCCCTATCAGTCCACCTCCAAAACTCTGGGAAGTCAAGTGAGTTTAAATTTCCCTCAATACGATCCCGGCGCACAGATGCACGGTCATTCTCCATGCGTGCCTTATTTCCAAGATGCATCCACAGGTCCTGAATGATGTATTGCTCTTCTGCACTCACTTGATGACCTGCGATATCTTGTGGAAGGAGACACCGGAAGAATGCGAGAGAAAGTGGAGAACAGCTGTGTGCAGCTCCAGTTGAGTGTGTCCATGCATGGTAGGAGCCACCGGAAGCTTTCCACCTGGCACCAGTCATCAAACTTTGGGTGTGAGACTTGTTGTCCTCCAGCTGAGTGATATGGGCTATGAGACATTTATGAAGCTCAACTCTCAGGAGCTCAATATCTGTGGGGTCCGCTCTCTTCACTGCCTCGTTGTCAATCACAGTGACTATGAATGATTTAATCTTTTCTGAAATAGTGGATAAAGAATCTTTCGAAAGTTTCTCGACTCTTTTTGGTCCACGTAAAGGCGTGGTATGATAACCACTATCAGTAGACAAGGGAGATGGAGCCTGGGAATTTGGTTCATCAGCCACTGAAACTATGTCCTCGCCATAACTAACATGTTCTCGTTTTCTTTTCTTGTTAGTGGGCTTAAGTTTAATGTCGACGGTTGATTCTTTTGCCCATTGGGTATCCAAAAAACCTTCGACAAGCTGTTTGATCTCTGGGAGGTCGTCCTCGTACATGGTACCAATAATATGTTCGAAATACTCATCAATCTCGTAAACATGAAGAATGAATGCCATCATATCGAATAAAATATCGGTTTTCAGAAATGTCCCATGTATATTGTTGGCACAAGTGAGGGTCAGGGCAATGAATTCTAGATATTCCTCCCCTTTCAATTTTTGGCGGTCAATCAGATTGAGTTTGACACTCTTAAGCCTATCGAAAAACAGATATGCTTGTGATACTGATCCTTCTATTATCCACGGTGGGTGGCTTTTCAGTGCAGGAAGATTGCTCAGCATAAGTGTATACTTTTGCATACCTTTTGTAGAAACTTTGAAAAGATCGTTGGACGCCGGACCGAGAAAATACTTTGGATATTTTGTCTCAAGTGCCGCTAGTATATATGCCCTGGAAATTTTGATTGGCGAGTAATTTGACTTTGCGATCCACACATACTCGATTTCATGAGAAGCTCCTGTTGAGTTGATAAATGAGCGGCCTTTCTCGATGGCTTCTCGGATCACAATAGACAGCGGCGAAGCGAATGGCATTGAAGCGAGATTGCCGAGAGCAATTATGGCATACGCTGTGATCTCCTTTGATGAAACGTGACCCCAAGAACCATTGGTGTTTTGTTTTCGCAATATTTGCACCAAAACTTCAAGGAGCACAAGAGCGATATCATCCGTGAGTAGGTCTTTGCGAAGATTGTTGACGATTCCTTTGTCCCAAGCATTGACGAGTCTGCAAAGAGCCCTAAAGCACTCCCGAGTCAGTACCCTAACAGTTCAGGCTTTATGGCAGCAATGTGAATATCGTGTTTGACTCTGATTCTCTCAAATCCATCTGGATACCAAAGCCCAGCGAGCTACTAAGGGAGGAAAGCAACAATAGAGAGAATACATACTGTGATAGAAGCATGATAGGATAGAATTCAGATATATTCTTGTGCTGTTAGCAAAGCCATATATATAATTATATTATCGACTTACCCATTTGTCTTGGAAGGGTATATCTGCATGCATCCACGACCCACAAAGATATTTGACAATCTTCTCAATTTGAGGGATAAAATTTCCAGGATCGGGAGAGACGAGTAAAGCACTGAGGGTGTTGCAGTTTGTCGTCACACTTGGATGTCTTTCCATCATGTAAGTCAAGAAGTGTGTCTTACCCTCGAACGTTCCAACAAGCTTGTCAACTGATGTAGGAACTCCAAGAAGATTGCACAGTATGATGCTTTTCGAAGTGTCATCGGCGTCTGCAACGCTAGATCTGGCTGAAAAGCAGGTTAGCGAACGTTTGGACAGACGCCGGGCCAACTCACAGAATCCGCTTGCCAGACCGCCCAACGACTCATGAAATTCTCCAATTATACTGAGGACTGATTCAATACCAGGCAGACTCTGAGCATCAAACCCGTCCTCTAGTAGAGTCGAAGCAATCTGTTAGAGATATAAGTAATGGTTAAATTAACTATGGATATGGTAGACTTGCCCACAGGACTTCGAATCCTGTTGTCGGATACATGCCTGGTACACCACCAATCTCTCCTATCCATCTGGATCCGAGTACTGTTCTCAGATACGCTTCAGCTTCATCATCCCATTCCGAGCAAGACATCATATACGCAGCAGTTGAAGCTGGAGAACTTCCCATGCCACCAAAAAGTCGTTGATCTTTCAATCCACTGAAATCCGCTTTGCCCTGAAATGCTTCAAGTGAATGCGTAATCGTGGTTTGAATTTTGCCGGACCAAACAGCTGGGTGGACTTTTGCCAACTTCTTCTCATTTAACTCGGCTAGAAGAGTTTGACCAGGGAATTTAAATTTAAGACCTTGCTGGCTTAAGTGATTAAGCATAGATGGGATAATGATTTCGAATCCGACATGATCACATGAAGCAACGTCCCAAGTTTGTAATTTATCATGCAGGAATGCTGCTCCGTTCTGAATACGGATTGCAATATCTTCAGAGGAGATATGGTTCTGGGGAATATCCGAGTTTCTGCTCAATGCAAAAAGCCCACCGAGAGTACACATAATACCATCAATCTCCGAGTCTGGACTTTTCTCCCACCCTGATCCAGGATGTTGCTCATTGAGAATATATTGATAGCATTCAGGGAAGAGAAGACCTGTGATTTTCAGATTTCGGTTGTTCTTTAGGAGAATAGGGTGTTCTAATTTGATAATTCACACTTGAATGTCAAAGGAATTCCGAGACATGAAAATGCGAGTTTCACTTGAGGGAAGTAAAGTCTTGCGAGAGTACACATACCTGGAACATCCGGTTTTCGAATAACTGATACCCATGCTGTATCGTAGATAGAACTTGTAAGATGCCCAAAAGTGTAGGTATTTCCCACTGCTTCAGCGCAGTAGCGAATAAGTTCGGTTGCTTCTCTGTTATTGCTCATTTTGATACTTCTTTGGATGTGATGAGAAAACGAAGGTTTCAAAGAAGGAGGGGGAATTCTAAAGACCCCCAAAATCTGAATACATCTAGGAATTATACAACACTCCTCAAATGCCCATTTTCTAATAATCTTATCACATAAGAATTGCCCTATCTGACCAATTTCCACCCGTGGCCTCTCTCTCGCTTCTCTTTGCCAGAACGGTCCTGATAGAAAGAATCAATAATTAACTACATGCATAATGTAATGCTTCTAGTATATGGCGATACAACCTTCATCTGCTAGCACAGAAGATCTCCGATAGTATACAGCACAGAGACATGCAAACCAGACATTCTCTCAACTCACAACTCCTCTTTGATATATTCACACCTTGTTACGTCCTGTGAAATAACCTCGGTGGATACCTCACGAGCTTTGGCATAGATTAAGACTATACTGTCATTGGCTAGTTATATTTTAGGTAGCTTG
>Ga0247734_1001600_pt1 | contig 16871 bp, 18 predicted proteins | sample UWRJL103311B2_FD_180933 | JGI IMG/M metagenome (GOLD analysis project Ga0247734, IMG submission 180933) | Plant litter microbial communities from Arlington Agricultural Research Station in Wisconsin, United States - UWRJ-L103-311B-2 | ecosystem: Environmental > Terrestrial > Plant litter >... | reverse complement strand
CTAGTTCCTTGTCGAGAGAGGTCATGAACGCTCGCATCTCGGCCTGAACACGCTCGGGGGGCGAGCCCGAGAAGCGCTGTGCCTCCACATAGTCGCCAACCAACGCAGACAGGCGTGCCGAGACGATGTGTTCTTGTTTGGGAACCGTCAGCGCGCGCGTCACCCACATGCCCCAGATGAGCAGCGTCAGGACTAGAACTCCGACGAGGATCTGCTGCCGGGTGAACCCGCCGAACCCCGGCTTTCGGACGGCTGGGGCGGCGTGAAGCGCAGACGCGGGTACCTGCGGAAGATCGAGTTCGGGCTGTTCAGCCATGGTGACGCTCTCCTTCGGACTTGCGCTCGGGAAGAATCGTGTCGCGGCGCAAGGTGACGATCGCCGCCGACAGGATCATGTGGGCAATCGCGAACATGTTGAGAAAAGCGCCGGTGCGCGCCGGGTCCGCCACGACGTAGCGATTGGTCATGTTGTTGAGCTGGTGGATAAAGCCGTCGAACGAAAAGCCGCCGAGGGCGAGGAAGAAGAGGAAGAACAGCCCCCACGTCATCAGGAGCGTCGAGCCGGCGAAGCCGAATCCATGCAGGGTGAAGTAGGCGGCCGATCGCCATTCCGACGATCGCTTCACGCTTGTTGCTCCGGCGCCTCTCGGCTCGCTGATCTTTGTCGCCATCTTGCTACTCCGCAGCCATCGCGATCTCGTCCCCCGGGGCAAGATTGCTGACCCATTTTTCCGGATTGTCGGGGAAGGCGATCCGCTCGATTGCCTCGTTCATGCTCATGCCTTCGGCGATCAGCGCGTCGATCGCTGTAAAGGTCTTGGGACTCGAGGAGAACAAGGTCGCCGAATAGGGGTCGAGCACCAGGCGCCCGACAGCGAGCGTGTCGGGGCCTTTGATCATGATGTCCGAATATTCGAAGCCGTTGCGTTTGAGCGAGCGCAGGAGTGCGTCGGTATAGTCGTCCATTTCGAAGCGGTCGTGCTTCTTGAAGTCCGCGATCGTCTCAGGCTTCTGCTGCAGGATGACGAACCAGTCGGAGTTTTCGAGGGCGGCGATCGAGCCGGCCGACTTGTAGTAATCGTTAAGCGACTGGGTCGCGGTGACCAGGGACGCACCGTATTTCCGGCAGGTGCGCGCATAGGTCTCGATGAAGTCGGCCATCGCGCCGCCCCGGAGCATCTGCCAAGCCTCATCGAGGAGCAGCGCCTTGGGGATAGAGCGATCAAGTTTGCGCATCATCTGCTGCGACATGAACATGATCGCTGTGAGGACGACGCCGCGCAGTTCTTCGCGGGCCGAGAGGTCGGACAGCTCGAACACGGTGAGCTGAGCCTTCAGCTCAAACGACACCTCGCCCTGGAAAAAGCGCCCGTACGTGCCCGCGGACGAAAAGGGTCGCATTGCGATCCCCAGGTTAGCGGCGAGCCCATTGCCGGTGGCATCGAGCGCCGCAATGACAAGATCGATTGAGCCAAGGCTGCCATGCTGGTCCCATACCTGGTTCACCGCCCCGTCGATCAGCCCTCGCTCGGTGTCGTCGAGCACGTTGATGTGCCGTGCCATCTGATTGATGATCGCCTTGAGCATGCCCATGCAGTCGAGGAGATAATCCTCGTCTTCAGTCGCTTGGGCTCGGTCGATCATCGAAAAAGGATTGAGACAGAAGCCCGAGCTCATCGTGAACTCGACGAAAGCGCCGCCTTGCAGCTTGGCCGAGTGCTCGAAGGAACGACCATCGTCGATCACCACGACCTTCGCGCCCGCGCCGCACAGCGAACCACACAGTTCCTGCAGCGCCACCGACTTGCCCGAGCCGGACTTGCCGAATACCGCGACATTGTGGTTGCCCGCTATGTTCTCGAACGGACTCCAAAAGAAGGGCTGGCCCCGCCGCCCGATCAGGAGGAGGTGCGGCACCGATCCGCCAAGATACTCGCCTTGCAAAGGCGCCAGGTTCGCGGCCGTCGTGGTGAGCAGCGTGCGCATCCGCTTCATGCGCTCGAGATCCTTCGAAAGGCCATTGGCCATCGTCATCGGCATCGCGCACAGCAGTCCCATGACCTGCAGGTAGCGATCGTCGAGCAGGTCCCAGCCAGCTGCCCGGTAAACTGATTTCAGCACGCGCTCGTTGCTGTCGCCCTTGCCCTTGGGCGAGAAGGCCGTGGCGCTGAAGAATACGCGGACGAGCTTGCGACCCTGCCGGATCTCCTCGTTGACGTAGCGCCATTCCTGGGACTGATCGCGCAGCTGTGGCAGAAACTTCGACGACTTGGAATCCGCCAGACTCGTCGTCCGCATGAATTTGTAGCTGGCCTTGTTGGTGGAGGCCTGGGCGTCGGGGAAATCGATGCACAGGTTGGTCGCTACCGGACACGGCATGCGCAGCTTGTCGGTAAACATGTCGCCGATCAGACGCGCCACGTCCCAGGGCGCCCACCGCGTCGGGAGGTTGCGCACCGAAAACGACCGGACGTCGAACACGTCGGGATAAATCTCACCGATCTCCGGGGCGCCTTTGACCGACTTGCCGGTCGGGCGGAAGCGCTCCGTTCGCAGCAGCATCCGGTCGGGCTCGACCTGCAGCTCGATGTCACGGCGGATGGCCTGGTCGGCGATCGGATCGAGTGGGTTGTAGCTGACGGCGTCGTCACCGGCCGCCGTGGTCGGCGAGGTGATGTCGTCGATCCAGCCGATCAGAGCCACCGGATCCATTTTGCGCGCAGCGACGTTGATCGACGCCAGCGATGATATCATCGACTCCATCACCGAGACGATCTGCTCGATCGATACGCTGGAGGACTCCGGGGTCGAATAGGAGATGGCGACGCGGTGATTGCGCAAACAGAAGGGCGCGTCGGCCGAGAGCGACTCCCACACGCCGTCTGTTAGAAAATCGACCCGGTGCTTCGCCATGCGTTCGTAGACGCCTCGCGCCGAATATCGGGGCAGATACCATTTCGACAGACGCTCGCCGATCCGCGGCGACATCCACTGGTGAAACTGGAGACAGCCGGGCGCCGGTATCCCTTCGGAAAGGAACTGCGCCAGGATTTCACCAGTCCGCTCATCCGCCCCGACCAACGGCGCGGCTTCGATGACGAAACCACGCGACGCACTGTTGTAGAAGATGCCGGTCTTCGGGTCATAGCTGCGGTAAGGAAGCCAGTGCGCCAGCATAGGAACCGCTAGGTCCGGCCGCTGCGTATCTGGCCTCTTGCTGTCGCCGAACACGCCGGCGAGCAAGTCGTCGAAAAAGGCTTTCGCCATGTCAGTTGACCTCCGGCACGGCGGCGGGGAATCCGGCCGCTCGTACGGTCGCTTTGACGGGCGCCTTTGCATCGGGGAGCACAGCCGTCGCGGTGGCCGCACGCGCCTTCTCCTCGGCCTGGGTCGTGCCTGCCCGATACTCGGGGTTCGCCTTCACAAGGGTCGCAGCCTCTTGCCCGACCGTGATCTTCGGTTGGGGTGCAGCGACAATCGTGTTCGCTTTTGGACGCGCGCCAGCGTTCTTGCCACCTGCGGAGGAAGCCGTGGATGGCGCGCCCTCGCCGCTGCGCACCCTCGTTCGCGCCTCGTCGGCGGGCGTCTGCGACGTAGGCGTGGGGCCCGCCTTGGGGACTAGACGGGCCGCAACCTCGGATTTGATCACCCCTACCGGATCAGCCGCCGCGCGCGCCCGGGCCGCGGCGACTGCGGCGGGATCCGGCAGGTCAGGATCGCCGGCCGCCACCTCGGGGTTTGCCGGATCGGCACGATCGACGGCTTCTGCGAGCGATACCGGCGCAGCCACCATCGCCCTCGCATTGCGATCGGGGATGACGGTTGTAGACGCAAGGGCCTCCTGTTGCCATTCGCCGCTCTTGACGACGGCATGGATGGCGCTCGCCTCATGCAGCCGGCCCTGCTCATCGATATAGGGCTGGAACACGATCCGTAGCACGCGCTCCTGGGTACGCCGCGGCTCAGGCTGACCGATCGGCAAGCGTTGACCGACAGCGGCCGAACGCGCGGCCTTCGGCCTCGGTCTTGGTTCCATATAGGGGCCGGCCGGCGAGACATCGGCGCCGCCGTTATCCCCTGCGATCATGGCCAGGGCGCGATCGTCGATCGACGATGAGGGCGCGCAGATGCCGTCCGGCGCGGTACAGGAGAAGCTACCCTTCACATTGCTGCCGAAAGTGGCGCAGCCGTTCAGCGCTGCCAGCGCCGCGGTGCCCATGATTGCCCGGGCTGTGACCGTTTGGATGAACCGGCCGCTCACGACTTGGCTCCCTGGAGCCAGGCTTCGAGAAACTCCTTGGGACGATAACCCTCGAGCATCGCGCCGTCGCTTCGGACGATGACGGGCGTTCCGCTCAGCCCATGCTTCTGGGCGAACTTCTCATTGGCATCGAGCCCCTTGGTGTCGCACGCACCCGGCGCCTTGAACGGCTCGCCTGCATAGGCGGCGTGCAACGCCTCCTCCTGGTTTTTCGAGCAATAGACCCTTTCGGTGATGTCCCGGCTGCCGAGAACCGAGATCGGCCGTTCGACAACTCGCACGTCCATGCTGCGAAGGACGTTGGTGAGCGCGCGGCAATAACCGCAGCGGAAGTCGGTGAAGACGGTGACGGTCTGCTTGGCGGCTCGGTTGCCCCAGACGATCGCGCCATCCGCGGGTAGGCCTGTCAGGTTGAGCGCGGCGGGATGCACGGGCAATGTCGTTCTCCCGACACCACCCTTCGCCGCTGGAACTTCCGGCGCTGCCTCGTCCGGAGACTCGGCCGCCGCAGCATTGGCCTTCGCGGCGCCGCCGACCAGCATATCGGGGTTGACCTCGAGGAGCCGCGCGGCGGTCAGGTCCTGGCGCGTCTCCATATCGTAAACGCGCCCGATGATGAGATAGCGTGCGCCGTGGCTGACATAGAACAGGTTCGAACCGGCCGTGACCTCACACAGGCCATCGACCTTCTTGCAGTCGACCTTGGTGAGTTGAGTCTTCGGCAGCCGAGTCTTCAGTAACCCGGTCACCTGTGTCTCATCGGTCTGTGCGACATCGGCGGCCAGAGCGATGCTGGCGATGCCGATCGCGCCAATGGCAATAATCGCCGGAGCGGAACGCGCGAGGGCACCGAGCCCCCGCAATTTCTCAATTGCGGACATACACACCCTCCAGGAAGACGATTTCAACGTCGATGCCGGTCGGCATTTCGATCACAGGCTGATATTGCTCGGCGCGCTCGATCAGATATTTCGAGACGTCCTTGCCGGACTCCGCGGCGCCTCCGCCCAGCGCGCGCAGGCCAACACTGCCGAAGTTGGGCGTTCGGTCGAGGCCCCCTTCCCCATTGGAGCTGATGCTGGCGAGCGGCTGATTGAAGGCGGTGTTGAGTGCGTTACCGCCACCGCTGACCAAACCAGCCAAGAACGCCTGCATCGCGAGCGAGCCTTCGCGGCTCACCACACGCCCACGCACACCGGTCTTGCCGCCGAACGCGATGAAGCCCTTGACCTCCGACACAGCGTAACGGCCGCCCGGCTGCGGACAGGTCATCTTCTGCAGCTTGACGTAGACCTTCTCGCTGGAGAGATCCCCACGCGCCGCGCCGTTGATCAGGCAGCCTTCGATCTTCGTCGTGAGCAGCCGACCATTCTGGTAGACCGATCGGGCGGGCCCGGTGACGCGAAGCACGACCGGGAGCGGATCGGTCTGGCTGTTGACCCCCGCGCTCGCATCGACGCCGACGATGACCTTGGCGCTCGCGAAACTGTTCGGCGGCAAATAGTTGATGCTGTCGGTATAGGTGGTAGTTCCTTTGGCCACCCGGGTTGCAGTTCCGCTGTCCGAGGTCTGGAAGCTGACCATCTTGACCTCGGCACCGGTGCTGACGGGAATAGTGTGCGCGCCTGCAGCCGCATCGGGCCGCTGGTAGGACTGAGTGCCCCCTAGCCCGTACATCGCGGCCGGACCCGGCGCCGGGGGCGGCGTTGCTCGGCTGGTCGCGACCTCGCGGCGGAGCTGATCGTTTTCCTGCTGGTAGGCGGACAAAACCCGCGCGCCATCGGCCTGCATGGCTTGGTTCTGGCCCTTGAGGAGCTCGACCTGCTGCGCGAGCTGGTCCACCCGCTGCTGCTGTCCATTCACCGATTTCAGCTGGTTTTCGACCGACTGCATCTGGTTTTCGGAGAGCGCCATCCACTCCTGCTGATTGAGGTTCTTGTTGACCATGTCCTTGGTTGAAACTTCGACCGTGGCGGCCTCATCCCCGGTCGGCCCGGACTCGCTGCCATCATCTCCAAAGATCCAGAATGACGAAGCGACAAGGCCGACCCCAGCGACGCCGGCCAGCAACAGCCGCTGCTTTTTACGCACGCTTTCATTGGCGGTGAGATCGCTAGAGACTGGGGACACCCCCTCCTCGCCCCCACCGTCCAGTGGCGCGCGCTTCCGCTTAAGAAAATCGGCCAAGGCCATGTCATTGCCTCCCGTTTTGCAGGACGAGATAGGCCGTGGTGACCTTCCCTGGGTCGAGCGTGGGCTCCGCGATCGAGACCGCGAGCGCGCTGCTTGGCGCCACCGTAGTCTCAGTCAGGGTGATCGGCGCAGAGCTGTTGTTCTCGATGCGCAGCACGCGGCCGATGAGGTCGGTGCCGCGATATTCCGCGATCATCTGAACCTTGAGATTACCGACATAGACCGGGCGGAGCGCGCGCTGGCGCATCTCGTACCCGTCGGCGACCTGATTCGAGTACATCGCCTGTACGAGTTCGACGGCACCGTCCTGCGGGCTCGCCTCTGCTACCTGGGGCGCCGCCTCACCTGCCTTGTCCTTCGCAATCGCCGGGTTGGAAATAAACACCTGGACTGCTTGGTCGCCGGCGATGCGGCAGACGAACTTGTAGACGTAACCCCGCTTGCTGGTCGCGAAGAATGACAGTGCCTGGCGGCCAAAACCCTCCGGCACCGACAAATAGATATCGCCGCGAACCGGTTCGTTGACGACGGAGAAGTCATCCTGGGGATTGCCCGTCGAGATCTTCGAGACGGACGCGAACGCGTCCTCGACCAGGCTGATCCGTGTCAGGTCCTTCGCGGAGGCGGCACAATCGACCTGGCTGCCGTCGGCCGCCATCACCGTTTGGTCAGCCCAGGCCAACGCGGCGGTGAGCACGAAGCTCGCCATAAGCAGCGCTGCCCCAATGAACCGGCTCAAATAGCAGTACAAGCGGGAGAGGAAGACGGCACCGATCGCGGCGCTGCCAATGGCAAAGACCGACATCATTGATCCTTTTCCTTGCCGGTCGTCACCATGCCAAAGCCCAGCAGCTTCAGGGACAGTCCGGAATATTGCCAATCGAAGCGGAAGGTCCGTCGCTCCTTGGACACGACCTTGTTGCCGACGATCGTGTGGAGGTCGCCGGTGACGGTGGACCACAGATTCTTCGGGTCGATTTCCATCGTTTGGATGGTGAAGAACTGCGCGATCGACGTACCGCGCTGCTCGTTCACAATCTTTATAAGATCAGCCCTAACTCTGCCCTGCGCACTTGGCGCGGTGATTTCGAGAACCGACTTCATCCAATATTCGAGATTGGCGGGACTGCGATCGAGCGTGAGCACCGCGGTGTCACGCGTGATAAGCTCCAGATACTCCCGCGAGGCTCCCGCGCTGTTCACTGTCAACGGAGAGCCCAGTACCGGCTGTAAGATCACCTCCCGATCACGCGTTGCCGTTACGAGCAGCAGGATCGCAGATAAGGTGCCCAGCGCGATCGCGACCAGCACAAGCAGGTTTCGCTGCCGAAGAATGCGTTGGCTCTGCGCGTGTGTGTGGGATATCTCCATCTTACCCTGCCATCAGTCGAAGATAAGAGGGTGGTGTGGCCTTCATGCCGGTGAAGCCGGCCGGAAGATGCCAATAGGCCATGTGAAGCAGCCAGGAAGCCGCCCGACCTGCCTTAGCCTTCTTCAATCCCCACCAACCGCCGCCCGCGAGCAACATGCCAAGAAGGATATGCTGAGACAGGATTCCCCAGATGAATGGGATAACCATCGCCAGGAATTCATCTAGCGTCCACAGCCCGATTAGCTCGGGATCGTCCAGATGAGACGGTATGACATACTTGTCCGCAGCCATTGCACCACCCTCCCCAAGAGCCGACCGGAACTGCTATTCCGACCGGCTGTCGGCCCTTTCAGATCGTCGCTGTGACGGTGGAGGTGACGATCGGGATACCGGTGCCAGCACCGACGCCGACACCGACCGGGATGGCGATCTGGCCCATCGAGAAGCGGCCCGACGCGAGCGCGACGATGCCGCCGGCCAAGGACAGAACGGTGATGATCTTGCCGCCCGACCCTTCCAGAAAATCAGTGAATTTGGTAAGGGCAGTATCGAATGTCGTGTCTGCGCCGGCGGATGCCGGCCCAGCGAACCAGAGGAGTGCAAACGCCATTGCGGCGAAGGCCATAATGCTTAGCTTTGCGCGGAAGCTCGGCTTCAGGAGAGACTGCATGATGCGTTTTCCCTTCAATGGAGGCGCGACGGTTCCGCACCCAGGATTGAGAGGAGCAATCAAGACAGCGGCGAACAAGCAAGGCCGCGCCAAGGCGTAATCACCTAAGAGAAATATGTGCTAAATCTGCAACCTGCCCCTCACACTAGGCCATCCTGCCCGCTTATTCAGGGCTATGGAACGCCCGATACGGGACGCCGTGCCCCGAAATTCGGGGTGATGCGCCCCGTGATCGAAAGGTACTACTTTGCCCCGGGCACGAATCAACGATGGAGCACAGATCAGCCGGCCGAAGGAGGCAGATCTCATATGATCGTCGAACGCTGAAATATGCTCGAACAGTCTATGGCAAGGTTACTCGATGCTTCGAAATGTTCCAGAGCGGCTATCAGGGCCCGGTGGCCACTCCAAAACGACCAAGATCCACCTGGAGCAGCGGCACGGATCTTGCCCCCGAAAATGACGAATGCCGTGCAATCTGGCTGCGACCATTGTTGCATTTGCGACGCCTGCATGTTCCTCTTAGACCGCAAGGAATGGATAGCGGGGGGCCTATGTCATCTCATCCAGAAAAAGCTTGGGCGCCAGCGTCAAGTTTGCGTAGAGCAGGTGACGTTCGAGATTATGTCCCACTTATTCTGCGGATGATGGCGCAACAAGAGATGCCGCAGCGTAAACTTGCTTGCATCACCGGTATCAGCAAAAGCCGACTTGGCGTGCTGCTGCATCGCGATCCGGCCAAACGCGCATCCATGACCGTCAATGAACTTGAGACCATCCTTGATGCGCTGGGCACCAATCTGGTGCAGACCTGTGTAAGGCTTGAAACCTTCCCACACACCGAGCTTGTGGAGGACGCCCGTCACGGGCCTTTGATCACCATGCTGTGCGATACATTTATGTCGCTGCCCCGCAATCTCATCGAGGTCCTTGACACGTTCGACGGGCTCGACGGATCGGAAGTACGCCGGGAGTGGGCGTCACCCCTGCAGAAAGCGGTCATAAAAAGGATCGCGCAGGAGGTTCTGGCGGTAACCGAGCGGCGTGCGCGCTTTGCGCAGAGCGATGACTTCCACCTCTAGGGTCTGGGCCCCTGTCTACGAAGGAAGGCGCTATCGCCTAGGGCGCCAAAGGTTCAGGCTAGAATATCTGGACTTCAGCCCGACGGCTGAACGCGATCGTGCCACGCCATTGCGACGATATGTGTGGCTGCGCGGTCGCTGTAAGTTGCGACCATTTCCAAAGCACATCGGAGACATAGGCCTGTGTCTCGGTAATGGCCGGAATGCGGCCGCCTCGAACGCGACCTGGCCCTGCATTATAGGCAGCCAGCGCGAGATGATAATGGCCAAAGCGATCGAGCTGCTGGCGCAAATAGCGAGCCCCTCCCCGCAGGTTGCCTTCAAGCGAATAGCGATCGACGCCCAGAGCCTGGGCAGTTCCTGGCATGAGTTGAGTCAGCCCGAAGGCATTTTTGGGCGAGCGAGCGTCAGGCCGATACCGGCTTTCGTGAATAATCATGGCGTCAAAGAGGGGCACCGGCAGCCCGGTCTCGCACGCAATCTTGCGCATTATCGGATAATGCGCCAGCCGGCTTCTCTCTGCCTCGAAGCGCAGAAAACCTGTTGGCCGATAAGAATTTGCAAGGCAAACAGCCTCATCAGGGTTCAGGGTCGAGGGTGCTGCGCGCATCCAGTAGGGAATGGTCGTGACGGCTGGCTGCGGCCAGCGGCGCATCGCCCCGTGCACCGCATATATGCGCTCGTCTGCCTGAAAAGCGGCTGTGTGGCGGCCTCGATCATGCATAGCGAGATCCCAAGTGTCACTGGCGACCGTGTCGAGGCGTTGATCAGCGTTTTGATCGGGCGTTGCGCTGACCGACTTCACATCAGACGCAAAAGCGATGATCTGCGCTTTGCGGACAGCTGTGTGTTCAATGGCATGCGCATCCGCAGCGTTCACAGTGGCTGGGTCGATAAGGGGTGCCAGAAGACAAATGAATCTGCTCGTGATGGCGCGCATGGAAGCCTCCATTGTTTATCGATAATCATCGAACGGCGGGCGGCATCGGCTGTCAATCTCCCGCCCTGCCCGCGACGAGGGCCTCGTTGCATTCGAAGCGCCGTTCCATGTGGCTGATCGAACGCGGGAGCGATGGGCTCGCCGGGCACCGGATCCGATTACCTGAGCCGCTCCATAAAGCGCTTGTGCGATGGTATATCGGTAACGGCTCTCGCGCAGATGAAGAGGCAGGGATCATGCTTGTGCAGCAGGCGAGGCTTGGCGGTAAGTGGATCGCCTGTAATTGCAGGGGGAGCAGGGTCCCTTCCCCCATCCTCACTCCTGCCTTCCTTTCCGAAGCCGAAACCTATTATCTGCGCCGGCTGACAAGCGGAAATCGGTCTGAGCATCATAGCGATTGTCCCTTCTATCGTGACCAGGCAACAAATCGCATTACGCACGTTCGCTGCCGCCACGCTCCTGCAGATCCGGCTACTGCCTATTTTTCCGCGTTGCGCCCCACGCCGGAAAGACTGGCGCAGCGTCCTGAAAGTGGTGCAGTCGATGATCGCACTCGTCACGCTTCCCTGCCACGACTGGCGCGCCTCCTGTGGCGCTTGATCAATCTTGCAGACCTTAACCGTTGCCAGGCGCGGAGACTGGAGACGTCGCCTTCGATAACCAGCCAGTTTAAGTCTCTTCTTTCAGCGACCCGAACTATCGAGGTCGCACCTGGTATTGAGCTAGCACGTGTTTTCTCAACCCATCCTCAAGCGCTCCGATCGCGCTCTGTCTTTGCAAAGCTGCGCGCAATGGAGGATCACTGGCCAGCTGGACATGCGCCTCAAGCATTTCTGGCGCTTTTTGCCCATCGGATTCGAGGCGCCACCCTGCATGTGGCGGACGGCCCGCCATTGACCCTTGCCAACCGAATTCAGTCTCCTTCCATCGTCGATAACCGCATTGGAGGGCCCTATCTTGTACTCATTCTCGTAGGGCAATATCCCGACACATGCGGCTATGCCGCGCTACGTGGATATGCGCAGCCAATATATTCAGGACGGCGTTTCATCCCGGTGGAAACGGCATTGGAACGCGATGCGATACGGTCCTTGCTTTCTGTTCGAACGCTACTCGATCGCAATGCTATTGATCTTCATATGGAAAAATCCCTTTTCGACATATTGACCCCCTTTGGTTCCTGCCGCCCTTCTCTTCTTTTGGAAGCGCGCTCACGGCGCTCAGGCGAATGCCGTCAACTCGCTGTCGACCTTTGCGAGACCCGTCCAGAAACCGCATCGAACATTTCAGATCAGGCTCATATTATGACAACCGCGAACACCTTGACGATCATGGCCGATGATCTTGAACAATCCCGCCTCGTGCGGCGGCTCGCGATAGCGCTCGACCTCTAGGCAACCGTAGAAGCGATATATAGTCACCAAATATAAGCCTCTTCTCTTCCTGCCAGACGTTTGCCGGCCCTATCTGATCTTTCTGCGCTACCTGCATGACGGCCGCGACCGTGTACCCGTTTCGTTTCTATTATGTTGTGGAATTTCAAGCTTAAAGAGCACACATATTCAGAAGCGCATTTACATATGTTCCGCAAATGGCCAATATCGCGAACTTTAATCACAGATATGGGTTCGCAACATGGCTGACGAGATACAAGCTGACGTTACTACTCTTACCGTTCAGCTTCTGAGCGCGTTCCTGTCCAATAATAGTCTTCCTGCTGAAGGCCTATCAGACCTTATCCGATCAACACGTGCTGCCCTGATGGCTAAACCTGTCACACTGGATGCAGCGCCAGAAGGCAAAATCCATAAACCTGCGGTGTCAGTCCGCAAGAGCCTGTCGTCGCCCGATCACATCTTCAGTCTGATTGACGGCAAGCCCTACAAGGCGCTCAAACGCCATCTGGCTTCCCATGGCCTTACGCCCGATCAATATCGTGAACGCTATAGTCTGCCTAAAAGCTATCCTATGGTCGCCGTAAGCTATTCAGAAGCGCGGCGCGCCGTTGCAGCAAGGCTGGGACTGGGGAAGCGACCTACCGTGGCTGCGGCAACTGAATCGGGGGCGAGTGTGACCGCGCAACCCATAGCTGCCACCCTTAAGCCCAAGGCCAGCAAAGCCACGCCGAACACAGCCGCTTCGGCCCCTGCAAAAAAGCAGCGACCAAAGGCAAAAGCCGTTGCTACCCCGCCTGCCTCAGTTCAGGAGACCCCTGTTACAGCGGCGGCTGAACCCTCCCCTACCCAGAAGGGACCGCGTAAACGTCTTTCGCTCGCTCTGCAGGCGGCGGACGCTGAGGGCGGATTAGCGAAGGCTGCCAAGATCAAGGCGCCGTCCAAGGTTGTGGCAAGTACCAAGACGGCCCCCATGAAAAAATCTGCAAAGGGTGGAGCCAAAGCCTCTGTCACGCAGCCAAGTGCTGACGCACCGGCAGCAGATCTTCCTAAGACGGAATGATCCTGAAACGGAGCGCTGCTCTTCCATGCCGCGCGCCGATTTCTCGTCGTATGTCTCATTTAGGATAGGTGCGTCATAGACTATCGCGCATCGGCGCCTATGGCCCGCAGGACTCCAAAGATGGCCGACGCCCGCGAGGCGGTGGCATGATCTGCCCCCCGCTGAGTGGCCCAGAGACTATGATAGTCTGGACCATGAAAGGGCCATTGAATGCTGAGCAGGAAGCACAAACCGGAAGAGATCATCGGCAAGCGGCGTGAAGTTGAGATTGTGCTGGCGCAGGGAGCCTCGATTGCCGAGGCGTGCCGGCGGATCGCGGTCAGCGAGCAGACCTATTATCGCTGGCGGAAGGAAATTGGCGGCCTGCAGACCGACCAGGCGCGGCGGATGACCCGAAGGGCGGCTTAGCCAACGACCTAGAGAAAGAGAACCAGCGGTTACGCAGGGCGATTTCGGACCTGACCCCTGACAAGCTGATCCTGCAGCAGGCTGCCAAGGGAGACGTAGTCCAGCGCAGCTAAACTTCTGCGTCCCCCGCGGCGGCGGCGCTGCATTGATCAGGTACGACGGGATCTGCCAGTCCAGATATCCGAGGAACGGATATGCCGGGTGCTGGGTCAGCATCGATCGACGCAGCGCAAGATGCCGCGTGGCGGATGACGAACAGGCACTGACCGAGGACATCATTGCATTGGCGAAGCAATATGGTCGTTACGGCTACCGCTGGGTCACGGCGTTGCTGTGCCATGCGGAGTGGGCGGTGACCATAAACGTGTCGAGCGGATATGGCGGCGTGAAGGACTTAAAGTCCCGCAGCGCCAGCCAAAGCGCGGGCGTTTATGGCTCAATGACGCCCGGATATAGTGGCGATGAGCTTAATGCACTAACAAACCAATCGGTCCACTCGCTGGGGGCAGATCACGCCGCATGGGTTCAGCCGGTTTGCGGAGGCATAGATAACTCGGGTCAAACTCGGCTTCTGCTTCGAGCGCAGGCCGGTCGAGTATCACCATGCTTCCGGTCGGCACGGCGATCAGGCCGTCGTGCGCAAGGCCCCGCAACGTGCGATTTGTGTGCACTGCCGTCAGCCCGACCACATCGCCATGCTGTTCCTGGGTCAGCGGCCAGTCGGGGGACGACGGCTCTGCCAATCCCGCGGCTTCCTGTCGCGCGTTTAGTTCGCAGATGACATGCGCGATACGCTGCCGGGCGCTGCCCTGCCCCAGGTTGATTACGCGCCGTCGCAGAAGGGCGTTGTCACACATACTTCACGCCAGAGCGCCCTAGCGATATCCGGATAGCTACGCACAACCTCCGCAAGTCGGGCCTTAGGAACAGCAAACATCTCAATAGCCGACAGTGCCAACAATTGCTGATCGGGCGCCGCCTGCCCCTCGTCCGTAAGACCGGGGGCGTCGCCGCGCATGTGAACCGCGAATATCTGCCGCGCCCCTCTTCTCGACACTGTGGCGCGACATGCGGAGCCGGACTGGATAACGTAGAAATTGTCCGGTCTCTCGCCCTGGCGGTAGAGGACCGCGCCCCGCGTGTAAGTGGCCAATTGACCATCGAGAGCAGGCAAGGCAGCGACCTTGGCCGCCCCAAGATCAGTGTGACGGATCAAGCTGCGCACGAACGGCGCCATGTAGCACTGACGTTCCACTAAGCCTCCTGACATTCGTTTCGGACAGAGTAAAACTAACGTATGTTATAAGCTGTCCGTTCCTCGTTCAACGATGCAGGACTAATCCAATTCATTAGGGGAACTGTTGGCCGTGCAACCGGTTTCGAGAAGCGGGGCTCGGAAGAACAGGACAACTACATGAAAGCTTCAATTGCTGTCGCGCTGCTCGCGATGAGTGCGCTAGCCGGTCCGGCGATCGCCCAACCCTCGACATCTCCCAATGCCCCGCCCCCTGCAACGCCCCGTGCTTCCTCTGCAAAACCTGCACCAGCTGCCGCCGATATGCAAGCCGTGCTAGACGCCCACGCGGCTCTAGGACCCAAGCCGATCGAGACACTGACGCCGGTCAAGGCGCGCATCCAGCCCAGCGCCGCCGATGCGGCAATTGCCGTGAAGCGGCAGAAGGGCATGTCGACCGCGCCGGATCCGGCGGTGACGACCAAGGACCTGCCTTATGGCGCGGACCCGATGCAATATGCCCGTATCTATCGGCCCGCTTCGGCGCCGTCGGACGCTATCTTGCCAGTCATCGTCTATTATCACGGTGGCGGCTGGGTCATTGCCGACGTCAACACCTATGACGCTACCCCGCGCTCACTCTCCAGGCAGTTGAACGCCCTGGTGGTATCGGTCGAGTATCGCCACGCCCCCGAAGCCAAGTTTCCTGCACAGCATGACGACGCGGCGGCTGCCTATGCCTGGGTGCTAAAAAGCGCCGTTGGCTGGGGCGGTGATGCGACCCGTGTCGCGCTTGCGGGCGAAAGCGCCGGGGGTAACCTTGCGATTGCGACCGCGATCCAGGCCCGCGACCGGGGTCTGACAAAGCCCGTGCACATTCTCTCGGTCTATCCGATCGCGAACAGCGCGACGAACCTTCCCTCGCGCATGGACTCGGCCACCGCCAAGCCACTCAACACTGCGATGCTCAAATGGTTCGGCCATTATTATGCCCGGACGCCCGCGGACCTGCAGGACCCTCGGATCAACCTGGTCACCGCCGATCTCAAGGGATTGCCGCCGGTCACCATCGTCAATGCGCAGATCGACCCGCTGCGCTCCGATGGCGAGACGCTGGCGGCGGCGTTGCGCAGCGCCGGGGTTCCGGTTGAGCAGCGCACGTTCGAAGGCATGACGCATGAATTCTTCGGCATGGCCGCAGTCGTGCGCGGGGCGTTCGACGCACAGGCCTGGGCGGTTTCGCGCCTTCAACCCGCACTTGCCAAGTGATGTCCGCAATTAGTCAGGAGCCATGCTCATGAAACTCGTTCACGCACTGATCCCGATCCTTATGCTGGGCGCCACACCCGCAGCTGCTCAAGTCATGGCGCCAACCGAATATGTGAAGACCGCTGGCGCGAGCGATCTCTACGAGCGCCAGTCGAGCGAACTGGTGATGCAGTCGAGCCAGGATCCCAAGGTCCGCGCATTCGCCCAAATGATGGTCGCCCATCACACCAAGAGCACGGCCGACGTCAAGACAGCGGCGGCGCGTTCGAAGGTAGCCGTGCCGCCGCCAGCGCTCACACCGCTGCAAACCGAATTGATCGCGCAGTTGCGCTCGGAGTCCGGGCCGGCCCGTGATGCGCGCTATATCGCTCAGCAGAAGGCGGCCCACGGTCAGGCGCTCGCCGTGCAGCAGGCCTATGCGACAGAGGGCACGGCCCCGCCGCTCAAGGCGGCAGCCGCCGCGATCGTGCCCGTGGTCCAGCACCACATCCAGGAATTGATGAAAATGTGAATCGGCGCAGTGGCGCTGCCACAGGCCGCCACCTTGATAAGATTGAAGGGGATCTAAATGAAAGCTTCAGCCACGATGAAATGGCTCCTGTCGGCGGCTGCGGCGATCGTCGCGATGCCGGCGAGTGCACAGCAGGGTGACGGGACCAACGTCACCATGTCGACCACGATCTTCAAGCCGGCCAAGGTAGCGGCCAGTCCGGAGCGGGCCGCCGGGATCAAGGCTCCGCCGGGTTTCACCGTGGGCGTATTTGCAAGTGGGCTCAAGAATGCGCGCGTGCTTGCGACGACACCCGACGGTTTGATTTACCTCAGCCGCCGTGACCAGGGTGACGTGCTGCTGCTACGCGACACCGATGGCGACGGCAAGGCGGATGGCGCGCCCGTCACCGTCGCGAACCGCGCCGGTGCGCATGGCATCGCCATCCACGAGGGCAAGTTCTACCTGGTGACCGTCAAGGAGCTGTTCGTCGCC
>Ga0247734_1001599_pt1 | contig 16871 bp, 15 predicted proteins | sample UWRJL103311B2_FD_180933 | JGI IMG/M metagenome (GOLD analysis project Ga0247734, IMG submission 180933) | Plant litter microbial communities from Arlington Agricultural Research Station in Wisconsin, United States - UWRJ-L103-311B-2 | ecosystem: Environmental > Terrestrial > Plant litter >... | reverse complement strand
CTCTCTACGTCCGTCCGGTCATGGAGGTCTCGGTGGCCCGGTTTGAACAGGACGCCTTCGCCGAGACCGGCGCCGGCGCCCTGAGCCTGATCGGGACGGCGGACGCCGAACAGATCGTCCGGGTCAGGCCGGGGGTTGAGCTCGGAGGTCAGTTCGAGGCCGGCCCGGCGCTCATCAGGCCCTATGTCTCGGCTGGCTACAACCAGGTCATCGGGGGCGATTCGCCCGGCGTACTCGCCCAGTTTGCGGCCGCGACCATGGTCGACCCGTTCGAAACGACCCAGCCCCTCGATACGCGGATGTGGGAGGCCTCTGTGGGAGTCGAGATCGCTGACGGCTCCGGGTTCAGCGTCCGAGCCGGCTATCAGGGCCAGTTCGGCGACAAAGCCGAGAGCCACTGGCTGGGCGTCCAGGTCACCAAAGCATTTTGAGACTATTGGTATGACCTGCGCCATCCCTGGCGCGCATACCGACGTCAGGTAGGAGTGCGTTCGGAGCAAGGTTTGCTTCTCGCCAACCTTTTAATGTGAGCGAGTCCCTCGCTCTGCCACCGGCGCGTTCGGTCTCAGGAAGGCTTCACGAACAACTCCCCAAGCGAAGCGCGGAGAGGTCAGGGAGAGCTTCTTCAGGTCGAAAGTGGCTCATCATGTTCACTTGCGGAAGCGAGCCACTGTCCACTCCCGGCGTATCGCAGCGATTAGAAGATCTGTTCCGAGAAAGGCGTTATGCGGGCAGGGGACAGCTCATGTCTGCTTTCCGGCCGAACAACTTCGACCGGTTTCGACCCATATCCGAGCTTCGCCGCCCGCTCAGCAGACGCCAGCACGTATAGTGTGCTGCGCCCTTGACGGCATCCCTCATTAGAGGCCTCCTTCAGGCGCTATCAGGGGGATGCAATGAATTGGGCAACGGTAAGCGCGCTGAGCGCTGTGATCTCGGCGGGGCTCGCGGCGTGCCAGCCTCACGCCAATACCAATGTGGTTGAGGTGGATTTGACGGATGGGCCGAGAGTCGTCGCCGCCTCTGATATTGAAGCGGGCCGCTATAGAGTGGCAACCAGTGGATGCAACGACTGTCATACGCCAATGTACGCTCGAACGGGCGGCGCCCAGCCCGCTGAGGCAGAGTGGCTCAAGGGGAGCTCTGAACCTCACACGGGGCCTTGGGGCACCAGCTATGGCAAGAACCTGCGGTTGACCGTTGCCGCAAACTCGGAGGATGAGTGGGTTGAGCTTCTTAGCACCGGCTCCAGCCTGCCTCCTATGCCTTGGCCCAGCGTCCGTAACATGTCGGACTACGACAAGCGCGCCATCTACCGCTACATCAAGTCTCTGCCAGGAGATCGGGGTCAGCCCTCTCCGCCTCCGCTGCCAGCAGGCCCGGGGTCTGCTAAGCCACTCGGCTAGCCAAACACGTCGGCCCAAGGTCGGCTCTCCATCCCTCTTCAACCTCCCCGACACCGCTATCCGGGATTCTTCCCTGAAGGGGCGGAGTGCTTCTGTTGAAATTCCAGCTTAGGAACGGCTTGCAACAACCCGCATTTCCGAAAACGCAGGTAGAAGTTCAAAGGCTTAGGGGTCAAGCCGCGAAGGCGCTGCGGCTCGGTGCGGCGACGACGGACGCCATAGCAGGGGGGAGCTGAGCGCCTACGCTGATGAGTGCGAGGCCCAGCCGAGGCGATTGGATTTAGAGCTTCGGAACGACCTGGTCCTTCGATTGATCGCGTGACGACCATCTAGTGGCGGAGCGGTTGCTTTCGGACGGGAAGCCAACTCCACAGATTGACCGTGGGCTCAACTGATGGCTGCAACACACTCGGTGAAGGTCTCCGCTGGCGTGCGATAGAGCAAGGTCTTTTTAGGCCGTTCGTTGAGTTGTTGGGCGATGGCGCAGAGCTGGGCCTGGCTGTGCACGGACAGGTCGGTCCCGTGGGGCAGGTACTGGCGAAGCAGCCGGTTCGAACCGCGCTGCCACGGTGACCGGAGATCGCAGAAGTAGACTGCGACGTCGGCGGCGAGGGCCAGCCTCTTGTGGTCGGCGAGCTGCTTGCCCCGATCCCAGGTCAGGGACTGATAGAGTTCGCCGCGTAGCTTTTTTGACTGTTTGATCAGGGCGGTGACGACGTTATCGGTGTATCCTGACGAACGTGCTCGCATTTCAAACTATCGCGACGAACAACATGTCCTGCTGGCTGCTCAGGTCTGTCGTCGATCCCTCGCAAGTGGCGTCCGCTAACCGGCCTTGGGCAATGGTCTGCTCTCGACCCGTTGTAGCCGTTCGAGGCTAGGAGCGGAGCTGCAACTTTCGGAGATTGGATGTTACCAAGCTAGCGAATATCGCCGGGAGCAATTGCAGTGTCAGGAACCCCAGCCCAACGATCATCAATGGTCCGAGGCCAGCAGTGAACGCCATGATTGGCCACTGCGCGAAGATTATGATTACGGCCCACCGCCAAGGGTGAGCTTCAAACAGATAACCAAACGCTGCGCAGAGCCCAAGCGCTCCTAAGTAAAAGTTGAGGTAGTCAGGCGAGTCCCAGGGCTCTTCTGTGCCGGACACTATGTTCGCCAAACCCCAAAAGACCAACCCCACGATTGTAACCGTCAGGACGCGAAACGGGTCTTTAGCCATGTGCTGAGGGTAGAGCGTGCAAGCCGTCGTTGTCTACGATCCGACAGTCCGCGTCCCACCCATCCCAGACCTTGCGGAGGTCTGCTCTACGACCATTTCGCACAGGACTCCCTACGCGAGGAGAGGGGAGGGCGGCGGATGACCGAGTCTGACTCATCGGAGACCTTCGGAGAGAGTCTGCTTTTGGGCACACGCATCACGCCCGCCCAGGCGATGACCGCAGCAAGAGCGGCGATGGCCCCGGCAAACGCGGCGGATGGGTGCAGGGTCAGGATCGGTAGGGCTCTGTCACGCGCACCAGCGCCTCGGCCACGACCGGCGCGAGGGCCGCAGCGATGATCTTCACTCCCGCCGCATTGGGATGGATGCCGTCAGCCTGGTTGTAGCGGCGATCGAGCGCGACCCCATTCAGCAAGAATGGATAGGCGGCGACATTATCGTCCCGAGACAGATCGACGAAGACCTTGTCGAACTCCCGGGCATAGGCGCCGTACTGCGGTGGGGCGCGCATGCCGGCGAGCAGCACCGGGATCTGACGCGTCTGGAGCCGCTTGATGATCTGGTCGAGGTTGCGCCGCGTCGTCGACGGATCGACGCCCTGGAGCATGTCGTTTCCGCCGAGCGCGACGATGCAGAGATCGGTGTCGTCCTCGACGCTGAAATCGACGCGGGCCAGACCTCCCGCTGTCGTATCGCCCGACACGCCCGCCGGTCGAACTCGCACCGCAAGCCCGAGCGCGGTCAGGGCGATCTCTAGCTGGGCCGGCAGGGCTTCGGCGGCGGCCAAGCCGTAGCCGGCCGTGATCGAGTCGCCGAGCATGGTGACGATGCGCAGCTCGCCAACCGGAGGCGCGAGCGCTGCTGCCGACTTGGGCTGGGCAGCAGACGTCTTTGACGAACCGGAGGCAGCCTCCTGAGGCCCGCACCCGACAAGTGCGAGTGAAGATCCTCCGGCGAGGACGAAACGACGCGGAAACTGGGTCAGATCTGATGTCATGGCGTTGAGCGCCTATATGGGAAGAGACCGCCTTCTCCCAAGACTTCGTGTCGGAATTCCAATGGCTTCATCCACGCCCCTCGCCCTAGAGGCAGTTCGCCTGACCCTGCCGTCCACGGCCGGACCCGTCGAGGTCCTGCGCGGCGTCGATCTGAGCGTCGCCCGGGGCGAGACGGTCGCCATCATCGGTCCATCCGGGTCGGGCAAATCGTCTCTCATCTCGATCGCAGCCGGGCTGGAGACTCCCACTGGCGGCAAGGCGATCCTGTTTGACACCGATCTCGCCGGTCTGGGCGAGGATAGACGGGCAAGGCTGCGGCGGGGCCGGGCGGCCCTGGTGTTCCAAAGCTTTCATCTGCTGCCAAACATGACCGCCGAGGAGAATGTCGCCGCGCCGCTCGAACTCGCCCATCGAAAGGACGCGACGACCGAAGCCCGCGCCTGGCTCGATCGCGTCGGTCTTGACGCCCGCCGCACCCACTATCCCCACCAGTTGTCTGGCGGGGAGCAGCAGCGCGTGGCCCTGGCTCGCGCGCTGGTGGTCCGGCCAGAGCTCCTGTTCGCCGACGAACCCACTGGCAACCTCGACGGCGCCAACGGCGCCCTGGTCGCGGACCTGCTGTTCAACCTTGTACGCGAGACCGGCGCGGCGCTCGTTCTCGTCACCCATGACGTCCGGCTGGCCGAGCGGGCCGATCGCATCGTCCGCATGAGAGACGGCCGGATCTATGCTGCGGAGACACTGGCGTGAGCCTCGCCTTTCGCTTCGCCTGGCGCGAGCTCCGCTCCGGCATCGCCGGCTTCCGCATCTTCCTCGCCTGTCTGGCGCTCGGCGTCGCCGCCATCGCAGCCTCCGGCTCGACAGCGGAGGCGTTCCGGCAAGGACTGTCCAGTCAGGCGCGGGAGATTCTCGGCGGGGACCTGGTGGTCAGCATCGATCAGCGCCGGTTCACGGCCGAAGAACGGCGCTGGCTGACTGCGCTTGGACCCCATGCGTATTCAGTTCGGGCCAACGGCATGGCCGAAACAGCGTCCGGCGAGCGACGTCTGGTGGACATGCGGGGCATTGGCCCGGGCTATCCGCTCGTCGGCAAGGTCGGGCTGGCTGGAGCGCCGGATTTGGCGACGGCGTTTCAGGCGCGTGACGGCGTCGCGGGCGCCGCCGTCGAACAAACCCTGCTGGATCGCCTGCACATGCGTCTCGGCGACCGCTTCACCGTCGGCGGCACGCCCCTGATCGCGCGAGCCGTTCTGGTGTCCGAACCCGATCGCCTGGGGCGCGGCTTCGCTCTCGGGCCTCGCGTTCTGACCAGAACCGAGGTTGTCGATCGCGCGGGGTTGCTAAAGCCCGGCGGCTTGTTCGGAGAGGCGGTGCGGATCGTCCTGCCTGTCGGCGCCGATCCCAAGGCTGTCGTCAGCCGTCTTCGTGCGGCCTTCCCCAAGGCGACGTTCGAAGCTCGCGACCGGTCGCAGGCCGCGGCCGGCGCCGCTGGTTTGATCGACCAGCTCGAATATTTCCTCGGCTTCATCGGCCTGGCCTCGCTGGTGGCCGGCGGCCTGGGCGTCGGCGGCGCCGTGTCCGCCTATCTCGAGGGCCGCAAACGCTCCATCGCCACGCTCAAGGCCTTGGGCGCCGAGGGGCCGTTGATCCGTAATCTCTATCTGATCCAGATCGGCGTGCTCGCCCTGCTCGGCGTCGGGATCGGCCTGGCCGTCGGCGCCTTGGCGCCGCTGGCGATCGGCCTCATCGCCGACGAAAAACTGCCCATCCCGGCCCTGTTCGCGGTCTATCCCGCCCCCCTGATCAAGGCCGCCGCTTTTGGCCTGCTGGCCGCGGCCGCCTTCTCCCTGGCGCCGCTGGCCCGGGCTCGCTCGACGCCGCCCTCGGCCTTGTTCCGCAGTGAATTGTCCGGTCGATTGCGCCTCGGTCCCGAGGTGCTCGGTGCCGGGGTCGCGGGCGTTGCTCTGTCGACGCTGGCGGTGTTGACCGCGCCGACCAAGATCGCGGCGGCCGGCCTGATCGCCGGCACGATAGTCGCCTTTACCCTGCTGTGGCTGCTGGGGCTGGCCGCCGCGTGGGGCGCCGGCCGCTTGCGCAGCTTTGCTCAAGGGCCCGTTCGTCTGGGTCTCGCCAACCTTTCCGGCCCCCGCTCAGCCGCGCGCACCGCCTCGCCGGCCATCGGTCTTGGCGTCGCCCTGATGGCGGTTGTGGTCCTGATCCAATCCAGTCTGCTGGCCCAGGTCACCGAGGTCGCGCCGCGCACAGCGCCCTCCATGGTGTTCACGGAGATTCCGGGCGAGCGCGGCGCCGCATTCGACACTGTGATCGACCGGGTCATGGGCCGTCCGGGCAACGATCGCTATCGCCGCGCACCCTTGATCACGGGGCGAATTACCCGGTTGAACGGTCGGCCGGTCGCGCTCGACAAGATCAGGGACGGGGAGCGGTGGGCGTTCGACAAGGACATCCTTCTGTCAGCCCTCCCCGGCGCGCCCGACGACGCCAATATCGTGGAGGGTCACTGGTGGCGCGCCGAGGACGCGGGGCCGCCCCAGGTCGCCATGGCGGTCGATGTGGCCAGAGCCGCCGACCTCAAGATCGGTGACACGATCACGCTTCAGATTCTGGGTCGAGAGCTCGACCTCCGGATCTCGGTACTCCGTAAGGTCGAGGTCGGCGGTTTCGGCTCTAACTTCGCCTTGATCCTGAACACCCACGCGATCCAGGGCGCGAACCCGCGCAGCGTCGCCATCGCCCGGGCCACGCCTGCCGAGGAACAGGTGATCACGCGGGCCCTCGGCGACGATTTTCGGGAGGTCAATGTCATCAGCGTACGCGAACAGCTCCAGGCGGCGGCGACCCTGTTCGATCGTCTGGCCCTGGCCATCCGGGGCGCCGCAGCCGTGGCGGGTCTGGCCGGACTTCTTGTGCTCGTCGGCGCCATCGCCGCAGGCGTCAGCGAGAGGGCGCGAGAGGCTGCGATCCTCAAGGTGCTTGGCGGCTCTCATCGCCAGATCCTGACTGCCTATCTGATCGAATACGGGCTCGTCGGCGCGATCGCCGGATTGGCGGGGGTGGCGCTCGGAGCCGCTGGCGGCTGGCCGGTCGTGACCCTGGTGTTCAAAGCGGCCTGGAGCGTCGACTGGGGCGGGGTGGTCCTGCTGTTGGCCGGCGCCACAGGCCTCGCCGCCGCAGGCGGAGGTCTGGCCGCCGTCCACGCCCTTTCACGACGTCCTGCGCCGGTGTTGCGCGCGCCGTGACAGGTTGAGCGAACCCCGCTCATCTCCATATGAAGTCCATGCCACTCTTCACCCTGGGCTATGAGCGCCTCCAACCTGACCTGGTCTTCTACATCGCTGGCGTTGACCCGCACGTGAGCGACCGTCTCGCCAGACTGGCCCCGGCCGACGCGGGCCTCGTCTCGCGTGACGCCCAAGTGCTGGAGACCTGCCTGGCTGTGGCGCCGGTCGTCGGCGTCATCGGCGGCGGCTACGACGACATCAACCGGCCGGCGCGTCACCATGCCATCCTGCACCATGCAGCCGCTGAGGCCTGGCGCAACGGTCTGGCACGACCGGCTGCCTGATCCGTGTTCGACCACTTCCCCCTCATCGTCACGGTGGCTCTGGATGAGGGAGCCTTCGCCTGGTTCGAAGACCTGCGCCAGTCGCACTTCCCGCGCCACCGCAACAAAGTCCCAGCCCATGTGACGCTCTTTCACGCGCTTCCGGGCGAGCACGAGCGCGCTGTGGTGCAGACGGTGAAGGCGGCTTGCCAGCAACGCCGTCCATTGCAGCTGGACGTGCGTGGAACCTGGTCGCTAGGGCGAGGTGTCGCCTATCGGCTCGCCTCTTCCGAGCTTGAGCATCTGCGGAAAGAACTGTCTGAAGCGTTTTCGCCTTGGCTTACGCGTCAGGACCAAGGGCCTTTCCGGCCCCACATCACAGTCCAGAACAAGGTGGAGCCGGATGACGCCCGCCTGCTGCTGGAGACTCTGCAGACGGAGTTTGAGCCCTTCCACATCTTCGCCGAAGGTCTTTTGCTTTGGCGCTATCTCGGCGGGCCTTGGGAGGCGGTTGAACGATTTGAGTTCGACGCGGACTGAACTCTCGGCGCCGATCCTCACCCCAGGCGGCGATGTTCGCGAAGTCCAAGGTCGGGCCAGCGATGCACACAGGCGCCCCTTAGGCGGCCGCCTGATCCGCGGTCTCTGTCGTCGATGCGGTCGCTCGGTATAACGCCTCATAGAGCTTTTGGGGTTCAAGCGGCTTGGCCAGCCAGTCCGTCATGCCGGCTGCGTGGCAGGCCGCGATCTGCTCAGCCTCGGTCCCGGCGCTGAACCCGATGACCGGCGTCCCTGCGTTTGGGCCTTTGGACGCCCGCAAGCGGCGGGTTACCTCATTCCCGTCGATCCCGGGCATGTTCACGTCCATCAGCACCGCGTCGAAAGGGTGGCGCGCCAGGAGGTCCAGCGCCAGTAATCCATCGGACGCGGTGTAGAGATCGACGTCGAGGGGCTGCAGGACAAGAGCCAGGGTTCTTCTGTTGATCTCGTGGTCATCGACGGCGAGGACCGCGAGACGAGGTCGCAGGATCGCTGCATCCACTGCCTCCGATGAGGAGGCGGTTTCCGCTTTGCCCACAGGCAGCAGGACTGACAGTCTGAAGGCGGCGCCTTCCCCGGGACGACTATCAACGGTGAGATCGCCACGCATCAGACGCGCCAAATCCCGGCTGACCTTAAGCCCCAGACCCGTGCCGCCATATGTCCGCGCGACTTCGGATGATCCTTGGGCGAAGGGAGTGAACAGACGCGCCATGGCTTCCGGCGTAATCCCGGCGCCTTGGTCGCGAACTGTGATCAGGACAGAACGCGTTTGATCGTCCAACGCCTCGAGATCGGCCACGATCGTGATTTCACCGTGGGCCGTGAACTTGATCGCGTTGGACAGGAGATTGTTGAGGATCTGCCGCAGCCGGTGCGGATCGCCGCGAAGCCAAGCCGCCGACGGGACCGCCGCAACTTGGAGAACCAGCCCCTTGGCGTCGGCCTGAGCGCGCCAGAACCTCTCGGTGTCGGAAAGAAGAACCGACAGGTCGAAGTCACGGGCCTCCAGTGACATGGCTCCCGCCTCCATCTTGGAGTGGTCGAGCAGGTCATTGAGCATCCGCGTCATGAGTGAGCCGGCGTCGAGGATCAGTTCGGCGGTGTCGCGGCGCTGCTCGGGAAGAGTGTCCTCGAACATGACCTGAGCGCCAGCCTGGATGGCGCTGACCGGCGTCCTCAGCTCATGGCTGATGATCGCGGCCATGGCGGCACGCTCCGCCATGGCGGTCTGGGCCTGGTCGACCCGCGTCTCGGCCTCGGCCAGGGCACGCAGTTCCGCCACGCGCGCGGAGTGGACCCGTCCATAGACGTTCAGGATCGCGCCCACGAACAGCACGGACGCCAGTGTGGTCAGGATGGGATCACCGGACGGCGATCCGAGAATGGCCAATACCGGCATCGCGATCAGGGCGATGAGATAGGGCGCCGCACCGACGTAGAAGATGCCGCGCGCCTCGATGCCAGAGGCGACATTGGTCAGAAGCCCGCCCGCGATGATCAGCATGGCCATGCCGGGGAGGCCTCGCCCATTGAACGACCAGAGCGTCACGGATATCCAGGCGAACAGAGCCGCCATCAAGAAGGTCGAGGTCAGGGCGAGGAAGATGTCGGAGGTCGTGGGGACGCGGTCCGAGCCCCTGAACCGGAACATAGCGACGATCTCGAACGCCTGAACGACCGCAACAGAGGCCAGCCAGGCCGGAATCCAGGCCCCGTGCCCGGCGCTATGGAGGGCCCAGGCGACGATCCCGCTCAGCAACACCCGGACCGGCACCTGTTTGCGGCGCTCGTGCGCTGTCGCGGACAGCAGAGGACCCAAGGCTTTCAAAAATAACATCAACGCGCTCCCTGACTGGAGGGTATCGAGCGATTGCAAACTCCGAGTGAATCGCGGAAGCCGATGACCGATGAACGGAAAGTCGCCTCGCGCTCTGCAAGCCATCCGAGATCGGAGCTTGTTGAGACGACGTGTGGAACGGCTCAGACCGTCCGTTCGAGAGCGGCGGCCTGCGCGCGTCTTGGGATAGACCGGGGTAGAAGGCGGAGCGCCTGCGCGGCGGAAGCCTCGTCCCCTACGTTTGCGGCGAAGGTGAACGGGCCTTGGGTGAAGGTGAAGCACAGGTTGACCGTGCCGGGCCCCGTTATGACGTCAACAGACCTGATCGTATCAAACGGCGCAGTTCGGAGACCGGTTACCCGATATTCCAGCCCTTGTGCTCCGATCGCCAGACGAGGATTCAGGCTGTTGGTGGCAATAGCCAACCAAGGCAATCCAACGCTCAAACCGGTGAAGGTGGCGAAGACAGGTATGGCCGCCACGCCCGATTGGTCCACACTTATCGGTCCAGCCGAGCCGAGCCGAAATTTGGATCGCATGACGCGACGGCCAATCAGGAACAGTCCGAGCATGAGCGCGATCTGGGCCAGAAACACCAAGCCGGAGACTAGAAGGTTGGAGTTCATCGTGCCCGTGATGTGTGGTTCGAGATCGCGCTCGATGTGCCGCAGTCTCACGTAACCGGTGTAGCTCAATCTAGCACTAGGGCTCCCACCCCAGCGGAGCCTTTTTGGCGGGTGGGGGTTCTGAAAAACGAGCGACGGCTCAGCTTACGGGCGGTCGCGCGTATCGGAACAACAACGCTGGAGCGTTCATGACCGTCCCCGTTCTTCGTTTGACGACCGCCGTATGCCTTTCGGCCCTGCTGCTGGGAGCTTGCTCAAAAAGTGAACCGTCAGATGGCCCGGCTTCGACAGTCGATGCCAACCAAGCGTCTGACACGCCGGTCACTGCAGTGCCTCGCGCCACCCGCGTCGTCCCGGTAGATGTTCAGGGTGTGACCGATGTTGGCGCCACGGTCCGTGTCAAGAACGTGGACCTGGCAGAAGATGCGACGATCGTAGATGTCAGCATCTCGTTCGGCGGCGACAAGACAAACAACGTCCAGATGGCGTCAAGCGACACCTATATCGAGCTGCCAAACGGCCAAAAGTTGCCGTTGAAAGCGCCAGAGGGCAATCCGAACATGAACATCGTCAAGGGCGAGACCATGAACGGACGACTGGTCTTCATGGGGGCGGTTCCCCGCAATGCTCCGCAGATTTCAATCGTCTTTAACGAAGGCTCGTCTTCCGATAGCATCATCGGCCCCTTCCTTCGCTTGACTATTCCGCTCACCGCCCAGGCTTTAGGGGCAGGTGGATGAGGTTCGCTAGGGTCGGTCACCTTGCTCTGGTGTCGCTAGCGATGGGTTTTGTGCCAAACTCTACCTTGGCCTTAACCGTCCGCACTCTGAGTGGAAGCGCGATCGGCATGCCCTCGACCTTCGTCAAGGTTGCAAACGCTCCTCGTTCGACCTTTATCAAGGCCGGTGCCGATAGCACCATGGATAGCGTTTTCGTCGCTTCTGAGATTGCGCCTGAACGAATTGAAGCGACGCGAACTCTCCTCACCGATCTCAGAGCGAGACGCAAAGACGGCGTAATTATCGTCGATTTGCCGGCTGATGTCCTGTTCGACTTCGACAAAGCGACCATACGCCCGGACGCCGAGGCGGCGCTTAGCCGAGCGGGAGATTTGCTACGAAGCTATCCTGCGGCAACCGTCACTATCCGGGGACATACCGACGCCAAGGGTGATGAAGGCTACAATGAAATTCTGTCATTGAGCCGGGCTCGGGCGGTCGTGTCGAGATTGCAGGCTCCCGCTGGCCACGAGTTGGAAGCCGAGGGCTCCGGAGAGCGCGAGCCTGTCGCGCCCAACATTCGACCGGACGGCTCCGACGACCCCGTTGGCCGTCAGAAGAACCGACGCGTGGAAATCCGGATCACGCCTCCAGTTGGACGAGGAAACTGACAATGGCGCTCATCTCCTGCCCAGTGTGCGGCCACCGCGTGCCAGAAGCCGCTCCGACCTGTCCATCCTGCGGACATCCTATAGCCGCATCAACCTCCTCAGGCGAAACCTTCAAGGAGGCTTTAACGCGCCCAGATGCGGTCAAAAGCGGCATTACCGTCCTCGGCGTCTTCGTCGCCGCTCCATGGATTGCACGGGTGATGGCGGTAGCGCTGTTCGTCATTCTCGCCATCGTGGTGGTCGTTTACAAAAATTGACCTTTGCGGACCAAGACTGAAATACTCAATCGTGAGGGTGAGTAGCTTCGCTTAAAGCTATTGGCCAATTGGGTAGTGAAGTTTAGATTGGATTGCGTCAGCCTGCGGATTTGAGGGGCAGACATTCGGTTCATTCCTAGCGCGCCACCTCTTCCCCACTAGTGATAGGCTGCCATTTACCGTTGGAGGATTGCGGTGGTGTCTTATCGAAGATCAGCCTCGCCCTTGCTCAGATACATCGACAGGACACGGCAGTTGGAGAGTGGCTTTGTAGCCTTGTTTCGACGCTTCCGTCTCAAGCGTGGCGTTGTTTCCGAAAAGAATGGATAGCCGTCTGCGGATATTGCTGTGGCCGATTCCGGTCCCCGTGGCGCCGGTCGGCTTACCCCCGCCGTCATCCGCTACGGTGATTGAGAGACGATCCGCCATCCAGGCTGCGTGCACCGAGATCGTGACCGGCCGCTGCGACCCCGCCACGGCGTATTTGACGGCGTTTTCGACCAGCGGCTGGATCAGGAACGCTGGTAAACGCGCCTTGAGCAGGTCTTCGCCCACGTCGATATCGATCAGGAGCTTGTCGCCGAACCGCGACCGTTCGACCTCCAGATAGGTTTCCACAGCATCGATCTCGTCTCCAAGCGGAACAGGCGCTCCCAGGTCGCTGACCAGGGATGTCCGGAGGAAGCTGGACAGGCGAGCGGCGGCGTCTACAGCATCCACTTTCCGGTCGGCCATGACCAGGGCGGACACGGAGTTTAGGGCGTTAAATAGAAAATGCGGCTGGAGCTGGAGCCGCAAGGTCGTCAACTCGGCCTGCTGGGCCTGAATGCGCGTCTCGGACAGGCGCTGCTGCGATAGCAGGAGGCTGACTGAAACGGCGTAGCAGCCGTACACCCAGAAATAGATCAGAAGGCCTATCTGTATGCCGACCCGGACGTTCCCCTGTGGACTGGCGACGTACAGGCCGGAGTCCGAGGTGACGGAAGGAAGGTGTCTGATGATCAGATTGGCGATGCCGATGTTGAAAACGGCCTGGATGACCGTAAGCAGCACCACGCCTGCGGCAATCAGGGCGAAGCGACCCGCAGGTGAAAGTCCTTCCACGGCGCCGATCAGCAGACGCAGCAGTCCGGTCAGCCCCAGACCCATGACGATCCAGACGAAGGGCAGGATCAGGAGCCTGCGATCCCCCGGAACCGACAGGGTGAACAGGATATGCCCGGTCAGCACCATGCACCACAGCATGAGCGCCAGTCTGACAGAAGGCCGGTCGATCATATTTCGAAAATAAGGCGCGGGCTTACGTAACGCGACGGAGGTCAAGGGCGTGCACCAAGTCAGGTAGGGAGCGGCCGAAGAGTTGGACCTATTGTCCGCTTTTCATCAACCACAAACGTCACAACCGGATGAACCCTGTCGGGGGAGTTGATCATTTGAACTGCCGGGCGCTTCGCAGCTTTTTGTCAAATTAAATGGTTTGAGTGAAATGGGTCAGCGACCGTCATACGCGTCATGCTGTCCGAGCTCGGTCGCCCGCCGTCGTGCTAAGCCGATGTTAGGTCTCGCCCGCCCTATAACCCGACGGATCGGCTTCATCTGCCTGATGCTGCTGACGATCGTCCTGACCGTTCCGATGGCCGAGGCCCGAGCCACGCACGCCGGGCGAGTCGGCGTTGCCGGATCGGTTGCGGCTGACACAGCCGCGGGGGACAGCGACGGGTGTCGCGACTGCGGCTCCCCGAACTGCACCAGATCCTGCCTAACCTCTCAGCGCCGATCAACTCCTGCGATCTGACCAGTTCGACCCTCAAGGTCTGCGATCATCTCTACCAACGCGGCTGCAGCCGATGGATCGGACGTCATCCGTTCGTAAACACTGTCAGGCCGCAGACGAGACGTCAGCCATGACGGTCGCTTCGACCGTGGCGTCCGGGCAAAGCGCTGCTTGCATGACTTCCATCAAATCAGCCACCTGTAGAGGCTTGCCCACGCAGCTGTCCATGCCCGCCTGTCGATAGGACTCGATCTGGTGGCTCATGACATTGGCGGTGAGGGCGATGATAGGCGTTCGGGCCCGTCCGCATTCGGCTTCGCGCGTCCGGATCGCGCGCGACGCGGTCGGACCGTCCATAACCGGCATTTGCACATCCATCAGGATCAGATCCCAAGTCTCGGCTTCCCAAGCATCAACCGCTTCTCGGCCGTTGTCGACCACAGTGAGATCAATGCCGAACTGGTGCAGCAAAGTCTTCAGCACGAGTTGGTTGACCGTATTGTCCTCCGCCGCCAACACCTTAAGGACGACATCGGACAGGTCGGTGTCCACGGCGGCGACTTCAGCGAGAACAGCCGGCGTGTCAATGAAGACCTCGACAGTGCGTTTGACGCGGGCTTTGCTGCGCACCAGGGGCAGCCGGACGGTGAAGCAGGCCCCCTTGTCGACCACGCTCTCGACGGTGACTGTTCCACCCATCAGATGAGTCATGTCGCTGCAGATGGACAAACCGAGCCCCGTGCCGCCGAATCGGCGGGTCGTCGAAACGTCGACTTGGGTGAACTTCTCGAACAGGGCCGACAACTTGTCTTCCGGAATGCCGATCCCGGTGTCCGAAACTGTCAACCTGAGCCCGCTTGCGTCAGCGTCAGCAGTGACTCGAACCTCTCCGGCCTCTGTGAACTTCAGGGCGTTCGAGATCAGGTTGTAGACGATTTGACGTAGACGCGTCGGATCGCCCCGCCACGCCCCTCGCGCCGCAGGCCGGGTGACGAGGCTGAAGGAAAGCCCTTTCTTGTTGGCCAGCGCCGTAAAAGCGGCGTGAGCACCGCGCAGCAGGTCGTCGAGATCGAAGTCCATCTCCTCGAGGACCAGCTTGCCAGCTTCGATCTTGGCCAAGTCGAGGACATCGTTAAGGATCGCAAGCAAGGCCTCGCCAGACTGGCGGATGACATCCAGCCGTTCGCGCTGGGTATGCGGTAGTGGATCCATCGCCATGGCCTGGGCCATGCCTAGCACGCCGTTCAAAGGGGTGCGGATCTCATGGCTCATAATGGCGAGGAAGGCGGACTTGGCGCTGTTGGCCGCCTCAGCCTCAATCTTGGCGGCACGAAGGCTGGTTGCAGTCTGTTCAAGTTCCCGCGCGCGACGCGCAGCGACCGAAACGTCATGCGCCGTCAGAACCCAGCCGCCGGGCATGGCTCTTGCCACCGGACAGAGCACCCTGCCACCTGTGGCGCGCCATTCGGCGGTTGCAGATTCTCCGGCCGAAAGGGCGGTCTGGAAGGCGATCCGCTCCGCGCGCGACCAACAGCCGCGCGCTTCAAGCCGACGAAGGACCTTGGACAGCGGCGTACCGGGTTGGCGCAGGGCCGACGTCAGTCCGAGAGCGGTCCATAGGCGCTCATTCACCGTCACGAGGTTGAAGGCTTCGTCAACGACAAGAAGCCCGACATCCGCAGCGGCGATCGCGCCCTCGGCTGCGCCCGTTTCCATAACCTTTGGTCCCGCGGGCGACGTGGCATCGGAGCGGGGGGTTGTTTCGCGCTTGCGGTCTGAGGTCCCCTGCAACAGGCCGGCGGCACCGATCAGGGCGCTGGACGGATTGATCAGGGCCCAGGTCGACAATCCCTGCGCCACGGGGGACAGGCGGCCCTTGGCTTCAAAACGAGACCGGAAGGGACTAGCCTCGAACAGCTCTCTGGCCTCGATGACGAACCGGCCGGTCAGAAAAACTCCGTTGGTCACGCCGAGCGAAAGACCCGCCTGACCGGCGAAATCGCCAAGAATGCCAAGAAAGCGCTGAACGGTCTCGGCGCAATGCACGTCCGCCCCGGTCCGGGCCTGAAGAAGGACTTCGAGCGGCGTCAAAATCTGCGGCAAGCGGCCTTCGATTTCGCCCAGGGTGGTGTGAAGCTGGGCCAGCCCTGGCCACGAGATCACCCGCTCATAGGAGACGCGTCCGAAGGTGCGCGACAACACCTTCAGAACCTCGATCTCGATCAGATCGGCTGGCGCAAAGGCAAGGTGCCCGCCTTCTGTGTCGATGACGCGCGATCCCGTCGGATCGACGTCCAGAGCCGAGACCCCGAGCCCGAAGTCCGGGCTGACGATCGCATACCGGCCAGCGCCAAGGCCGGCCTTTGGCGGTCCGAAAGGGCCAATGGACAAGGTGTCGCCGGCGTCGAGCCGAACAATGCTCCGGGCCACCGCAGCGGAATCATTGATCATCCGGACGTCGTTAAAACCCAGCTCTCTCTGGAAGTCGCGACCGGAGAAGCACCAACCGGACTGGGTGATGGTCACAGTGTCGGAGGCCGCCGGAGCGGCGACTGCCAGGACGAGCCGGTCCGGGGCGGGACGACCTGCCTTGAACAGAAAGTCGGCCAAAGCCTCCACCGGCGTCGCAAAGTCGGCCACGGGTTGTTCCACATATCCGGAGAACAACGGGCGGCCTTCCTCAAAGCCGTCCAGATACGCAAACCGGCACAGTGAGGGCGTTATGTCGCCAACAATTCCTAAGGCCATGACCTTCCCCGACTTTTTTCCCAGAAAGCCCGGTGATGGTTAAATATGTCTGACTTATCGCTGTTCGTTGATTTGTGATCTATGATCACCCGCTGTTGAAGACCTCTCGGGGCGTTTTTTGTGCATCAGCCCGCAGGCGCCGCCTGACAGTGGTCCCGGATGAAGTCCCCATGGAACGGCATGTAGTCGGCGGAGTTGCGGATGGCGTCGGCGGTCTGCTGCAGACGGATCCGGGTCTCGTCGACAGACAGAGCCGCGGCCACGGGATCGAAGCCGTTCGGGCGGACATTCTGGCCTGTCAGCACGGCGAACCAGCTCGTGTCGTTGAACAGCTCCTCGTTCTCGCGGAAAATCCGGCCACGACTGGCGAATATCTCGTATTTTTCCAGCAGGCTATCGGGCAGGGACATGTCGCGGCAGTAACGCCAGAGTTCACTGTCGTCGCGCTGGGTCGCATTATAGTGCAGCACGATGAAGTCGCGGATCCGTTCAGCCTCATAGG
>Ga0247734_1001598_pt1 | contig 16905 bp, 13 predicted proteins | sample UWRJL103311B2_FD_180933 | JGI IMG/M metagenome (GOLD analysis project Ga0247734, IMG submission 180933) | Plant litter microbial communities from Arlington Agricultural Research Station in Wisconsin, United States - UWRJ-L103-311B-2 | ecosystem: Environmental > Terrestrial > Plant litter >... | reverse complement strand
AAACATATAAATAAAGCCGGTTTAAATTTTAATAGTATACAGATATGAAACTTATACGTTACGGGGAGCCGGGAAACGAAAAGCCCGGAATAATAATTGACGATAAAAAATACGCGGTCAACGGTTTCGCAGATGATTATAACGAAGCATTTTTTGGCGGGGACGGCTTGCAAAGGCTGGCCGCTTTTATTGCTTCAAACAAAGATGATCTACAGCCAATAGCCGATGATGCGCGTTTAGGCGCACCTCTTTTACGTCCTTCAAAAATTGTATGTATTGGCTTGAACTTTGCCGATCATGCTGCGGAGTCGGGCGCTGCTATTCCCAAGGAGCCTATTATCTTCTTCAAATCCACCTCATCTATTATCGGCCCTAACGACGACGTAATTATCCCCCGAAACAGTAAAAAAACCGACTGGGAAGTAGAGCTGGCCATTGTTATTGGTAAAAAAGCAAGCTATGTTACTGAGGAAGATGCTTTAGACCATGTGGCCGGATATGTTTTACATAACGACTATAGCGAACGCGAGTTTCAGTTGGAGCGCGGCGGCCAGTGGGTAAAGGGTAAAAGCTGCAATACCTTCGCGCCAATAGGCCCTTTTATTGCCACACAGGATGAAATTGCCGATATCAATAGCCTATCTATGTGGCTAAAAGTAAATGGCAAAACTTTCCAGGACGGCACAACCAGCTCACTGATTTTTAAAATACCTTTTTTGGTGAGTTATATCAGCCAGTTCATGAGCCTTCTACCGGGCGATGTAATATCAACAGGTACGCCAGCTGGCGTTGGTTTAGGTATAAAACCACATTCTGTTTATTTAAAGGCCGGGGATATTGTAGAGTTAGGCATTGAAGGTTTAGGCAGTTCTGCCCAGCGCCTGGTAGAGTGGCAGCCAAACCTGTAAAATTACTGGTTGGATGGATATTGCTAAGCTTTTAGAAGAGGTTTTACCTGTTGAAAGGATCAGGTCGCGGTTGATAGATGTTTTATCATACGCGGCGGATGCGGGCTTTTACAGTTTAATACCCAAAGCGGTCGTACAGCCGGCTGATGAGCAGGAGATCATCGCGCTATTCCGGTTCTCAAACCAAAATAATATCCCGCTGGTATTTCGCACCGGCGGTACCAGCTTGTCAGGCCAATCCATAACTGATGGGATTTTGGTCGACCTCAGCCAGTATTGGGATGGCATACATATAGCGGCTGACGGAGCATTAGTTCGTGTGCAACCGGGTATTACCGGGGGCATGGTGAACAGTTATTTAAAAAAGTACGGCCGTAAGATAGGCCCCGACCCGGCCAGTATCAATTCGGCAATGATAGGAGGGATCGTTTCCAATAATTCCAGCGGCATGTGCTGCGGTGTTAAGCTCAACGCATATCATACAGTCAAATACATCCGGTTTATTTTACCCGACGGAAAGACGTTTAACACTGAAAATGCCGCTGATTACGCCCGTTTTGAAGGCGAATGCAGCGGTCTGTTCGCTGTTTTGTTGCACGTACGTTCACAACTGGCTGCAAATGCTGCGCTTACGCAAAGGATCCGAAATAAGTACCAGGTAAAAAATACCGTAGGTTATTCCATTAACGCACTGATAGATTTTGAACACCCGTTAGACATTTTAGCGCATTTGCTTGTAGGCGCCGAGGGTACCCTGGCCTTTATTGCCGAAACGGTGCTGAACACCGTTCCCGATTATCGCTTTAAATCAACTTCGCTTTTATATTTCCCGGATATTTATTCGGCCTGCCAGGCTATTTTACCCTTAAATAATGCCGGTGCCCGCGCCATTGAACTGATGGACAGAGCATCCTTAAAGGCGATTGAAGACCTGCCCGACCTGCCTGCTCTTGTAAAAAACCTGCCCGAAGGTGCGGCCGCCTTATTGGTCGAGTTCCAGGAAAATAGTTATAAGGAACTGGAGATCCGCGTAAATAACTTTTTACAGCAGGTGCCTGAACTGTCACTTTTATCCGCCCCATTATTTACCAGCAACCCTAAAGAACAGGAGAACTTCTGGAAGGTCCGCAAGGGCTTGTTTCCCTCGGTTGGCGCGGTAAGGGCGAGCGGCACCACCGTAATACTGGAAGATGTTACTTTCCCGGTAAGTAAACTGGGCGATGCCATTCTTGATCTGCAGGAACTATTTAGAAAGTACAATTACTGCAATGCTATTATTTTCGGGCATGCCCGCGATGGTAATATCCACTTTGTTATTACGCCCGACTTTAATTTTCCGGATGAGATACTAACCTACGATAGCTTTATGCAGGAAGTAGTAGCACTTGTGGTGAATAAATACGATGGGGCACTAAAGGCCGAACATGGTACAGGCCGCAACATGGCGCCTTTTGTAGAAACGGAGTGGGGTAGTGAGATATACCAGCTCATGAAAATGATCAAGGAGGCGGTTGACCCTAATAACCTGCTTAACCCGGGCGTTATTATCAATGCTGATAAGCAGGTGCATGTTAAAAATATCAAGTATCTGCCCACGGTTGAACACGAGGTTGATAAGTGTATAGAATGTGGCTATTGCGAGCACAAATGCCCCAGCCGTAATTTAACCACTACACCGCGCCGCCGGATAGTGATCCGCAGGGAGTTGAAAAAAATGGAGGACAAAGGCGATACCGTCAACCATAAAAAACTGCTTCATCAGTACCAGTATGATGGTATTGATACCTGTGCGGTTGATGGTCTGTGCGCTACTGCCTGCCCGGTTGATATCAACACCGGCGACCTGATCAAGCGTTTGCGCAGGGAAAACCATTCTGCTTTTGCCAATAAAACAGCTTTACTGGTAGCCCGAAACTTTGGCGCTATGATATGGATGGCAAGGGTTGCTTTAAAGGTAGGTTCCATCATAAACAAGTTTTTTGGAAGGCATGCTATGAAGAATACAACGCTATTACTGAAAAAAGTAGTGCCAGCTATACCCCTGTGGACAGATCAGGTACTGGCGCCGCCAAGCCTTGCTGTATTGCACCAAACAGCAGTACAGGCCGCATCTGAAGAAACAATATTGTATTACCCAAGCTGTATATCGCGTATGCTGGGGAGCAGTGTGGATGGCAAAAAGAATTTAATGGAAACCTTTATGAGCGTTTCCCAAAAAGCCGGTATTAAAGTTAAAGTACCCGCCAATGTTTTTGGCGGATGCTGCAGCCAGATATTTTCATCAAAGGGGTATAAGAGCGCGCACCAATATATGGCGAATGATTTTGTAGAGACTATATGGGAAGCATGCGGCCATGGCGCATTAAAAGTTGTTATTGATGTAAGCTCATGTACTTATGCCATAAAAAATATACGGACTCACCTTACTGATGTTAATAAAACCCGCTACGATCAGATGACGATATGGGATGCGGTGGATTACCTGCACGATATGATAATGCCACGGCAGCCACTGGTCAATAAAAAGCGGTCGGTGGTGTTGCACCCGGTATGCGCGCTTCAGAAATTACATACGCAACATAAATTTATAAGCCTGGCCAACCATTATGCGGCTAAGGTAACCGTGCCATTAAATGCCGGTTGCTGCGGCATGGCCGGCGACAGGGGATTTCTGTTCCCTGAGCTTACCGCTTCGGCCACCTTACCCGAAGCGCTTGAGGTATCACGCAGCCAGTATGAAGGTTATTACTCTTCAACCAAAACATGCGAGATGGCCTTATCACAAGCTATGGGGGAAAATTACGAGTCTATCCTGTTCCTGCTTGATGAAGCTGTATAGGGCAAAGCATATTATTTACTATTTTTTATTCTATTAGATAAAGTATAATTTGTCTTTATTGTAAACATTATTTTATTATTATTATAAACAATTATAATAGGTCAACTAATTCTTCCAAACAGATGAAAGTATTTAAAATAGGGTTATTTTTCCTTTTGTTTTGCTGTCAATATACGTACGCTGCAAAAGTAGATACAGTGAATACTTACAGTGCGTCCATGAAAATGAATGTTAAAGCTGTTGTTATCACTCCGGATAAATACGACGGGCATCAAAAATACCCGGTGCTTTATATGCTGCACGGCTACGGCGGCAACTATGCCGATTATGTGAATGTTTTCCCGGTGATAAAAAAGCTTGCTGATAATTATGCAATGATAATTGTTTGTGCAGACGGAAAAACATCCTGGTACTTTGACAGCCCGGTTAACCCTGCTTTAAAATATGAAACATACGTTTCATCTGAGTTAGTATCTTGGGTCGATCAGCATTATGCCACTATTAATAATAAAGCAGGGAGGGCTATTATGGGTTTAAGTATGGGCGGCCATGGGGCGCTTTACCTTGCCTTTAAGCATCAGGATATATATGGTGCAGCAGGAAGCATGAGCGGTGGCATTGATATTCGGCCTTTTCCAAATAATTGGGATATCACAAAAACGCTTGGTGATATTAAAGTACAGCCTGCCAACTGGGAAAAACATACCGTTACTAATATGATCGGTTTGCTTAAAGCCGGTCATCCGGCTTTACTGATAGATTGCGGCACAAAGGATTTTTTCTACAAGGTAAATCTTGAATTTCATAACAAATTATTGGAAAGCAACATCGCGCACGACTTTATAGTGCGGGATGGAGGTCATGATATAGATTATTGGTCAAACGCCATAAATTATCAATTGCTTTTTATGCATTTGTATTTTATGAAGGCGGTAGCGTAGTAAATGGTAAAGGATGATATCTAAATCATATAAGTGCTTTTTGAGGTTAGTATAGTTGATTACATATCCTTCTGATGTGTATTGCGCTCCGGGTGAGATCCGGAGCACTTTTTTTTATAATTACGTTGAAGCTAAATTTTCATAAAATTTTTTTGTTTACATATTTTGTTTAATATTGTAAACATAGTATTGCCATGATGCATATACACCAAATTATAACCTGATCTGTTTTTATATGTTAATTAAACCATTAAAAAGGACATTCATTGCCTTAGTTATTGTTTGTTCTGCTTTAGAGGCATCTGCAAATAAACTTGTCTTTTTTCAGACTTCCGATAGCTTATTCGTTATCAAAGGCAATGACCCATTTACCCCTTATCTTAAAAGTATTCCGCAGGTTTTACAAACCCTTAGCAGTACTAACTCCGGTTCGGGAGATAAGGCCATAACCACAAAAGAGATCGTATTTGCATCTAAAAATAATATAAACAAGGTTTATGCTATTATGGCGTATCCGCAGAAAGCGGGTAAATACCCAGCTATACTTTTTTTACACGGCGGCAGTGGTAATGCCGCCGGCTTAAGAGAATTGATAGAAAAATTTGCAAGCAAAGGCTACGTGGCGCTGGCCTGTGATATGCCGGGTTATTGCGATATAGATCATACACCTCATTCAACAGGGCCCTGGAAAGCCTATGAGGCCCCCGATGAAAAACCGCGTTTTAATATAGAAAACGGTTTACAGAACAGTTCGCTTGTTGATGCAGAGGTGGCCGGGCTGCAGGCCTTTAATCTTCTGGCGTCGCAGACTAATGTAAATGCAGAAAAAATTGGAATAACCGGATTTTCCTGGGGTGGATACTCTACCACCATGCTGAGTGGTTTATTAGGTAAAAGGGCAAAGGCTGCTTATTCATACTGGGGCTGCGGCTTTTATGATAAAGGTTCCTTTTGGAAGGAATTAATCTCCAAACTGCCAGAAGAGGTGAAAAAGCAGTGGCTTACTTATTTTGATGCGGGCAGGCGAGCACCACACATCAAAGCTAACTATTTTATAGAGGCAGCCTCAAATGATACCTATTTTTGGCCCGATGCTGTAAGTGCTACCTTAAATGCCATCCCCGGGGCAAAAAATCATGTATGGGGCCCAAATGTAAATCATTCACTGGTGCCTACCAGCGCGCCCATGCAGGAACTCTATTTTGACTATCAGCTTAAAGGTGTGGGAAGCCCCTTTTGCGAAGTGAAAATAACAAAGGTTGAAGATCAGGAAGATGGCGGCAAGAAAATCATCATTAAAGTTAAAAATGCCAAAGGTATTAAGCCTGTATCAGTAAAAATCTATTATAGCATACAGGATGCTAATTGGCAAAAAAGAGAATGGATCCCCATCAATGCCGAACTGCAAAAAAACAACACCTATGAAGCTATCATACCATCGGCTATAGTTGTTAAGCAGATCAATTTTTTTGCCCATGTAACCGATTCACGCAATGTTATTACATCAAGTAACCTGTTTTAATTCCGATCAAAGAATATTCAATTATGAAAAATATTAGTCTGTTAAAAAATACCCTGCTCATCTTGCTGTTAACCCATGTTTTCGCGGGTTATGCCGCTGAATATCCTAACAACATCCTTAAAAAGGATGGGAAGGTTTTTAATATTAAAGACTATGGCGCTATAGGTGATGGTAAAACAATGAGCACGGCGGCTATTGATAAAGCTATAACGGCCTGCGCTAACGCCGGTGGCGGTACCGTATTGATCCCGAATGGAAATTTCGTAACGGGTACTATAGTATTAAAGAGTAATATCACCCTTTACCTTGAACAGGATGCACATGTTATTGGTACTACCGATATTTCGGAATATAAAAGCTTTAAATTAAGGGCTGAAGACCCTCTACGCCCAATTAACATTACCGTAAAGGATAGCCTGGTTTGGTGCAGGGCGCTGGTATTGATAGAAGATGTGCACGATGTTGCCATTACAGGTACAGGTACAATTGACGGATCGGGTGTAATTGATAAGCGCGGCGAAGAGGGCAGGAGAGGGCCGCATGGTATTTTAATGGGCGAGGCCAAAAATATCACCATCTCTAATATTAGAGTAACTCGTTCGGGCAATTATAATATATTGGGTTTAGGGGTTGAAAATGTTAAGATCTCAGGTGTTACAGTAACCCAGGGTGCCGATGGGATTCATATCAGGCGCGGTAAAAACCTGCTTATAGAAAATTGTAAATGTTATACGGCTGATGATGCCATTGCAGGTGGCTATTGGGAAAATATGCTGATTAAAGATTGCCTGCTTAATAGTTCATGTAATGGTATTAGGGTAATATTGCCCGCAACCAACCTGGAAATAGCCAATTGCGAGATATTTGGCCCCGGTGTATTCGGCCACCCAAGGGGGACGGCTGAGAACCCGCTGGTTACCCGTACACTCACAGGTATAATTATACAACCCGGCGCCTGGGGCTTAGGCGCTGGTTATGTTGACCGTGTGAATATTCATGATATCAGGATAAGGGATATGCAAACTGCTATAACCTTTGTGTTGAATGAGGGCAACAAAGGCCACAATATAGCGGTAACTAACCTTGTAGCTACAGGCATAACCAATAATGCAGGCTCGGTTGAAGCATGGCCTAAGGGCAGCACATATGAAAATGTAAAGTTCAAAAACATAAGTATCGCCTATAATATCCTTGATCGGGGGATAATAAAAACCAGGAAAATTCAGCGCCCGGGGACAGAATCGTTACCCCGCCCATACTGGGGGTTTTATGTGCGTAATGTAAAAGATATCTCGTTCGAGAATGTGAAATTAACTTATGCAGGTATCGATGAGCGGCCGGTAATGGGATTTGACAGCGTTGGCAAGGTATTGCTAAGTAACGTTAAATATAAACCGGCAGGTAACGTACGCGCGTTTAAGTATGACAAAAGTACCAACATTACCCTTTTAAATACGGCCCCCGTTAAATAATCGCTAACTGATAATATCATCCTATGAAATTAATACGTTACCCTGCTGTAGCCCTGGTGGTACTGCTCTTTACCTCTTTTACAAATGATGGCGGCTGGGTAAAATTGCTTGACAAAAAGCTGAGTAAATGGCAAATGTACCTGAGTTACCGGCATAAAGAGGGCTATAACGGTGAAACCCCTACAGATGCATATGGAAAAAAGATAATACCAATAGGCTACAATAAAAACGAAGCCAATATGGTATCGGTAATGATGGTGAATAATGAGCCGGTGTTACGAATAAGCGGTGAAATTTATGGCTGTGTATTTACCAAACAAGAATATCAGAACTACCATTTAAAGTTGAAAGTAAAACTGGGTGATAAAAAATGGCCGCCACGCCTTAACGAGCCTAAGGATTCAGGCCTGCTTTACCATTCGCAAGGGCCTGCAGGGGTTGACTACTGGCGTGCCTGGATGCAGGCAGAGGAGTTCCAGATAATGGAAGGTGGCTTTGGCGATTACTGGTGTGTAGCAGCCACCGGCGCGCATGTAAAAATGCACGATCCGGAAGCAAATAACGAAATGGGCATATATGATCCGAATGGTAAAGATACCCCTATGGGGGTGGGCGGCACCCGTACCGGTTTTGTACAGCATAGCCATAATTATGAAAAACCAGGGCAGTGGAACAGTATAGAGCTGATATGTTTTGGAGATAAAAGCATCCACATCATCAACGGTAAAGTTGTAATGGCGCTTAGCAAACTGGTGTACAAAGAAGGACATGAGCTTAAGCCCCTGGTGAAAGGCCGGCTGCAGTTGCAGAGCGAGGCTGCCGAAGTGTTTTATAAAGATGTTCAGATAAAAAAGATAACACAGGTGCCGGCAGCCTATTCATCTTATTTTGAGGAATAATTAGGATGAGCGCATACGGTATGAAGAAGTATTTTATTATCCTGATAGTCCTAACCCTTTCCCAGCATGCTTTTTGTAGCAACAGGTGTTTATTAGTTGCTGATACGGGTAAATCTTATGGCGTAGTTATACATCGTGCTTTTAACAGCGCGGGCCCGGAATATAAAACGACATTGTATAAAACCAGATTTGCTAAAGGTATCCCTGCGGATTTTGTAAATCCCGGTGGGTGGAAGAAAAGTAAGGGCGGCATAACATCTGCATCAACAGGATTGAAGAACTATTTGATGCTTAACCGTGAATATGGCATTGATAAGCGCAAGGCATCAGTTACTGTTAAATTAGGGAAGGATACCAAGTTTAATTTCTTTACCCTTGAAATAGAGAATACGCCTATATGGGGAACAATGGTGCAGGCTGATGTTAAAAACGGGACGTTTAATATATATGGCCCCTATCATTCAGATAGCGCCTCTTACCCCCAAATTCATATTAATCACCCATACAGGTTTGTAGCAGGCCGTACTTACACCATTGAAATGATGCGCGAAAATTTCGCTAATAAGTTCATCATCATTGATCAACTAACCGGGCTTGGTGATACTACTATAGATGCCAGCGACAAAACCAGCGGCTTAATGCGGGATGGGTTTGCCATTGCTATCAGGAGCGGAGAGCCGCCGGTAGTTTCATGTTTTAAGGTAAGTACATCCTACAAACCCGGCATGCACATGCTTTTTATTGGCGATAGTATAACCGAAGGCCTGCACATGGCACCGGATAGTGTAAATGCTGATTATGAAAAAATAGCTTTAAGTAAGCACCTGAGGGTAGCTATTTCCGGCAGATCAGGCGGTCGTGCGGAGGGCGTGCAGAACAGGGTGCTGTCAGAAATTACTATCCTTAAACCAAAATACGTATCTATATTAATTGGTACAAATGATTTTAATACGATAGAAAATTTAACTGCAATATGCAGCAGCATTAAAAAATCAGGGTCGATACCTATCTTGAATAACATCCCCTGGAAATTTACAGGCACGGTTGTAAAGGATAATGAGATCATCGCGACAGTCCGCAAAAATTTAGGAATAAACGGAGCCGCATTTGACATAGCTACATCTGTTGATTATCATAACACTAACCAGGATAAATCCTTATTTTTAGACGGGGTACACCCTAATGCCAGGGGGATTCAGCGAATGTTTTTACAGTTTGTAAAAGATGTGCCGGAGGTGCTTAGATAATATTAAACCATAAATAAACCAGCTAATGAAATTTGTTTTTAAGTGCGTGCTTTTGCTACTATGTTTAACTTTTGTAAAACATGGCGTAAGTCAAACCATTAATCCGGCGCTAAATAAAGGGCCATGGAAAGCTGTATGGGTTACCGTGCCTAATGAATCAACGCGGGACTATGGGGTTTATCATTTCAGGAAGAATGTTAATCTTGATGCAAAACCGGCTTCATTCATCGTGCATGTATCAGCCGATAACCGGTATAAATTGTATGTTAACCAAACACTGGTTTCTTTAGGCCCCGCCCGTGGCGACACCTATTACTGGAACTACGAAACGGTTGACCTGGCGCCGTATTTAAAAGCCGGGGAAAATACTGTAGCCGCTGTGGTATGGAACGATGGCGATTACCGCCCCGAAGCGCAGATGTCTATCCGTACCGCATTTATTATGCAGGGTAATACTACTACTGAAGAGGTTATCAATACAGGCGCTGGTTGGAAATGTGTGCGTGACAGCGCCTACAAGCCAACAGTTGGTGTTGGGTACGGAACTTATTACGTGGCGGGGCCGGGTGAGTTTGTGAATATGAATAATTACCTATCCGGCTGGGAAAGCGCTGGTTATGATGATAGCAAATGGAAAAACGCGGTTAAGATTGATAACGGCAATCCTAAAGGAACGGTAAATGCTGTGGATTGGATGCTGATCCCATCGGCCATACCGCAAATGGAATTGAAGCAGCAACGGATATTGGCGCTGCGCAAAGCGGACGGGATGAAAGTTCCGGCCTCTTTTCCGGCCGTAAGAACGGCGGTAACCATACCGGCTAATACTACAGCAACCCTGCTGCTCGATCAAACTTTTCTAACAAACGCCTATATCACCTTAAATTTAAGCAAAGGCAAAAATGCCTCTCTCACCTTAAGTTATGCCGAAGCCTTGTTTACGAAATTGAACGGCCCCGAAGGAATGGTTAAGGGCAATCGTAACGATATAAACGGCAGGATATTTTCCGGCCGGCGGGATAGTATAATAACTAATGGCAAACCAAATCAAACCTTTACTACCCTTGCCTTTCGTACTTATCGGTACATCCAGTTAAAGATAACTACAGGAGATGAACCGTTAGTGATCGACGACATCTACGGAACGTTTACGGGTTATCCGTTTAAATTGAATGCCAAACTGCAAAGCGGGAATAAGGAATTACAGCAGATACTTGATATTGGCTGGCGTACGGCAAGGCTTTGTGCCGGTGAAACATATTTTGACTGCCCTTATTACGAACAACTGCAATATGTAGGAGATACCCGTATCCAGGCACTGATTTCTTATTACAACAGTGGCGACGACAGGCTGGTGCGTAACGCGCTTAACCTGATGGATCATTCGCGTATTGCGGAAGGTGTTACCATAAGCAGGCACCCATCCTTTTCCCCACAAATTATAACAACATTCTCATTATGGTATATAGGCATGCTGCACGATTACTGGATGTACCGGCCCGATAGCGCGTTTGTAAAAAGCAAGCTGCAGGGCGTAAGGGATGTGCTGGCATTCTTTAAAAAATACCAGCAGGCGGATGCCTCCGTGCATGACACTCCTTACTGGACGTTTGGCGATTGGGTGAACAGCAAAGGCTGGGATTTCGGCCAGCCTCCAAAAAGTGCAAACGGTACATCCGCTTTGCTTGATATGCAACTAATGTGGGCTTATCAGCAGGCAGCAGAAATGGAAACCAATATGGGTACATCGGATATGGCCAAAATTTATCAGGATGAAGCTGCCAGGCTTAAGGCAACTATCCAGAAAAAATATTGGGATGATGGCAGACAGTTATATTCGGATACGGAGGAGAAACAGCTTTTTTCGCAACATGTAAATAGCCTTGCCGTACTGGCCGGAATGGTATCAGGCAATGATATGGCCCGGATAAGTAAAAAATTGGAATCGGATAGTTCGCTTACACAATGCACTATTTATTTTAAGTACTACTTGCACCAGGCGTTAGTAAAAGGCGGTTTAGGTAACGATTATCTTAAATGGATTGATATATGGCGCAAGAACATACAAATGGGATTAACCACTTGGGCGGAGATCTCTGACCTGGAACACGTAAGATCTGATTGCCACGCATGGGGATCGAGCCCTAATATTGAGTTCTATCGTGTCATACTGGGTATTGACAGCTATGCGCCCGGCTTTAGTAAAATTAAGATAGAACCTCACTTGGGCGATATTACCTCCATCAGCGGCGAGATACCTCATCCTAATGGAGCTGTATCATGTAATTATAAACTGGAGAAAGGCAAATGGAATATGGTGATCACCTTACCTGAAAATACATCAGGTACCTTCATTTGGAAAGGCACGAATTACGTATTAAAGGCCGGTGAGAACAGCTTCAGGATATAAATTTTATCCTGAGGCTATTGCTTAATCAGCATATGATAAGTATCACGCTATTTTATCAAAAAACCGCAAATAAACTGGGCATACCACCGGGCCAGGTAATCATTAGGATGATTTACATTGTTACCGGTCATGTCCTGGTAGGTTTTGTGCTTGAGTAATTCCCGGTGAGCACCGGTAAGGTCGGCTACAATGGTTCCCTTTTTACATAGCTTATCTAATTCGGCCTTATACAGGTTTTGCAGACCATTTTGAACCGCATCCGGATTAGGCAACATGGGTGCTATCAGAATAAACTCGGCATTGGGATTTTGCGCGGTAACAGCATCTATTATGCTTTTAATATCCGCCCTGTATTTATCCGGTGCGATATTTGCTGAACCGTCATTCATGCCAAAGCCAATAATTACCAGATCTGGTTTTTCAGGAACGACCCTAATGGCTGCTTCCTCTTTTCCCCATTCTGCAAGCTTACCGCCTACTGATGGATTGGCAAAGATAACTTGTGGCCCATATTCCTTCCTGAGGTTATAAACAATCAGTTCGGGCCATGAAGGCATGTAAGGGGGGCTGTTTTGAAAACCGCTGGAGTTACAGCCCGTTTCAATACTGTTTCCGTAAAACACCACTTTTAAATCTTGCTTGCCTGTTAATTTAGACAGAGTATTCGGCAAGTTTTTTGCCGCGAAAACAGGTACAGGGCCTTTCCATAATTGCCCATGCTCAGGTATGTAGGTTACGGCAATTTGCATTTTATTAAAAAAAGTACTTTCACTAAATAGCACAAACGTGCCGGGCGCCTTACCGGTCATCGACCAGCCGGGCTTATCAGTTGTATATACCAGATCTTCTTTTTTAATGAACGGGATAGAGGAGCCCGGTTTTATCCTGAGCTTTCCGCCTGTATAAGTCCAATCGGTACCTTGTTTGTACACTTTGTTGTAGTTGGCGGCCTTAACAGACAGTACCTTGTTTGCCCTGAACAGCAATGTGCCGGTGGATAGGCCATTAGCCTTTATAACCTGGGTTATTTCATCCGTTATGGTATCAGCCTTCCAGAATGGTACGCTGTAGCTGCTTAAATCTATATAATTTTTCCATCTCGATTCCGTGCTAATTCCTTGTGCGTAGGTTAACTGTGAGTATAATAAAGAAAAAGTACAAAGAAGTATTTCCTTAAAGTTGATTAATGGATTTTTCATAAGTAAATAATGTAAACCAAAAATGGCAATTTTATTTATAAAATGAATGTAATATGTTTACATTTTTTTCTTTAAGGTTTAAACCAGTAAGAAAGTGAGTCACATTGACATATTTGAGATCAAAGGAGTGATTAGGAGCGTGAGGCAACGTCCATCGCATCCGCATCTGCTGCTGCTTTTTCTGCAAGTTCGCTGCCGCGATCGATCCCGTCGGCAATCTCAGCATGACTTTTTTGGATAGGCCGATAGGGGTCATTTTGGTGCGTTTTATCCACAACTGTAAAGAAACAGCTTTCTTACAGAGTTAAAACATTTTCGGGCATCACTGGCAATGGTTTATACCGCTGCATTATTTTTCTGGCTATCCTAAACCCGGTATTCCTGGCATTACAGTTAGGGCATTGCTCGAAATTTTGTATTTAATCGCGTCTGTACCCCACTATATATGGAGCGGCTCTATTCAATAATTAATAAATGTTCACTATATTTGATTGTTCACGTTACGTGAACGTGTATAGTAATGAACGAAGAAGAAATAATACAACAGGCCTTAGATAGGCTGCAGGTTCATACGGGAATTAAAGGGATTTGGACGCAATTAGATCAAGAGGTCGACGGTGCCTTAGACTTTTATTTCCATAATGAAAACGTACACTTTTTAGTTGAAGTTAAAAGAGAATTACGCGAATACCAATTACCCGCGCTAGTTGATTTGCATTATAAATATCCAAACTTTCTAGTTATTGCGGAAAGGATATTTCCAACCTTGAAGGAGAAACTAAGGGAACACAAAATCGGCTACCTCGATGGCGCAGGAAATATTTTTGTGAATACTGGTGGGCAACTAATTTGGCTTGACGGTCAAAAAAATATAGAGCCTGAAAAACCGGTAACCAACAGGGCATTTACCAAAACTGGCTTACGTACAGTATTTTACCTATTGGCCAATGCAGATGCCATCCGGAGACCCTACCGTATCATTGCCAAGCAGACTGGAGTTGCCCTGGGTAATATCAAAAATATTATCCTGGGTTTACGAGATGCCGGATTTATCCTGCAGATCAACGAGAAGGAAATGCGTCTGCAAAATAAACCAGAATTACTGAATCGCTGGATCGCCGGATACAGGGAGACACTGAAACCCGCACTATTGCAGGGGCGTTACCGTTTTTTGCGACCTGCTGATTTTAATAATTGGAAAGCACTTGATGTAACGCCGGGGACAACGGTATGGGGTGCTGAACCTGCTGCTGAAATCATTACTAATTGGTTAAATCCCCAAGTGTTGACCGCCTATACGGTGGAAAAAAAAGGTACATTGTTACCTAAATGGAAATTGGTGCCTGACAACGCAGGTAATGTTTTGATCTATGATAAGTTTTGGGAGGACGAAGAATTCAGCAGCAACCCTGTAGCTCCCTATTTATTGGTTTATGCAGATTTGAAAATCACAGAAGATCCGCGTTGTCTGGAAACTGCTGAAAAGATTTACGACAATTATTTGAAAGATGACTTTAAGCAGTATTAGAGAAGGAGAGCTGAAAGATGTTTTCGACGAACTGGAAGAAGCATTTGAAAACTTGAATATCGACTTTTACTTGATAGGGGCACTTGCCCGTGACGTTTGGTATGCCAGGGGGATAAGCCATTCAGAACAACGAAAGACGTTGACTTTGCGGTCATGATCAGTAATAAGAAAGACTACGAGGCCGTAAGAAAATATCTGATCGAAAACAAAGACTACCAGGAGGTAAAAACCAATTCCTTCGTGCTGCTTACACCTAAAGGTATCGAGGTGGATATCCTGCCTTTCGGCAAAATTGAGATCGATGATGAGGTGAAATTTGAGGGCACCGGTTTGACAAGCATCAAAGTAAACGGATTTAACGAGGTATACCTTGCCGGTACTGAAATGGTCGAACTGGCCACAGGCCATAACTTTAAAGTTGCTACGTTGCCGAGCATTGCTTTACTTAAATTTATAGCCTATGACGACCGGCCGGAAGTAAGGGCAAAAGATGCACGCGATATTGTTAACATCATGCTGCATTTCTTTGATCTACATACTGAGCTGATCTATAATGCACATGCCGACTTGTTCGGCGGAGAAGAAATGGAACTTGAAGAGATTGCAACCATTGTCATCGGCCGGGAAATCAAAGAGATCGCCGCTACCAACGAAGATCTTTTAAAAAGGCTAAACGGCATCATAGAAGGGCTGTTATCGACTAAAGAGAACAGTGCCTTTGTGAGAAACATGGTGAGTGAATCGGGGCGCACGGTTGAGGAAATATTAAATTTGCTAACCCGATTACAGACAGGATTAAATCAGTAACGGCAATTGCTGGTTCACATGCAAAGATTTAAATACATGTCCCTATCTATTCGTTAAAGAAACGCGTAAACGATTGTATTGTATTTCTAACAACTAATTACGGAAGTTCGTTAAAATCAACCTCACCTAAATTTGCGTTACGCCATATAATATTGTTGTTTATAATCTCGCCGATTTTACCAGTACTGTATTGAAATCTTAATTCAGAATCAAAAGTAATTACCTTGAATCTAATCACTTTTTGAAAGGTGAGGTATCGATCTACAACATTTGGATGAATAGCAAAATTACAATAATGCGAATTTGATGCGACACTTGGGTATAGGACAAGATCTTTGGCGTTAGGCCCGAACAATGCTTCATTTGAAACGAATGACGATAATGCATAAGGATAATGTTCCCTTAAAAACCGGTCAGCCATAAAATCATTCATTGCCAAAAAGTGTTCGAATTTATCTCTGCCATTTTCTTTAAAATAACTTTCAGCAAATAAATGAGCACTATTGGCAACTTGCTGCCATTCATTCGGATTGTCAAAATGCTTTGGTAAATAAACAGCAGCATTAAGTGGCTTGGTTATATTGTTTTCCCAAACACTTAAATATCCGGTGTCCCCAACCTTTGGTTTGCTTTCAAAAACTGCGGCAAAAGCTTTATTAGAACAGTAAAAAACAGTTTTACCGTGCCTGTTTGCACGCCCATTATCAGTGCAAAAATTTACTGAAGGATATGAATATGTTCTTATTAACCCAATATCTTCTTTGTCGGGATCGATATTTAACCTTACTATATAAAAGGGCAAATGTCGGTTTTCATTGAAATGAATTCTGGAAAGCATCCTGGGCAAAAACGGCATTATGGAATAATACGTATTCTGAATTTCCTCAATACTCGGATTTTCTAGGTGTATTTGTTTTAATTTCTCTAATTGCTCTTTAAACACAGCAAATGTAGGCAAGCTATCATAGTCACTATCAACGATCATTTCTAAAATTAACTTATTTAAAATATTTGAAAAGAATTATAAAAAACGGCAAATCGTAAGGGCATGTATGAAGATAATTCAAATCATCAGATTCTCGTGCCAAGCTACGTAATAATCTAAATTGTATCTTTAAAATATGAATTTGAAC
>Ga0247734_1001597_pt1 | contig 16908 bp, 20 predicted proteins | sample UWRJL103311B2_FD_180933 | JGI IMG/M metagenome (GOLD analysis project Ga0247734, IMG submission 180933) | Plant litter microbial communities from Arlington Agricultural Research Station in Wisconsin, United States - UWRJ-L103-311B-2 | ecosystem: Environmental > Terrestrial > Plant litter >... | reverse complement strand
ATAGAACTAACGAGAGGAGGAGGAGGAGGAGAAAAGATTAATTGGTTTTGAGTATGTTGAGTATGTTGAAATGTTATACGTGATCGTGATATATAGAAAGTATTTTACGGAAAGAGGAAGGTGAGGTTTCTAGATTTGGCACATGTGAAAGAAGAATTGGGATCTATGCATTCACGTATTGCGAAATATATTTAATATATTCAATATATATGTAATTGTCACGGATATGGAGCACTGACAGTGCCATTCGAGACTGCAGTCAGCCATTAGTCAGCAATCATAGATATATAGGCAAGCAGTGATAACTAGGAAATATAATCAGACTTTACACAAAATCCATGATTTTTTGCGTACCATCGGTACTCCATTAGCTGGCGAACGTACCAGTAATTAGAACAAGAAATTGAGAGAGAGAAAGAGAAAGAGAAAGAGAGGAGCGGAATTGGAGAGTGGATTAACATTATTATTATTGTCAAAGCCTTTGAAATGCCATGTATCTCAAGACTGTTTGCGATTTCTAGATCCTTAGCGCTGGGTATTGTTTCTGTCACGTGTGCAGGGAATTCAGTCCCAGGGACGCCTAGCAGGTTCGGGCAGGGAGGTTATTGATTGCGTGCGTGAGAGGGCAGTGCATCCGCTCACCCCTGTAGGCCCATGACTGCTCACTGCCCCGTCTCAATTGACCGTGACCGGCTATGATTGTAATGCAAATTACCGGCCCGTTGCAATGTATCTGTGCAATTGCATTGGGAGTACTGTGATTTTTGACATAGGAAATGCAAACCAAGCCCTACGGGCGGGAAGCCAACGTCGTCGTCGTCGTCGTGGGATTAAAGTTATCGCTATCGCTATCGCTATCGCTATCGATTCCCTTATCGATTCTAGGGTTGTGGATTTTGCAGAAGAGGGGTGGAGGGGGATGTGAATGATGTGCACGGGAGGGGCTTGAGCTTGCAGTGTTGCATTTTCCTTAGTTTTCCCCATGGTCCGTTCCATGACGACGAACGAACGAACGACCAACAGACGGCTCGTCGGAAGTCGGCGGATTGTTGCTTGCTCTATCTCTTTCTCTTGTCTCGGGCTCTGTCATTTGGATCAATTGATCTGGATCCCTTGATCCATTGATCCATTGATCCATTCAGGGAGCGTTCAGGTGATGGCCATTGATGGTGGATGGTGGGGGCGGGTTTGAGACATCTGAAGTTGATAGGGTAATGAGCGTCCTCATCATTGTCGCCGTTCTTTATGAGACCGTCGTGAGACGATGAGATGGTGATATCGATAACGAAGTCGACAGTGGGGTGAGGAGTGAGCGTGAGAGAGGTTTGGCATGTGCTAAGGTGTATGTATAATAATAATAAGTAAGTAATCCACCCACCAATGGTGAGGGTGTGGGGAAGGTATCACCAGATACATGCAGCGGGTCTAATTTCTGTGGCCGTGATCGACTTACCGTATGCTTCGTGAACTATTTTGAGGGTGTAACCTCGTAACGACATATTCACGCCATGGAAGTCACAATAAAAAATGTTCTTGGCTTTCTTCTTGATTATCTAGCTTTCTAGCTAGCATTTCCGATGGTGGCTGGTAGATAGTATAGCAAATGGTAAACAAGCAGATTGTAGATAGCGGGATGGGAGGGTGTGGATTTGGCAAGATCATGCGCCTGACTTTGGTTGTATTTGTGTGTGTGTGTGTCTATGTATGAGGAATCTGGCCAGACGGCGAGATGTGTGGGAGGCGCGCTATGGCAGCTGATGCCCTACACTGATTATCACATATCAGACAATGTGCCAATGGCCACTATCGCCTTATTTTTATGTGTGGTACTTTAAAGAGAATTTGAGTTTGTATGTAGTCTTGATCATTGATCTTGATCGAGAAAGCAAAAGCGCTAGCGGAGGGGGCAATTGATACATGCGTGGAGAAGTATGTCCTGCTTCTTTTGTTCGCTCTCGCAATTGAGATGCGCCGCAGAGGAGTGAGATGCATGTGGTCGAGGTAAATATAGACCAATGAGGCTCGCAGGGATGGAAGAGGCAACGTGCCACGTGTATGAACTCTATGCAGAGGCTGGAGAGGCCAATTGACAGAGCTGCGTCGAGACATCGATGTTCCCAGAGGTACCACGTCGACGTAACTACTGTAGCATAGATGTGCTCGTACAGTCATGGTGCAACAATTCGTACCGAATCAAGGCATCAAGAAGCGTAGGTTGCAAAGGCAATGATTCCCCAATGTGAGCTATTCCTTTTCCCAAGGCTGAGACGGTACCACAAGGAGCGCGAGGGGCAAGTGCTGCAAGTGCTGCAAGTTCCTGCAAGTTTCCTGCGAAAGTGGAATGCGGAAGGAAAGAATCAATCAGTGGAGTGAGTGAGTGGAGTGAGTGGAGTGAAGGGGGCGAGCTGATGGGTTGTTTGGCCGAAGAAAGAATTGGAATTGTTGGAAGAATTGGAATCATTGGAATCATTGTAATTGGGATTGGAATAGGGCTTCCCTCGTTTCGCAGCCATTGCAGGCCTCACAGGTAGCCCTCTCTCTCTCTCTCATCCTTATCCTCATCCTTCTCATCAGCTCCATCTCGACAGCATTGGAGCCAATTAAAGGCGCCACCACGTGGTCCCAATGCTCAGCTTACCAGCTCGCCGTGTGTGTTCGTGTGTGCTCGTGTATGCTCGTGTGGGATCAATTGAGAAAGGGAGGGACAAGAGCCTTTGCAAGAATTGCTTGTTGGGTGGGACGTGTGAATTGAGGCTGCAGTGCGATGGAGCCGATGGAGCAGATAGAGCAGGTTTGCACGGTAGTTGCGTGCCTTGGGCCTGTTAGTATCGGGAAAAGCAGAGCAGAGCAGAGCAGGAGTATTGGTTAGTATGGTTGGTTGTAGTATAGTTCAGTAGTATAGTGTAGTGTAGTGTAGTCATAGTCATGGTCAAGTTCTTTTTTTGCATGGTGCGTAGCCGTGTAGTACCCAACCCAACAGACACCCCAAGGAGTACAGTGTAGTGGCAGTGGCAGTGGCAGTCAGTCAGTCAGTCAGTAAGTCAGTCAGTCAGTCAGTCAAGTCAGTTCTCCTGTCTGCCAGTCACATGTGGGAACTTTTGCAGTTGATTTTGTTGGAGTGGCACCTTCCCCAATGGCGTTAGCGTGTTTTGAGACCCAGAAAACCCAAGATGAGACTAGCCGAGGTGGGACAAAGCAATCGCACACACACTTGCACACACTGGCACACGACTGTGATTGGCTCGCCAGTCGTCGGTCGCGCTAACTCTCTCTCCACTCTCACCTCTCACCTCTCACACACACACCAGACACCCTTCACCTCACTCTCTCTCTTCTCTCTCAATTCCTGCTTCTCTCTGGCAATCTTTTCTTTCTTTATCCACCACACACCACCCTCCTCCCTTCCCCCCCAACAAAAGAAACAATCATAATCACATCCATCACATCCATCACATTTCGCACATTTCACCCCCCCAGTCCTAGTCCTAGTCCCCGTCCCCCCTTTCTCCAATGCTTGCTTCCTCTCATCCACCACGCCGAATGACATCTGGGGCTGCGGTTGTGTTGTTGCCCTCCCCTTCTCCTGCTTGCCCCCCCTCGGCGCTCTCTTCGCCGCATGGTCATTGTTATTTGTTATTGGAGGGCATTCCATCTGATTGATGTCTTACCACCCCAATTGATGCCAATTGGCCAATCATCCTCGTCCTCGTCCTCCAGGCTCCCAAGCCCAATTCCATTGGTGAGGGTGAAGGGGGTGGTGAGTCAGAGTCAGAGTCCAAGACCTGGAGGTGAGTCGCATTTTCCAAATGGGCGCCTAGCGTTGCCTGCTCGCTGGGTCTCACTGGTCGTTTTGGATCTGGTTCATGGTTCTTGTTGGATGGACTCATGGCAATCAATGCCTCTGTCGCGCTCTCTCTCTCTCTCTCTCCGCCTCGTTTCGTTTCTTCCCTTTCCTTTCCTTTGCTCTTGGAGTATGGATGGTATGGATGGTATGGGGTACTTCTGCTGCTGCTGCTGCTGCTTCTGCTAGCGGGTGGGTTCGGTGTCTGGTGTTCAGTGGTTCAGTGTGGTTCAGTGGTTAGGTTGGTTCAAGAAGTGTGTATCGATCGTGTATCACATTCCTCAAACTGCCTATTGCCTATTGCCTGTTGCCCTGACCACTGAATGCCCCCTTCCCTTCCCTTTCCCTGTTCTCCCGGCTGAGCAGCAGCAAGCAGCAGCGAATACACTAATACACTAACCAATACACACACCAACTACAAACAAAAGAACACATACGGTAAGGTACGGTAAGGTACTACTTACTTACTGTAAGGTTCAGTGTTGGGTGTGTGTTATAGGGGGCTGACCGGTTCCCTTCAAGGCGTCCTCCCCCATACCATACATACCACACTATACTATTCTATACTCCATACTCCATACTCCATACTATATAGTCCATACTATATAGTATATAGTATATAGTATATAGTATACTCTACTCTATGCTATACACAGTGCTACACGGTACTATACTATACTCTACTCTACTATACTATACTATGCCATACTTACTAGGGACACTTACGATACTTATTACACAATCCCGCCTACTGCCTACTGCCCTACTGCCTACTGCTAATGCTGTCTGTCTATATGAGCGAGTAGCCTTTCCCCCCTCTTTCCCATCTCTTCTCACTCATGACTGGCTGGCCTCTCAGAAATGAGATGAGACGGGTTTGTTTTTTTATATTTATATTTTATTCCACGCTGGAACCTGCTCGGTGTCGGGGTCGGTGACGGTGACTGCTGGCGCGGCCTTGCTTGCCCTAGTCGGGAGCTGGGTGATTCACACACAATTCTCCTCGTCCGTGGTCGAAGATTTCCTCGTTGGGCTGCATTGCGATTCTGCCTACCCAACATCCTCCACCAAAACCACCACCAACCCACCATACACAACGCGCACAGCACACAACACAACAAACACACACACACACTGCACTTACTTATATAATAACACCACCACTTAACAACAAACCTTTTCCCCCGCCATCCATCCCATACATCATACATCATACATCATACATCATACATCATACATAAGTACAGCTCACGCTCCGCCTTCCTTTTCCCCCTTCCTTTTCTCGCCCTTTCGCTTTGCCATTGCCATTCGATTGCACACTCAATCAACCACTCAACCACTCAATCACTCACTCAATCAATCAATCAATCAATCAGTCAATTGGTGTGCCCTGTCATCGCAATTCCTCCATCCACCCACCCACCCACCACCACCACTACCACTACCACCAAATTCGGAACCGCCCAGTGCGTGCGCATTGAAACCACAACCATCAAAGGGATCCATCTGACACCGCTTCCAGCTGACCAACCCACCTCAGCTCAAAATCACCACCCACCCCCCTCCAATTTCCAATTTCCAACAAATACTCCAACACTTCGCTTTGATTCTCATTTCTCCTCAAGAGTCGTCGTCGTCCGATCAATCCGGGAATTCCATCGTCGAACGGACTTAAGCGCCCCACGAATCCGATATAGCCTGCCTATTGCCATTGCCACAATATCACCCTTGGCCGCGCAAGCAAACCACCATTGCCCATTGTCCATGGCTGACAAAACCTCGAACCAGCCGCTGCAGCCTTCCACCCCCTTCTACGCTACTTCACCGATCACATCTTCTCCTCCCACCGATCCAATTCCTTCCTCATCTACTCCTCACACATCATCCGCATCGACTAAAATCACCATGAACCCTTCCAATTCCACTCCCCAACGTCCTAACATGGAACGCAAACAATTTGATATTCAGAGCCTAATGTCGCCGCCGGAGCCAATACCCCACGACACGTTTGGACGAGTGGCAGAACAGTCAGAGTCAAAGTCAATGGCGTATGCCCTCTCGCGGCGGCTTCCAATGTCGCCGCCCGTCTCTCCTGCGACCAAGATCATCAGTCCAGAGGAATGTCCCGCCGAAACCGTGCGAGATCCCATCCTCTACTCGGAATCTCAGGGCTCAACTTCCTCGCAAAGCCCGCTCTTCGACAACGAGATTATGGATACGCAACGGGTGGTCAAAGGACATATCGCCGCCAGGGATGAGAGTTTGTTCCGACAGGCATCGCCACCACGGACCGTGGAGTACGAGTTGGCTCTAGGCTTCAAATTCCAAGTCATGAAAGGCTTCCTTGCCGACCGTCGCGGATGGTATAACAGAGAGCGGGCACAATTGCTAGAGGACCGAGCACGGGCAAACGGTGGAAGACGATATACCAACATTGCTCCTGCTTCGGGAGTCAACGCCACCCGTCCCCCTCGACCGACACATTCCCATCACCACTCCAGCAGTTCGAAAGTCACCAAACCCGTCAACCGCACCCCCAGACAGGCACCAGCCAAGGTTCCCGTAGACCCAAACAAGGTCAAGGCGATTCGCGAAGATAAGGACTATAACTCCGTCCCGGATTATTGTCCACCGCTTACCAGCCTGCCGCCTAAACACAACTCGCTGAAGGTCGATTGGAAGGGTGCTCCAGTGGATCTTAAGTCCGATCCTGATTACCATCTCCTGCATCCCGACGAGGTGTTGCTGGCTTCGAACCTGAGACTTGACTGCGCGACCTACCTCACGAGCAAGCGACGGATTTTTGTACGACGACTCGAGTGTCTGAGAATCGGAAAGGAGTTCCGGAAGACGGACTCCCAACAGGCTTGCAAGATTGACGTCAACAAAGCCAGCAAGCTTTGGCAAGCATTCGAGAAGGTTGGGTGGTTGCATGCGGATTGGGTGAAGAAGTATCTATGAGACAATTTCAACAATTGACTGTCTATACACGACGACTCTCCCTTGACATGGAGACACCCATCATCACTGGCTCTACTGGGTCACAGACATATCTCAGGCCGCAGAGAGAAAGTCGACCGGCTTGCAACCCTACATCAAGCCTAGGATACCTTCTAATCCCACAACCACCGCCTTCATCGCAAACAGACGTAGTCTTCTCTTCCAGTCCCTGCAACATTGACTGTTCATCACATCAGCACGAATATCATGACGGCGCTTTTCATTTGTCACTGCCCAGGTGGGCACGGAATCAGCATCGGCTTAGGACATCATGTAGTTTCTGCAAAGAGACCCTCTCCTTATCATTTCTGTCATCGGTTTGGTTTTTACGGTTGCATGTTTGTGTGCGCTTTTTGTTGCATTGGGCCTAGCCGATACCCCGGAGCATGCCCAGCTCTACCCGTGATTGCCTCTGGCTCACATTGTCTATTTTCATTGAGGATTTTCTTCACCCTTTTTCTATTTGGTTTTGCACGGGATAAGGGATGCATTTGGTTTAGCACTCAGCGGGTATGTTGGAGTTTTTGACTTTTTGGGGGATGGGATGGCGGGCATGATCGGACGGGGCTGCATTGGACGGGGACAGGTTGGGGATACAGACAGAGATTGGATTAGTGAGCGACTTTCCACCTTGGATGACATTGGTAGTGCATATCTCTATAGATGAGCAATCACATCTACACACCCATACAAGCACATGATTTATTGACGTCTATGGCCGGCACCTTTTGAAGTGATGATTCCTAGCCATTAACAGTGAGCGAGTCCCCAGTTTCATCTGAACTATCGGATATATTTATACTTTCTGATATATGTCTATTTTCTATATTGAAAACAGGATATGTTAATAATAAATATGGCAACAAGGCAACAAAGTGTCCACCAAACATCTCCATCTCCATTCCCATCTCCATCCATATCCATCTATATTCATATCCGCCCATCTGCAAACTCTTCAACGCTACGGCATATATATCGATACTTCTAGACTTAGCTACTTAGATATTCTCCACTTAGATATTCCATCCATCCATCCATACACATTTGCTCATACGTAAAAACATCCTTCCATACCCAATACCCAACGAGCCAACGCTCTTCTCCCCATCTCCAGTATCGCAATCACAATCATAATCACATGAATATATATATATATCAAAAAACCCTCTAATTATATATGGTGATGTGAGAATAATAATAATAGCAGTAGTAGTAGTAGAATAATAATAATGGACGAGACGGTAAGAGCATACATATCCAGCGTTATATATATATATGTAAAACCCCCATTTTTCGTTTGTCAATTAAACACCCACCTATATATATATATTTGTGCCACTTCCACTTCCACTTCTACTTCGTCTTCTTTTTTTTTATTGTTCTTGTCTCTCTCTCTCTCTCTCTCTCTCTCTCTCTTTCTCTTATTATGCATTTCTCGTTCGTTCGTTCGTTCTTTCATTCTTTCTCTTTTCCTTATCCTTCTGAGAGAAATGAGGGGGTTGCGGATTTTGTTTTTGTTTTAGCTGAATACATACATATATACACATACACGCATACCAAAACCTGTCTACATTATTATTTTTTCCCATTCTATGGTGCAAATTATACATATATATACACAAAAAACCTGCCAAAAACTAATTATTTTTAAATTTTAATGGTTCATAGACTGAGTAATGGGAAGAGCGAGGCGGTTGGGGTAAAGGTTGTGTTTCAATAAAGATGGGCGAGATGGGATGGCCGCTTTTCCCTTTTTTTCCCTTTTTTTTTGGGTGTTGATAAAGGGGGGAAATGAAAAGGGAAGGAGGGGTGGGTGGGTTTGTTGCTTTTCGCTTAAGATAGGGGGAGGGGGTGAGAGAGCGGGGCGGTTTACCTTGGTATATAAAATACCCGGGAGGGGGTTTTTCAGACTTGGGGTTTGGAGGAAAGATTTGTCCTGGGATGGGCACTTTCTTGTTCTTGCTGTTTGATTCTACGTTTATTTATTGTTTGTCTTGTATTTTGGTTTTTTTGAGGAGATGCAGGGAAGGATCAAGTGAAGTCGTAAACCACTAATGCCTGTGTCCCCTCTCCGCTGTCTTTCAATACTATCACCATTTCGTCATCGAATCCCACCCACCGTTTCTTTTCGCCCTCTCCTTCTTCTTTCTCTGCTCCCTCCGTCCTCCTAGGCCTGCTGCCACCATCGCTCTTCCCGGCGACCCGTACACTTCCCACACACCCACTCTCCACGCCGCGTTTTTTGCCCACGCCACCTTCTAGCTCCCACACGCGCAGCTCGCCACGGGTGGATACGCTGACGGCTTTCCCTCGCGGCGTGATGGATGCGGAGGATACACTGGAGGTGTGACCCCAGAGCTTGGTGCCGGTAGAGAGCGACAGCGAAGTGGCTAGCGATGTGCACATGTAGAAGGTGAGAGTGTTGTCGGGGTGGGTGGCGAGGATGTAGGGGTGGGAGTAGCTTAGGGATGTTGGTCGCGTGTTGTTGACGACGGGATTGGAGTTGGGGGGCCGGGAGGTCTGGAAGCCGGTAGGTAGAGCGGTTGTTAGACGTGAGGAAATGATTTGCGAGCTGGAGAGGGAGATGTGAAGCTCTTGTAGGCCGATTGTGTAGCCAGAGACTATAAAATGTTAGTATGCATTGTTGAATAAATGTTTCGCTTGAGGAAGTAACTGCATACGGTAGGTGGGTAGTGAATAAGCTATTGATGCAATCAGAGTTGTTCGGGTACTTCGGATTGAGAGCGATAATGGCGGCCAGGAAGTGTGTGATTTAAGGGATGCAAGAAGATGCGGTTGTGATGAGTCTTCTAATTCTTCACGGTCTTCTAATGAATTCTGATTCTCTTCTTCTTCTCTAGGTCTAGGATTTGTTGCGATATCGGGAATGCCGTCTAATGGAGGTTCGTTGTCCGATGATTCTAGACCATCTTCTAGACCTTGATCTAGCGGTTCTACGGGTTTTGGACCAAAAGTATACAACGAAAGCTAGTGATGAGGATTAATATATAGGCCCAAAGCTTTGTAGTGATAAACTTAAACTGAAATGAGCAATGCTATAGAGATATACTTACAAGTTGGCCATCTGTTATAGTAAGAATATATGGCTTGGTATACGCAATAGCACCCAAGCTTCCATTACTTGACGCTGGATGCGTGTAAGATAAATTGAAAGATTTCTCAGTAATATCAAGCACCCAGATACTCCATGCACCATCTGAAAAGCCAGCAGCAATTCCTAAGCCCTTTTGATCCGAGTCTCGCTCATCAATCGCCAGGCATGTAGGGACCGCACCTGCCTCTAGCTCTAGTTTTGCAATCAAAGTCTTGTCTTTCAGGTCCCATGCTCTCAACCCTTCTTCTTTATCCGCAGTCACCACAATCCTCTCGGCCAGTCTCACTAGAATCGAAGGTATCGATGGACGGGCTGCGACATTGATCTCCTGTACCGCACACGCACCAATAGACCAATTATGCCGTAGTTTGTACTGCAGTTTCCAATTCGTCAACCTACCATCCGCGCGGTTGATCAAAGTATTCTCATCCAGCCATTTACTCTTTCTTGAAGAGAAATGTAATACTTCATCTTGCGCTGATCTGATTCCTGGGATCCGACGAGCTCTCGGAAGCACAAAGCGATTATAGTAAAGATTCTTCCATATTTGCGAATCTCCTGCCAGGGTATATAGACGATGCGATAACCTTTGGCATTGTAGAAGAGTCTCAATAGGTAGGTTATGGAGAATTCGAATGAGGAGCTCGTCGGAGAGATTCGAAAGGAAATCAAGGGGATCTCTTGTTCGCACCTTCTTGGACAATGGCCCCGAGAGATATTCTTCCACGCTAGAGCGACGGCGCTTCATAGACAAAACCATGGATGTTACTATGAGCATTTGGTGATGCTGTCACCAAATCTTTATCTGGCTTATCTTCAACACGTGACAGTGACCGCAACCTCGGCGCAGCATCTCCCCAGCCTTCTACAGACACGATCACCGACACGTTCCACAACGCGACAACATCAATATCTCCTCTTCCTCAACACAATGGAAACCCTCAAGACCGCCAGGAGGAAGGTGCCCGATGCACTTGCTTTACCTCCAAAATGGCTCAGCATGTACGGCGACTTTGTAACCAAAAACCAGAGCTCGGTAACTCAAATAGAGTCGGCCCTACGCTCCCTCACATATATCATTCCTGGACGATTTCGGGATGCCGAGCTTGCATCTGAGAGTCTGCACTCCTCTATACAGTTATTATCTATATATCATGACAATCTCCTCACGCGCGCCATGTCGAAACTCCCAACCATGCCGAGACAGCAGACGATGCATAGCCGATACACCAAATTCTGGACACAACGGTCGAAGTTTTACAGGAGGATAGCAACTTTGTTATCAATGATTCAGTATACAGAGCTGCTATGGGAGATGACGGCCAAGAGGAAGGGTGAGAAAGTGCGATGGAGAGTCGTCGTGATTCTGGAAATCATAAAAGCAGTATGTCGGTTATGTCTATTGCGCATAACGAACTCGAGGCCATTGGTAACACCACATCTTCCGGAGAGAGATATTATACCAGAGGAACCGCAGGAGGATGACGAATATGCAGAGGAACCAAAGCCAAAAGAGCCAACCGAATATACCATGAAACGGACTGGACTGAGCCTTCCACCTTTACCAAACCCGAGAGATATTTCGAGTTACCTGCTTTCCAAGGTGTTGACGGCGGATGATATCAAGGCGCCGATTGCGCTGCTAAACAAAGTCAATGGATCTGCGCAGCTGGCTGAATGGTTTCATATCCTTCAGCCGCTCATATATGCAGTTGCCATGTCAAGGAGTAGAAATAAGAGAGACTGGCAGCCTTGGGTGTTAGGTCTGACTGTTGAATTTGCAGCTAGGCAGTTGAGGACAGATGGGATACGTACTACAGCTTTGGAGAAAGAGGAGTGGAATCGCAGGGGCTGGAGTATGCTGTATTGGGCCATGCGTGGCCCTGCGTATACGGAGGTTACGAGGAAGGCGATAACTGGCGTCTCGTCGAGGATGCCGTCGTTAATCTCGGGGATCATGGACGATTACCTGTATCTATGGGATAACTACTACTTCAGCACTAGCTCAAACTAGAACTATAATATGTATAATATGATACTTTATGATTTCATGATGCATCAAAAGTAATGATTATGTGAATTGCAAATTTCTTGATTTCTTTGGAATGAAGAGCATTAAGCTTAGCTTGAAGCCCTTGACTTGTGAGCGTAAACCATTAAGATAATCATTCACCTTATAATCAAGAGTACGAGATCTGGTACTAGAAATCGAGAGTAACCTTGGGCATAGTCACAACAACGTATTTTGTCCTAGTGTTGATCAACCTCAGAATTTGACATTGGAATCTCATAACCACTCTCTCGAAAATCTCACCGATGCGTTACTTTCATTGTAACCTACGCAAAAACCTAGAATACATCGTTGTAAATACGGCTGTTCTTCTGAATTCTAGCATTTTAAAAAGGTGAAAATTCCTCGATTTTCACTACTTTTCACCCTCCATTGCACACGAGTATTGTAGCATGCAACAAAATCTAGCTCAAAAAATTATCAGCCAATGAGAGATTGGTATAAGAGTCGAGCCTCAAGTTAATTAGAATCTTAAACACTCAGAAGTCCTGACTACTTCCCCCTCTCGATGTATGAGAATTTTGTGACGTGCAATAACCTTTCATTTTGGAAATTCGCGGCACGAACAAAACTTTTAGTTTACAAGAATTTCAGCCAATGAAATTTGTATATACACTGTATGTTAAGTAAGCATAAATCAGTCTTGTGGTGGAAGCTTTATCAGATACCTTTTATTTTAACTCCAAGAACGAAACTTTTCGTATTCCTTCTACCAGGCTATTTGGCGCTCTGGTGACTCTTGACACACCATTTGTTTATCAATCTACATATGCAGCGACTGGAGGAGCCTTTTAAGAGGGTGCCTATCCTATCTCTTCATTTTTATACATCGTCTTGCTTCCTGTATCTTGAATATGACGTTGCTAAGCGAGCCATGAAAGGGGCTTCGCTTCAAATTATGTCGAAATTCAATGGAGCACCAACTCTGGAGTGATTGAATCAAGTGAGCTGTCTCGTTAGAAAGGTGATCAAAGCGTTGAATTATTCAAAGTTTATTATTAAAAAAAATTGCATTTTAAGACTACTGCTAAAGTGATTTCTGGTTATGTGAAGCCAGGGGGCGTGATTTAATCCTGGATCGTAATTATATCAAAACAGTTATAAGGATAGCCAAATTAGACATCTCAGAGTTTATTAATATCACGTCACCAAAACCCGAATAGGTTGTATCAAAATATTGATAACTCAAGCAGGTTCATATATACAAAGTTGTTGCTCTTCTTAATGCGTGAGGAAAATGCGGCAATCAACGAACTTTGATCCGTAAAAGAAAATTAGGCATTGAAAGCGATGAATAAAATCTGAAGCCAAATTAATTTGAATTGAATGGGCAGCACAAGCCGCCAAACAAACCACATCAGATACGGGATGGTCAAATTAGTTTCAAGGAGCTTATACATGGCACTATATTATCAGAGGACTTGTTGCTAGCACTGAAGAGTTATGTGTGTCTATTAGAAAGTTAGAGGGATATTAATCAAGAAGTGGTTTACTGTTCGTTGTTATCTGCAATACCTAGCTGTATGCCTTTCTTTAAACATGTTAACTGACTGTTGAGAAGAGCTCATCCTTTTCTCTCATTTCCAGCCTCCCGAGATCAACCTTTCTAGTGATTATTGTCCGGTTTTCTACCCCAACTCATAAACTTTGGATCCCCTACTCGTGTTAATCAACCCCTTCAAAAGTTTCAGGCTTTTCTTAAGATGAGAGATTGGACCAGCCAAGCGTTTGTACTCAGTGGCTGTTTTTACATCCGCATTGACACGATAACGTACCACCATAACTGAATCGAAGCGTGAGGTAGTATTTACCTACGTCAACAACACGTTATAGGGGTACATAGGCGTCATCTAAACAACCAATGAACACATCCAGCGTTACTATCAAGGCGGTTATAGCCTCAAAGGGCATAATTACTTATTGTAAGCTTGTAAAGTAATGTTTTATTACCCTATAATGGGTATTTTATCTTGACTTTTGGCGCGCTTGTCTAGTAAGATGATTATCTGGGGGCAGGAATTTAGTTTTTTGAGGTTATCAGGACTAATTCATTGTTTTCTTGCAAGATTAACCTGGTGATGGCTGATTGATCGTTTGATTGAGGCTATTGCGATAATTAAGTTCGGTGGTCTCGAAACGATATGTGCACCAAACAAGATGAGTGAAATGACCATCAACCTAGACTGAGACATTGAGGGTTGAAAGTAGTGGGTGAAGCTAGCACTGAAGTTTTCCAAGGATGGAGACTCCCTCAGACTTTTTCTTGTGTGTTTGCTTACTGATATTGTCGTCATTGGGCTACTAAATATATTGCGTCTTGTACTGTTAATCCACACGACGGTGATACTTACTACTACGAACCTCACTTGATGCGGCTGTAACCTATCCACCGCAGTGTTAAGCTAAGAGCCTGATTCAAACAAACCTGTCTTTCCACCCAAGTCCCACATCAGACACAAGATCTCCAAGCACATGGAATACCAGAGACATATGACAAATGAGCCGTACAAAGAACTGATGACAATGTTAGGAATGTCGCCTCTCTCTTTGAGTTGGTGTACACATTTGAGGCTGGGCGGAACCGCAAATATCAAGCATACCTGCACACAAAAGATGTGGATTAACATGTAGTAAATCAGCAAAAAGTTCGCTATTGCCGTATCTCAGGAACTAACGGAACATAACGTTGCCACTCGCTTTTAGAACATCTCTGTGACACAATTACCTATAAAGATAGATCTGTGTAGATCACGATCGACCGGAGAATATCCATATTAAAGCATTGACTCTGAAAATCTTCACTTTGCCACATATAAATGAGTCAAATCTGACAAGTTTTAATTTCAAGCTCATCAATTATATGAGCTTTCACAAAACGCTCAGATTTTAATCAGAAAAAGTAACTTGAAGATAGCGATCTAGAAGTAGGTTAACAAAAAAAAGACAATCTTTAGTTACTAGTAATAGTCGATGATGTAGTAATAAACAGGTATTTTTGAAATATAATAGTTATACTATTTAAGATAGTGAACAGAACCAAGAATGTGAGATTTCACGATACACTTCATAGGTAAAGCATATTCCCGTAGCGACAGTTACAAAGGCATCTAGCCGATCTCTGTATCCTCAGTACGGGAAGTATATGAATCACTTAACTAAAATTGTCACTTTCAGATTTACTGTGGGAAGCAAGCATCTTGTGCACATACGGATCTGCATCCCCAGATCTTCAAAGGATACGGTGGGGTCCCTGCATTTGTATGCGGGGAAATACGACTCTGTCTACAAGCTTGATGGGCGAGTAAGTAAGTAGATAGCCTAGCCATAGACAGAGCCAAGTATCCTTAAGACATCAAAAATACCGTGTTCGAAAGAGAGAGTTAGATAAGAGATATGTCATATATGTAAAAGAAATGTTTGTACTGTGGTCTTGTGTAGTTGTTGTGATCCAAGGTGAAACGCGGACGGAATGTCATGGCTGCCCGCGCGAAGAAGCAGTGGCCCCCGAGGGGAAGCTGAGGAAACAGGGAAATGAGAGAAAATGATTTGGACAAAACGAAACAATGGTATATTACAGGTGGGTTAGATGGGTTACAGCATGTATAAACAGATGGCGAGTGGGCGTAGGAGGGAATAGTACAGTACATACAGTAGTACTGCGCGCAAGAATTAACAGCAGTGCAGATTCACTTAGACACCATGTGCTGTACTGGCTAGACTGTTAGAGATTAATAATCCAAGACGGAGTCTGAATAGCAAATACAGAGTATGGTGTTGTTGTTGACCACGATCGTGATTCAATTCAGGTCAAACCAACTTTTAGATTGGATCCTCTTAATTTGAAACGGTGCAGGTCCACTTCATTCCTCGTTTCTGGGGTGTTCCCGAACCGGTAGCCTGGGCGTGATTTGCACTAGGTTGGACCATTGCTGTGCGGATCAGATGAACTTCCTTTTCTCAGGGGACCGTCTCAAGTGAAATGATTTCATATCAGAGAGAGAGATTGTGAACTACGGCCCGGAGTGTGTACTGTAAGTGAATTGGAGGCGTCGCTAATATGTGACAGAATTAAAGGAAGATCCTCAATCCTTTTTCTTTGCAGAAACAGAGTAACTCTAACAATAAGTATACATACAGTACAATACAGCGAAGACTGGCTGCAGTGATCTGAGGTGGCGCTGTCCAAGAAGCAGGTACACCAGCCCACACCAGCCTCGACCAATCAATATATATATCTTCACTTTATTTCCCGTACCTGTTACTCCTGCCAAGAATAAGTGACGGAGAGGCGGGTACGAGAATTGAATGAGGTGGAAGCAACTGGGCCAAGCCAGGTTTACGTTATAGACAAGAATTGTCTCAGTGTAAAAATGTATTCTTTTCTTTGTATTGCTGACTTGGTTCGCCGCTGTATATACCGTAACTTGGAATAAGATCTCGTAACAAGAAAAGGAATGCAGAGTAGTATGAGTTAAGCTGAACCAGGCTGATTAGGAGTCAATTGATCCCACCTCCCTCCCATTTCTTCTTCTCGTGAATGTTGACAGACAGAGCGTAAATATATGTCTTTTTATATACCAGCAACTGAACGCAACCATAAACAACAAAGGAGGACCTACTAATAGAAGCATCAACCCGCTTATCTTCTCCTCTACAGTATTGATCTCGTAATTCTCACCAATATTATAGTATGAACCACCATCGTCGTACAGTCAATCCTGCTCGTCGTCGTGGTGGTATTATTTCCGTCAAGTGTAATTTCCCATCTTACTAGATCCTGGCTTGTCCAACCCCGCATCGTTTCACATTTTGAAATTTCCACTTGCGGCTAGCGTGAACGACCCTTAGCGGCCACCCCCCCTGAACCTCTAGCGCTCCCTT
>Ga0247734_1001594_pt1 | contig 16917 bp, 12 predicted proteins | sample UWRJL103311B2_FD_180933 | JGI IMG/M metagenome (GOLD analysis project Ga0247734, IMG submission 180933) | Plant litter microbial communities from Arlington Agricultural Research Station in Wisconsin, United States - UWRJ-L103-311B-2 | ecosystem: Environmental > Terrestrial > Plant litter >... | reverse complement strand
GTCCATCACCGAAAAATCCATTCCCGCAGCAGCCACAGGAAATCCCATGTGAGCCAGGTAGACCGCAATGCCAAAGGCTTTCATCAGCGTAGATTTACCCGCCATATTGGCACCAGTGAGGAACAGCATATTTTGATTCTTGTGGAACGATAAAGTATTTGCGATACCTTTGGTTAATCCTGGATGGCTGAGCGCATCAATTTGCAGCAGATGCTGCCCGCCGGGCGATGCAGTTGCATAACCAAAGCCCCTTGCCTTACCGGTCTTGCTCACAGCGATGCAAACATCCAGGTTATAAATGCTGTTTAATATCTCTTCCATCTCTTTCTGCAGACTGCGTTGCAGGATATAATGATATTTAGCCACTTTTAGCAACGACATGGGAGTGTTACCATTCTCCTGTTCAAGCCAGGAAAGTTCCGGGCGGGAAAAGATGGCGATTACCTTGTCAGCTTCTTCAGTGTAAGGGCCAGTCATCCCCTTCCCGTTCTTTTGCTGCAAAGCAGACTGACCGAGCAGAAAACCGTGGAACGTATTTAAGATCCGTATCGCAGCAGCAAGGCCAAGGGAAATCTGCTCATATTGCCCGTCATGTAAAAAAGAAGCCATCAGCTTTTTACTGAGCAGATCAGCTATCACTGAAGGATAGTTGCCTGCAGACCCCAGCCCAAGGTAGTTTTCGGCAAGTAGGAAATCGTTCTTTTGAAAAGGAAAATCCAGTTCCAGGTTCTGGAAGTAACTGAACAAGCTGCTACGCCTGTTGATCTGCACATGATTGCTGAGGGGATGGTGGAACATCTCCTGCAGTAACCGCTCGCCGCCCGCGGTGACCACCTGATTGAATAGGCTGAAAATAGAACTGGGTTTATACTTCCCCAGCAGGTTGAGGTCTGAAACCGTTTGTTTATCTGCGATAAAACTCATTGCTTATAATTTATTGCGTTTACTGAGTCCTGCCTGCAGGATCTCAAGAATACCTTCATTGTTAATGATAATCATCCCGTGGCGGTCGGCCGTGAGTCCCTTTTCCAGTTTATAGGTATAAACCGGTGCGGTGCCATTCATTTTTGTGGGCAGGAAAACAAAGTTGATATTGCTGCACTTTTCTTTTAACACCTCCCCTGCTTCAATAATATGTGTGGAGATCACAAATATGCTGCTGCGCTTTTTAGCGAAAGCTGCTGTAAAAGCAATAGTGGCTTCACAGGCATCCTTCACATTTGTACCCCTAAACAATTCATCGAACACTATAAACAACTTTTTTGAGATCAGCTCGTTTGCTACTTTCTTTGCCCGCAGCACCTCGGCATAGAAATGACTTGCCCCCATCCCAAGGTCGTCTGGCAGGTTGATCGTGGTGTAAATTCCATCGAGCACCGAAAACTCCATAGCCGAGGCCGCCACAGGGAAACCCATATGGGCCAGGTACAGGGCAATGGTAACAGACTTCATAAAGGTGGATTTACCTGCCATATTAGCTCCTGTTAGGAAAACCACATTGCTGTCGCGATCAGCTTCAATAGTATTGGCTATTGCATTTTTTACCTGTGGATGCGACACATCCCTGAGCGATAACCTGTGCTGGTTTTGTGGCAATGCCTTTGGAAATACAAAACTGCGTTGCAACGCTACCTTTGCCACCGCCATATACACATCCAGTTCATAGCAGTAACGAAGGATTTTTCTGATCAGGTCCCGGTACCTGAACCTAAACAAAGTATCAAACGCTGTATAGTTAATTTTACCTTTGGCAGGAAGCTCAAATACCGGCGCGAGCCCATCTTCTGAAAGCAGCTTCGCAATCGCATCCTTATCTGCGGAATAAGGGTGCCCTGCCGGGAGATCCATCAGCGCTATAAATTCCTTCATTCCTTTCAGTACAGCTACCAGAGCAGTAATCCCATTATGGATAGCGACTGTTGCGGCATCTGCAGCGATCATACTACTGATCTTCTGACTAACGGAGTGTTCTTGTGCGGAGAGCCGGGTTCGTTCATCAGTATTGTCAAGATAGGGCTCGGCTGCATCAAAATCAGCAGCAGCAAATGGAAATGGTATTTGCTTTGAAGCAAAATGACCGATGATGCCACTACGGTGGTTAATGGCCTGGTGATCTGACAAAGGGTAACGGAACATTTCTTCCAGCAGCGCAGCCCCTCCCCGCGTAATGCTGTGGTTAAATATCTGGTACACGGAATCGCTTCCGTGTTTACCAAATATGTTCAGGTCGTCCAGCGTTTGCTGATCTGTTGTAAATAACATAGCCCCTATTTTCTTTTACGTCTGATTAATAACACTGAGGCAAAAGCCAGCAGCAACGCTGGCAGGATCCACACAAAGATGATCTTTTGCATAGCCACCTGATCCATCGTAACGGTCACCCTGTTATCAATTGCATCTGGTCTGGTCGTATCAATCGGAAACTCCCCTTCACTCAGCCAGCTGTATACTGCAGTGCTGAAAGTAAAATTAGAAGTGCCTCCCGAATACCTTTTGAGTATTTCATTGTCCATAAAATCTGCATCACCTGTAACTATAATACGTTGGTCTTTATTGCCAACCTTTCTGGTGAGTGAAACAGCGGTGGGAAATGTACCGTGTATATCTCCTTCAGCAGCAGAAAACACCAGCTGGGCAGAATCTGTCACAAACTTTTTCATTTTGAGCCAGGATAAGTCCTTATTGCTCATCAGCAGTGGTTTAACATTAAATCCTGAAGTGCTGGTGTAGGATATCCCAGTAACACCTTTCATGATGGTATTCAGGCTATCCTTATAGTTTTTTGCAAGTGGTTTGGAAAACCCTGCCGCTGTGGTAGTCAGTTCTGACAGCACTAAATCGGCACTGAATTGAGGGCTTGGTTGCACAATAGCACCATCCATCAGCTTGATACCCAAAGCAGAAAGTACAGGATTAAGTACAGATTGTTTGCCTGGTTCTCCGGCAATCAGTAAATTTCCACCTTTAGCGATGTAAGCCTGTATTTTCGCAAGTGTTACCGCGCTAAAAGCAGTCCTGGGATCAGCAATAACCAGTGTAGAGATGCCTGAAGGAATGTCCTGTTTATCAAGAGCTACCGTGTCTACGTCAAATCCCTGGTTAACCAGCGAATTTCTGAATGTTGGTGCGTTGCTCAGGATCGCATAATCCCTGTCGCTGATCTTAGTGATATCCCTTTCAAGATCGCCTGTCAGGAATGCAATTTTAGGGAGTTTTGCCGACATCAGTCTTTTAAATGCAGCGGCAACTTCGGTTTCGCTCGGAAATATCATTTGATCATCAAATACCCTGAGGAAGGTGGTTTTATTTTTATACTTCAGGTGCATCACGAACCTGTTATCCTCGGGCTTCAGGTCAATAATTTTATGGATTTCTGCAGGGCTCTTAAACATCTTAAAATCTACACTCAGGTTTTTTGCCTGCAGCTGGGCCATCTGTTCCAGGTTTTTGCCCGGATACTGCATTTTCATATTATTGATGTCCGGTATACTGTCATAATAATTGACAAACTTAAACTCGATATCTGGTTTGAAGCGCGTATAATATTCCCATACCGAAAGATACCTGTTGCGCATTTCCGGAAATCCCAGCCAGGCATGACTGTCCAGCAGGTTATTGTATACCGTAATTTCAAGCTTATCTTTTCCAAGCTCTTCTACAATATGCTGTGCGTTAGGCGTCAGCGTATTATTTTTATTTGCTGTTGTGTCCAGGTATGCGATCAGTGCAGGACGGGAACTGATATAGCCAACCAGCAATGCAGATATGATAATCGCAGCATACCTGCCTGTCTTTACTGCAAAAGAGAGCGACTCTCTGCCGGCTTTTAACTTATAAATTGTTAAGGCGACAAACATATAGGCGATCAGGATAAAATAGAGTACATCTTTAGAAGTAATCAATCCACGCAGCATATGGTTGGTACGACCGGAAAGTGACAGGAAGTAGGTAATATCCCTTACAAAATCGATATCCTGGAAAACATCACCGATATAGCTGAGGATGCCAATCATTACAAAAGTGCTCAGCGCAGCAACAACCTGATAAGTAGTTAATGAGGACATAAACAATCCGATAGCCGAATAAACCGCTAATAACAGGTAAAAGCCAAGTGCTGCAGACACCAGCATACCAAAATCCACATGGACAATATGGAAAGCACCGGCAACCATGAATATACCAACAATGAAAACCAGGATCATACTATAGATCATAATAGCAAGGTATTTACCCAGCACAATCTGGCTTACGGTTACAGGCGAAGAATATAAAAGCTTAATCGTTCCTCCGTTAATTTCCCTGCTGATCAGTCCCATGGTGAGCAGCGGAATGTAGAGATAAAGATTACCCATAACACTGTTGAACAATCCTCCTTTACCAGTATACACCCTTTCTGTTATTTCCTTCATGTATTCCAATGCCCTGCCACCCATCTCCTGAGAGCGGGCATTGTTATTGATCAGTCCCATATATACCAATCCGCATTGTATCAGGAATACAATAATTAAAAACCATGCTATTGGCGAATAAAACAGGTTTCGCAACTCTGTTTTTGCAATTTTAAATATCATTTGATTTGATTTATTGAGTAGACAATTGTTTAAATATTTCATCCAACGCGCTTTTATCAAGGTTAATTTCCCTTAAACGCCAGCCATTCACTACACTGGCAGTGATTAACCGCTCTGAGATCTCCTGATTGCCGCTAAAGTATACCCTCACCTGCCTTTCCGTTAGGAAGTCTACCTTGTCTACACCTTCAATCTTGAGGAATTCTGCCATTGCAGGCGGGTTCTCCATGGTCATCAGCGCACTGTGCGGTTCTACATAATTGTTAAAAGCATCCATGCTGTCGGCAAACACAATCCTTCCCCCTTCAATCATTTTTACATCCTTGCACAACACCTGCACTTCGGACAGAATATGTGAAGAAAAAATTACCAGCCTGTCCTGCGCTATCTCTTTGATGAGCGACCGCACTTCGGTAATCTGGTTGGGGTCTAAACCATTGGTAGGTTCATCCAATACCACCACCTTTGGCTTGTGAATAATCGCCTGCGCAATTCCTACACGCTGGCGGTAACCACCAGAGAGATTGCCGATGAGCCTGCTGCTGAAATGCGTGATACCGCAGCGCTCTTTGGCTTCGGCGACAGCAGTTTTGATATGATCTTTCGGGATTAACCTCAGTTCCGCACAATACTTTAAGTACTCATCCACCGTTAGGTCGAGGTATAAAGGCGCATTTTGTGGAAGAAAGCCAATCTGCATTTTTGCCTTTTCTGGTTCCTCCCGTACATTGATCCCGTTGATAAATACATTGCCTTCAGTCTGGTTGAGCACCCCGCAAAGGATATTCATTGTAGTAGATTTTCCGGCCCCGTTTGAACCCAGTAAACCTACTATACCAGTCTGATCAATTTCCATATTAATATCCCTTATCGCCCAGGAAGTGGCGTATTTGTGGGATAAATGTTCGATTTTGATAATACTTTCTTTCACGTTTTTGATTGTTAAAAGGCTGTTAGCGTCCCGGCCGGTGCGAAAAATGCACCAGCCAAAGACCCCTTAATGCCTTAATTATGGGTTATTTGTAAACTGCTTGTTGGAATTCATGATGAAGGGTGATAGCTTTAGCGTTAACCGCGCCGGACTCAGTGTAAACGTGGTTACGTTAGTGGTATTAGGCACATCGTCATTGTACAAAATATGCATGTAAGCTGTTCCTGCAAAAAGCGGATCTACAGATAAGCGCCTCATATCCATCCATCGGTACCCCTCAGCAGCAAATTCCCTAAGGCGTTCATCAAAGATAAACTGGAGCAAAGGTTTCTGACCGGCCATTGCAGCGGTTGGCACTGTGGCATCAGCAACAGGCATCCTGTGTTTACGCAGCATTTCCACATCCGCTTTTGCGCCGGAAAAGTCATTGAGACGGGCTTTAGCCTCTGCCCTCAGCAGGTACAACTCTGAAAGTTGAACGCCGAATTTAGAGTACATAACCGAATACTTAGAAAGGCGGCCTGAAGGATTTTCCTGCTGGTAGGGAAATTGCGGGGCGTAAAAATTCAGACGGAAGTCGGATGAGCCAAACAGTGACTTCATTTGTGGCGTGATCACGAGAAAATCGTTACCAAAACCATTACCACTGTAAGCATAGTTATAAAATGAGCGTGCCAGCACAGATTCTGTAACATCGTTATAATCATTTCCCGGAGCATTATTCGGACCATTGTATTGCATCGGTACAAACTTTCCGCCATCAGCAAACTCTGTGTTATAATCATACAATACCGCAGGTGATGCTGCCGATGCATTATCGTTAAGCGCAGCATTAAATAGCGCCAATGCTTCAGTGTTTTTGCCCATAAACAGGTACACTTTACCCAGGATACCCTCGGCCGAAGCTTTAGAAAAGCGGGTTTTACCACCTGCATGTGCTGCCGGAAGTGTAGCGATAGCCACATTCAGATCACTGATCACCGCGTCATAATCTGCCTGCACGCTGTTACGGATAAAATTATTCTCCGTGATATCAGCCGTAGTGATGATAGGAAATCCCGGGTCTGTACCTGCTGTTGCAGCTACATAGGGCTTGCCATACAGGTTCACAAACTGAAAATTGATAAACGCACGGTTAGCCATTGCCTCGGCCCTGATCTGCGCCTTTTGCGCGTCGGTACCCCCTGTTGAAGATTGCACTTCATTGATTACCTTGTTGAGGGTATAGAGTTGTTCCAGCCATAACCTCGCTGTCCAGTCGATATCGGTAGACCTGAAAATATCGGCCTCCCATTTGAATGCATTTTGCGAAACCACTTGTGCATTGGAAAACATAGAGCCTTCCGCGGCAACTTCATCGCCCATGAGCACGATCGACTGCCAGCCTCCGGCAAAGTTCAGCACGTAAAAATTTGAGCTGTTCATCAAAAGGTTATAGTCCTGCGTGGTTACTGCCACCTGTTTTCCTTTTGGAACCACATTAAGGAAGTCCTTTTTACAGGCAGCTCCAAGCAATATTAGCAGTGTAAGGGTAATATATGATTTGAATTTCATGATCGTTTTCTGTTAAATCAGTTAAAAAGAAATATTTGCACCAAGGCTGTAAGTACTGGTATACATGCCCTCAGGATCAACATCATACTTGTTTGCTTTCCAGACCATGAAGTTTCCTCCCTGTACAAAAACATTGATTCCCTGCACCCTTATTGCTTTTAGCAGCATGGGTGGCAAGCTGTAGGATAAGGTGACGTCCCTTACTTTCACATATGATGCGCTAATCACATTGATATCCCCGTATGTGTAGTAATTGGTATTACGGCGGTCGGTATATCCGGCAACATAGGAAGGGATATCAGTAAAGGCTTCATCACCCGGATTTTTCCAGCGATTCATAAATTCTGCATTGATATTACCAGTGCTGAAGCTACCTGCGCTACCAGTTAAGCGGCCGGTAAAGAAATTATTGGCGTTTCTTCTCATTACACCACCAAGGCTGTAAATCATATTTACCGACAATGATAATTGCTTGTACCTGAAGATATTTGAAAAACCACCATTTACGGGAGGCTGGGTAGTGCCCATATAAACCAGGTCTTCTACTTTTCCTACCCCATATTCTTTTGTTACCGTTCCATCCGCCAGTTTGATCTGCGGATCACCCATATTGTCCAGACCGGCATAACGGTAAGCAAATAGTCCGCTGGTATTATAACCAATTACATTTGATGCAGTTACCCTGTTGTCGGCATCAGTGGGAATAGAAGGGTTCACGTAATACGAATCGAGTTTATTGGTATTCCAGCTAAACACAAGCGAAGTTGACCAGCCAAAATCCCTGGACTGGATATTGGTTGACCTTAGGCTCATTTCAATCCCTTTATTGGACAGTCGTCCGATGTTGCTTGTTGCCGTAGTCGTTCCTGCCAGTGAGTTCAGTTCTGCACTACCAAGAAGGTCTGTTGTGTTCTTTTTATAGAAATCGATGCTGGCATTCAGGCGGCTTTTCAAGATCCCGAAGTCCAGTCCAATATTGATGGTTTTAGTACTTTCCCAGCTCAGCTTATTATTTGCCATTGAACCTATGTTTAAGGCATCGCCAGTTACGGTATTCACTTCAGGTGTCAGAATATCAAATGTTGTTGCAGCACCGATATATGGCGAATTTCCAGTGACCCCGTAAGTAGCCCTCAGTCCAAGATCGCTCAGCCAGTTTACATTCTTCATAAATTCTTCTTTCATCACGAGCCATCTTCCCCCTACACTATAAGTTGGTTTCTTTTGTGCCGACTGCGCTGAACCGAACAGGTTACTTTTATCCTGGCGGTAACTTGATGAAAACACATATTTGCCATCCAAAGTGTAGTTCAACAAAGCATAATAGGATTTAAACCTGGTCAGTTCGTTCTTAACGGACGACTGCTTTTCGGTAAGCTGGCTTCGCCCGCTGGCAATACCTCCAAAAACACCCGAAGCAAGCTGTGCGTAATTGAGCACCGCATAAGTCTGCAGATCCTGATTGTATCCCCTCAAAATATTTGTGTTAAGATTTACGTAGTTTTCTGATACGTCCTGGCCTGCCTGCAGGCTCAGCTGGTCTTTATTATTTCTCAGATTGGTATTGTAGATCAGCTGGTTCCGAACCGTCCAGTTACGCTGCTCACTCGCATTCGCAATATACGTACCCCCTGTTGTTGGCAAATAGTATACTGGTGTAGATGCAGGTGTAGCAGCTACAGTAAAATTCAGCAGTTCTCTTCTTTGTGCATACCCCGTAACATCCCTGTATGAGTTGTTTGTACCGGGAGATTTCTGGTACGAATACGTACCGTCAAAACTTAAGCCTTTGATCAGTTTTACATTTACCGTACCGGTTGCATTAATAGTGAGCAGATTATTATGGTTGTTACCCCTGTTGAGTTCATCCAGCGGACTGTAACCCAGGTTAATTCTGCTTCTTGCCTGATAATTCGCCCTCGTTTCCGGGCTAAAGCCAAACATATAATCCATAGGGATATTGTTACCGGCGGGATCTTTAAACAGCTGATACGGGAGGAAAGTTCCGCTTACACTTACCGGCGTAAGTCCGGAGCTTACCGAATTATTTAGCGAGGTATTCAGTCCTATAGTTAATCTTTTGTTTGGTGTAATCGTTTGGTTCAGGTTAATCCTGTAGGCCTTGCTGCTTGCACCGATATCACTCGTATGGGTATCCGCATAAGATACAGAGCTGTAAAAATTATACATGCTGCTCCCGCCCGAAGCCGATACAGTATGGTTGGTGGTATAGGCATTCCGATAAAAGAGGTCGTTGATCTGGCTCCGGTTATCAATTCGGCCTAAACTGTCCAGACTCGCATTGGCACGCGCTATATATGCCCCATCGTTCGGGTGTGAGGCAATGCCATATAACAGTGCGTCATGTGGGGCAATCATATTAAAAGACTGCTGGTTGTAGGGATATACAGATGGATTAAAGGTTTGCCGGGCAGCCTGGATAAACTGGGCACTGGTCAGTTGATCCGGATGATACAAATCCGGTTTACCCTGGAAGTTTACATACCCGCTGTAGTTGATCCTGACAGGTCTGTTTTGACGACCCATTTTAGTGACAATCACCACTACCCCATTCGCAGCTTTTGCCCCCCAGATCGCCGCAGCAGCAGCGTCTTTCAGTACAGTAATATCCTGCACATCATCCGGGTTGATATTGGCCAGGTCGGGCACCTGCACACCGTTCACAACGTACAATGGGTCTAACGGGAGTTGTACACTGCTTTTTCCCCTTACCACACTTTGCTGTGTGCCTACGGTGGATGAATATTGGTTTCCTCTTCCACCTTTACCCCCGGGAGTGACAGTTAAGCCTGGAATCAGCCCGTCCAATCTGCTCATAATGTCATTGGTACCAGTGCGGTTTCTGAAAATCTCCATATCAGGCTGGGAATAAGCTCCCGTGGCGGTATTTTTAGCCAGCTGCTGATAGCCTGTTGATACGATAGCTACCTCATTAATCCTGTTGATCTTTGCCTTCAGCACAATGATCATATCCCTGTTTTCCCTTGGTTTAACCGTATCGGTCTCAAACCCAATAAAAGAAACTACCAATAACTCCTTTTCCGAGATGCGGCGGAAGAAAAACTCTCCTTCCTGTCCGGTCACGTATCCAACTGAGCCACTTATTGTTCTTACATAGGCTCCTGAAAGAGGCCTGCCTATCTCATCAGTGACATGGCCGCGTACATCCATACGCGAAAAAACATCTGCAACCTTTTCCAGAAAGGAAGGCTCTTTAGCTTTGATCACCACAGAGTTGTTGCTGATTGTATATTCAAGGTTCTGGTTTTTTAACACCGTTTCAAGTGCTACTTCCATCGAAGCTCCATACAGGTTTACGGATACCGGTTTGGCCGCTTTGATCAGATCTGCGTTAAAAAGGAAGTCATATCCGGTTTGTGCCCCGATCTTATCGATGACCTTTTTTAAGGAAATATGTTTTTCTACGATGGTTACACGCTGGGCATAGGTGCTTGCGCTCACCTGCAAAAAGCCAGCAATCATCATAATGATGACTAATTTCATAATCAATACCAGTTTAGTTGGCAGCCATAGTTTGGGCATACCATAATTTAAAGTATTAAAATTCATACTTTTGTTTCGGTTTAAAGTTGACGCTTATACGATTGAGATTGTGGTCCTGCTCCGGTTTACCGAACAGGATGGTGCCGACTTGAGACTTTCAGCGCAGTTGTGGTTCCAACACTTCTGCGCTTTTTTTATCTGGTCGGGCCTGGCGGCTGCATGTTAGGGTAAGTTTTTTGTCATGTTGTGTTTGTTTAGGTTGTAAGTTGATTGGTTAATTCTATAGTGGTTATCTATATTTTTAGTTACTTATATTTTTCGTTACTTGTACTTTAATACGGTTACTTTATTTCCCTCCATTTTAAATCTTACGTCTTCCGTCCTGGTCATCATTTCCAGCACGGCTGATATATTTTTACTCCGTGATATAAACCCGCCCAATAGTATATTCTTTGGTACACCAGGCGCATAGGTCACCTCTACATTGTACCATCTGGCTACTTTTCTCATTACGCTTTCCAGCGGTTCTTCCTCAAATCTGAAAAAGCCGTTTTTCCAGGCCATGGCCTCTGCAATATCTGCCTGGTTGATTTTCATGTCAGACGGGGTGATAGTCGCTGCCTGGTTTAATTTTAAAACTGATTGCTGACCAGGTTTTAGCATCAAGTCGTATTTTCCATAGTTTACCTTAACACTTCCTTCAAGCAGTGTAGTTATCAGTTTAGGTTCATCAGAGTAACTATTGATGTTAAAGTGCGTCCCTAAAACCTGTACTTCCTGCAGTGCTGTTTTTACGATGAAAGGATGATTTTTATCTTTCGCTACTTCAAAGTAGGCCTCCCCTGTCAATTCTATATTCCTGTCTTTTAATGCAGCAAAACTTGATGGGTATTTGATGATCGACCCGGCGTTAAGCCATACTTTGGAATGATCCGGGAGGATGATTTGCGTTTGCTGCCCGTTTCTGGTCTGCAGGGTATTGTATTGCGTCCTGCCTGTCTCTCCCGCTTTCACACGGTAGGTGATCTGTCCGTCTGCGGTCTTGCTAATGCTTACCCCGGCTTCTTCAGCAATGTTACCCGCTGCAGCATCGCTGATATAAATCTGCTTTCCGTTGGCAAGCGTAAGCATTGCGCCATTTTTACCGGGGGCAATATCTTTTGTAAATTCTGGTCGGTGGTCGTTAACAGCATAGTTGCTGTAATACAACATACCGGCACTATAACCAATGATCATTACTGCGGCAGCCACAGCGATTTTTCTTAGCGGCCATAATAAGCGGGTAGTTTTCCCGCTTATCACAGGCAATTGCTCATCCTCAGCATTCAAAGGATCACTTTTAGCAACCAGTGCAGCTCTGATTTTTGCCAGTTGATCGACCCTTGTTTGTCCATTCACTTCTGTGAGTGATTGGTCTTGATATCTCATATACCATGATTCCAGCATTGCATCCTCTTCAGGAGTTGTAGTTCCTTCAAGGTATTTGTTGAGTAATTCAAGGGGATTTAAGTTGTTCATGCTGTTATAGATTTATCATCCATTTAATACATGACAATTGAAGTGGCACCTTCAAGGTATCCGGAAATCAAAAAAAATGAAATAATTGAAATTAATTTGAAATGCAGCTACTTAATATCCAAGAAATATTAAAAACCCCGAAGATCCAAGGCGGATTCGCAATGTTTTAAGGCTTTTTTTGATTTGCGTGGCAACGGTAAGCTCAGAAGTACCTAATAAATCAGCAATTTCTTTGTAGGTAAGGCTTTCATTGCGGTGCAACAGGAAAACTTCTTTCATCCGAGGTGGTAAAAGGTTAATTTCATTCCTGATTATTTCAGAAAATTCCTTTTCACGAAGTGTGATATCAGTGACGTACTCACCTTTTTCTATAACGGAGCTGAGAGAATTGAGATAATTGGTTTGGCGCTGTCTTTTATAAAAGAGATTGAAAATCCTGTTACGGACGGCAGTGTAGAGGTAATTACCTAAGCCGGTAGTGAGGTGGATATTGGCCCGTTTTTCCCATAGATCGATAAAAAGTTCCTGTAAGATATCCTCCACGTCGTCCATTTCGGGTAATTTTCGGATTGCATGGTTCTGCAAGATCACCTTATAGCGGTCGTAAATTTCTAAATAAGCGGCCTGATCATTATTTTTTAATAAATCGAAGAGCTCACTATCAGAAAATCCTTTATAATTATTCATTATGGTTTTACCACTCGATGTTTAGGTTGCGTGCATAATAATATAAATAAATAATGAATACACTATTGACTATTTATGATTTTCCCACCACTTTCAATACATCCTGTCTAAAAACCCTTTAACCATTTCCATATTTTCTGGTAATTCTACCAGAAAATGGTCGGTAATACTGAGCTATATTGAGCGATTTAAATCATAAGACAATACATTGCTTCACTGAGTTAAATCATCGAACAGGGCAATTTTACCGCAGACTAAAACATATTTGAAAAAGAGTTACTAAATGACCTCGACAACCAATCGCAAGACTCACAAAAAAGATGAAAAGAATATCTAAAATGAGTAATCGTGACAACCTAAGGAACAAGGAAATCGAAGCTGTAATGAAAGTGCCTGATATAACTTTAAGGAATTAGTTGAGCAATGCACTTGAATCCCGAAATCGCTAAGCCCGAAGACCTAAAACTGATGCATTTTTCGAAAGTGTGCTCACAGAAGCAAGCCGCACCAAATGAAGTTGCAGACCATTTTGTATCCTTTGTTTGTTTCATATCTGCAGGCGCCAACCGTCTGGAGATGAATTTTTAACGTTTTGTCTTCTCAGGGTAATTGGTCTAAGTACCCCCGCTAGAAAGTTTCCATTTTCTGTAGCAATATTTTTTTCTAAATTTAATTGATATCTTTAATAGCTGCAGATATTGTTATTTTACTTAAAAATGAATTATGGAATGTGCCTTCAACTTTAACTATCCCAAACCAAAAGATGAAATGGTCGAAAAACTTCGCGCAGCGATTCTTGCGCAAAGCAGTGGCAGATTCGAGGGTGACACGACTAGCGGCGAATTCTCTTTCAAAGTGAAAGTAATCTTTAAATGCGCGGGGACCTACAAGATATCAGGAGATACGATTTTCGTCGAAATCTCGAAAAAACCGCCGGTATCATGCGAATACATTGAAGAAGAAATCAAAAAGTATATTGCTTCCGAGCAAGCTTAACGATCTCTCAAGCTTTCATTTACACGGACATCAAACGAAGTTAAACAATACCAGTTCCAATCTGATCGTTTTGTCGGGGTCTTTATAGTTGCGGAAAATAAAGGAATAAGACGTCTCCTGGATATACCAATGAAAATGACCCCCGTTCGCCACTGCAAACTGTCCCCTCAGAGTTGAGGTTTGAAAAGAACAAAAAGTTGTTGTGCAGATCGGCTCCTTAGACGGATATTTTTTGTCCGGTTTAACAACTGTTATTTCTACAAAAATACATTTTCCAGATTAGTTTTTTTTCTCCTTAGTGATTCTCCAAACAATTCCACCCTTAATGAGTGGTGAACAATACGATCAAGCACCGCGTCAGCGACTGTTTTTTCACCAATGATGTCGTACCATTCCTTGACCGGGATCTGCGAGGTAATGACCGTAGACCGCTTCTGGTGCCTGTCTTCGATGATATCAAGCAATGCAAGCCTGGATTGAGGATCGAAGGGCTGGAGCCCGAAGTCATCCAGTATGAGCATATCCAGACGCTCTATACGTTTAAGTTCAGCCAGCATGGTCCCTTTTGCTTTGGCCAGCTTTAGCTGGCCCATTAGTTTAGCCGTATTCACATACATCACTTTGTAACCGCTCTGACAGGCATGGTAGCCAAGAGCGGTTGCCAGATAACTTTTACCGGTTGTTAGTTCTCACTAAAATGTTGCCACCCGTTCTCATTAAAATGCCCCCACTTAAAATTGATCGATTAACTTGTCAGGATATAAATAATCCTGACGCTTATGTATCAAGTGGCCATGTATTACACTATAAAAACCTTACTATCCCAAGGAAAATCGATTAGGGATATTGCTAAAGATCTAAAGATGTGTCGTAAGACTGTTGCCAGGATCAAGACCGCATTGGATAATGGCAAAGACCGACCAGAGGGACAGGTAAGAACCAAGACCCTGGATGGCTATAAGGATATTATCAATGATTATTTTGAAGAAGGTCTAACAGCACTTTTAATCCACCGGCGGCTCACCACAGAAAAGGGGTTAACTGTTTCCTACCCTAGTGTTGCCCGCTGGGTAGAGCGCTTAAAAAAGCAGGAAGTCTATATTCCCTTGCATTGTGATCCTGGAGCGGAGTCGCAGGTCGATTTCGGGTATATGGGAACATTCCGAAGCCATGGGAAACCAGTTAAGGTCTGGGTATTTGCGATGGTGCTATCCCACAGCCGCTATACCTATTATCAGTTGGTCACCACCCAGAAAATCACAAGTTTTATTGAATGTCACTACAAGGCCTTCGAATATTTTGGTGGGGTACCAAAAACGGTCAAACTGGATAACCTCAAAGCTGGCGTAATTACTCCCGACTTTTATGAACCCTTACTCCAGGAACAATATGCAGGCTTTTTAGCACATTACAGCAGCGCACCCATTGCCTGTAAAGCAAGGCGCCCAGAAGAAAAAGGAAAGGTCGAATCTGCTATTAAGTATGTGAAAAACAATTTTTTAAAGAATTTTAGAGGCCGTGATTATGATAAGCTGGTTTGTGAACTTAAAGTGTGGAATGAAGAAATCTGCAACAAAAGAGTCCACGGTACAACCAGGAAAGTACCTGAGCTAGTATTTAATGAGCGTGAGAAAAATGCGTTGATGGAGTTGCCGCTCAAACGCTATCAAATCATGGATATTTCCACCCGGAAAGTAAGTCGCCTGGCTCATATCAGTTACCGCCATAATTATTATTCCGTACCGGCGAAATATGTGGGGACGCAGGTTAGACTCGAAAGTAATGGAACCCTGCTAAAGATCTATTCTAACCGGTCCAGAATTGCACTCCACAGTATTAGTCATGCTATGGGACTTTATATTTCTGTAGAAGAACACAAACCAGAGTACAAACGATTTATCAGCAGGGAGGAGTATTATCAAAGGATGGCTGCTTTAGGCCCTTATGCAACGGAGGTCTTTTTACAGTTAGAACAAAAAGTTCCTGCATACTGGGGGGCAATGACAAGAGGGATACTGAAGCTCAAAACCAACTACACCGAAGAAGTGATCAATCTGGCCTGTAAAAGAGCATTACGGTTTAATGCGCTGGGATACCAGCAAATTAAAAAGATCTGTGAATCAGGTCTATACCGTCAGGATGAAAGCCCCGAGAACAAGATCAGCTTTACCGAAGGCTACGGCCATGATTTAAGCATGTATGATCAGATTACCCGTAATATTTAAACAAATATGGAAGCTTTAAAAACACAATTAAGAAATCTTAAGCTCTCTTCTATGGTAGATGGGCTGGAAATGCGCAATAAACACGCGCTTGAAAATCAGATTAGTTACCTCGAATTCCTTGAACTCCTGGTTGAAGATGAGTTTGTAAGAAGACAATCCAATAGCTACCAGAATAGGTTGCGCGATTCAAAGCTGCATTCACAGAAGATCCTGGACGCTTACGATTTTTCATTCCAGCCGGAACTTGATAAACGTATGGTTTATGAATTGGCGTCCTGCAGGTTTATCGAACAAAAAAGTAATATTATTTTCATGGGCAAACCAGGAGTCGGGAAAACTCATTTAGCCCACGCTATTGGGCTGGAGGCTATTAAAAGAGGAAAGAAGGTTCTATTTGTCCACACTAATGAACTCATGGAAAAGCTTTATGCTTCAAGGGCGGACGGCTCCTACCACCATACGATGCAAAAATATCTTAAGCCCGATTTACTCATACTAGATGAGCTGGGGTTCAAAAAAATGCCTCAGTACGGCATGGATGATTTTTTTGAGATTATTCGTCACAGATATGAAGCGGGGTCTCTCATCATCACCACCAACAGAAACTTTGAAGATTGGGGCGCACTTTTTGGAGATAAAGTCATTGCCTCAGCAATAATTGACCGGATTGTTCATCATGCGGTGATTGTGAAAGTAACGGGTACCAGCTACCGCGTAAAAAACCTTACTGAAGTTCAGGACCTTTATAAAAAAGAAGAAAGTCAGCACATCAAAAGAGGAAGACCAAAAAAGAATGAAGAACAAAGTGCTGAACAAGAGGAAGAAAACTTTGAAAATGAATGATTTATTGTAATTTTAGGTGGCGGCATTTTAGTGAGAATTAGTGGGGGCATTTTGATGATAATTAACA
>Ga0247734_1001593_pt1 | contig 16930 bp, 15 predicted proteins | sample UWRJL103311B2_FD_180933 | JGI IMG/M metagenome (GOLD analysis project Ga0247734, IMG submission 180933) | Plant litter microbial communities from Arlington Agricultural Research Station in Wisconsin, United States - UWRJ-L103-311B-2 | ecosystem: Environmental > Terrestrial > Plant litter >... | reverse complement strand
ATCCCGTCCGCTCTGCCATACACAAGCCTCAGATCGGTAGACTAGTAGTTGGGTGGGTGACCACCAGCGAATCCCTACTGTTGTATGTTTTTGCTTTTTCTTTTGCTTATGGGGTCTCTCCCCTGCCTGGTTCTAAAGTACTTATTGGCGAATTTCAGTGGGCCTTCTCCCTTATAGATATATTACGTCCAGTCAATTCTCATCTTCTTGATTAACTACTGGCATATTTTAAGATTACACAGTGCGATGTGCGACCTGTATCTATATTATTGAGTGTCTGATGTAAATTTCAAGTACTCAATCATAGTGACTAGATAGCAAGTGCGGGTTCATGGAAGCATATATATTGTTAGCAAAGTAGATTTCAGCTTCACAATTTTTGTTATGTTTGGGGAACAGTTAATATCACAGTTATGATATTATTCTGGCGAATTGAATTAGATATATTAAGGGGAACTTCAAAGACTGAGTGATTTCTTTGCTCCGAGTGCAGTAAGACTACATATTGTAAGATGCTCTTCTCAATTTGTTCAGCTGAATCTTCCAAATTCCTCTACCCAAATCAACCAGCCTAGGCCCAAACAAGTCCAAGGCCGAGTATACATCTGACTTTTCATCTTCTTCAATTTTATCAGAGTGTCCATCACTTTCAAAAGTTGCCTTCCACCAATCTAACTTTCACTTCTCAATCGAATTGATCGCTTCTTTATGGCTTGGCTGAACATTTTTCGCGACAAGATAAAATAAGGAACGATATTTATGGATATTTTGCGGCTTGAACAACTAGATCTTGGAGAATGATTCGAAGGCACTAAGTAATTTAATAGATATCCACATATCGACCTTATGCAAAAGGATGATGAAGGTCCCTCCCAGCCAGATTCGCTTCAAGCTAAAAATCAGTTGCGACATTAAAAGGCGGAATGCCTCCTGTTGTTGTTCTCTATACTCCGCTCACGTATGCGTCCGCAATACCTGGCTGTCACAGAGGACGATATCAAAGCTAATATCTTTGTACGGCCTTTCGTCGCTAAACTTATCTGCCTCTGGATATGTGAGAGGTATGTCTGAGGTTGAGGCACTATACTCGGCAGCTAGCATAGTGATATTCATAAGACAGTGCTATGATTTCCGTCTGTGATATAGTCTGTCTATACAGGTTGCAATCTTTCTTCAGAATTCTCAATGTTTCTCTGTGGGTACCTGAGAAGACTTTAAATAGATAATCTCTCCTCTAGCAAGGTAACAATGTTTTCATGCATTCGTGCTCTAGCAATGTCCAGGCAAGACGTCCCTTCTTGGTCTTTGGCTCTTGGGTTTGCACCCCTCCCCAGTAAGTATCGAGCAGCCTGCTCTTTACCTGCTCGGCAGGCTCTGTACAGCGCTGTACCTCTCGTATCATACCCGTATGATTCGTCGTCAGGCCACATCCCCCACCAAGCCGTCACCTCCTCAATATCAAACTCGTTATCTAGCAAAAGAGCCAGCGCTTCCATGTTCTCTACCTCAGCAGCAGCAATTGCAGCGCCTGTACCGTGTCTGTGCAGTCCATGGTCAAGCATTAGCTTTACAATTTCCAGGGAAGAGTTATCTCTCGCAACAGCCCATATGATAGCGGTCTCTTCGTTGCAAGTCCGGTCAAGGTTGGGACTCATGCCATTCTCGAGCAGGAACTTCGCCAAAGCCACATTACCATCTCTCGCGGCTCCCACTAACGCGTCACCCAAAACTTCATTTTCGTGTGCACTAAGATCCCACTTGTATCTGTCAATTATCAATTGAAATATGGGTATCGACTGTCCACCGCAAACACTTGCGTAAAAGTTGTCGCTAAATGGGAAAGACGGCCGAGGAAAACCTTTCGTAAAGCACCAAGCCAGAATCTCAGGCTGTCCTTGTAACGCAGCTTCTGATGCTATCATGGCAATTTCATTATCAGCTACATGCTGAATTGTAGAATGTTTCGCTGACTTGAGGCTTTTGAGATCCCCGGTTTTGATTGCTGATAGGACTGCGGGAGGGAGAACCTCGGGAGGAGGAGCTATGGCTACAGTTTGACGGTTAGACATTGTGATTTAATTGAAAGTCAAATGAAGCAGAAAGTCAATGATTGATTCACGTTTTCAAAACCAACAGAATTTGTACCTAATTTGTTGGTATTGTGGCTATGCTGCAGTCATGTATGTGACTATGCAAAACCACAATCTCCTTTGTTATCGCATAACTGTATTTGTTCTGTGTAACCTTTTGCCTTCATAAATCGCAACATCTAATAACCCAAAGTCGACAATAAATCGCTTGCATATGACTACTATCGTTATTGATGCTAGACCAGCTAAGTATAGCTTTGTATCAACATTTCTACTGGAAGTCACAATCTAGAGCAAATGCGAGCAAAGTCTTGCAGCACCGTCTTTAGAAGAAATTTATCGCTTAATTGATTTTCGGTTTACTCAATGAAAATACGATTGGTCGCTTCGGGAATATGTTGGTGACTTGAAAGTTTCAGTGACCGGGATGCGAATACGCCAGCAACTTTTAGGATTCCGTTCAGCTGAAAAATGCTAGAGAATAATATACTACAATTATATGCATTCCTGATCCTGCTTCTACCTCCATATAGACTTGGCGACTCCTCAACGCACCTTCTGATCCTTTATATCAGTTAATTAAGATACGCATACGTTGGAGCAAACGTTTCAAACCAATCCACCAGTTGGAACATTTGCCATGGGGGTAAAAATGAGAATAAGCAGATGCTTAAATATGGTGCGAGTTTGTCGGTGTTTTTTCATACCTCACTAACGTCAGTTCTCATATCTCTATCACTATCTCAATCTCAACTATTCTTTCAAAACACCACACCCGCCCCTTTCTAACTATTAAAACACACACTTCCACTTAACTGCAGTACCCACTTGACAACAGCTATGGCACCTCCTAAGTTAAACTCCATTCGAATTTTCCTTCTCGCTTTTCTCTCATGGACACTCCTACTGTCCATCTCGTCTGCTCGTCCAAGTTCACCCCTTGAGGAAAGAGCACCAAAAAAGCTACCCTTGCCTGATAATATGCCACTCATGAAGCCCAATTATCCCCCAGTCGATAAAACTTTTTTCTTCAGCGGTTTCACATTCAGCGAAATGAGTGCTGTTAAGAAATGGGCAAAAGGAAGTGGTCTAGTACAAGTTGGCGATGCTTGGGAAAACGTAAACTTTGTTCAGGTGAACAATTACAAGAATGGCAAGGGAAAGCCAGATACGGACCCGGCAGTCATAGAGTTCCGGGACGGTTTTTCTTTCGTATTTGCTGCCAAGGCCAAAGGAGTTGCATATATCATGATCAAGGGTGATTCGAACGCAATAGCTGGTAGAACCTTCGCCAGAGCAGAGTTTCCACAGATCCAACGTACCTCCGCTGTCTCAAAAATCATAAGACTATCGCCAGATCTATTGAAGAAGCCCGGACCAGTTACTGAAGCTTCGGGAACTGAATACTGGCTTAAAGGGTGGCCCACCCCAACTTTCACGGACAAATTTGATTTCGGGATTGAAATGCTTCCTGGTAAAATTGGCAGCTTAAACGCAAAATTGGAAGAGTTGAAGGACATCAAAGATAAACTGGATTAGGTACTAAGCATGAGTCATGATTGGTAGGAGTTGTGGGAGTTTGGAATGCATGAATCATTTTGTATAGCTTTTGCATTTGGGCAACGGTGGATTGGTTCCTTTTTCTACAGTATATAAAGAGCAATTTATCTGCAATTCACATTTCACGTTCTGGAGATGTCAAACTTTCTATCACTGTTTCAAACCTATCTTGATTCGTAGGCTCAGAACACAATTCAGAACACAATTGATGATGTATAATAATTAGAGTAACCTTCTCTATTATTAGATCAAGCTTATCAACCATTTTTCAGAGGATTGGGTTAACAAGGACAGTCAATAGCGAACGTTCGGAGATGCTAAAAATTATACTTATTTTCATTATTTATTTTAGATTGTTATTATAATAACACTTAATTGATATAATTATAGCTTTAGAATATATAAATAAAACCAAAATCAGAACTAAAAAGTATAGCTTGGAAAACATAACAATCTCATTTTATGCACAGTAGTATTGAACACACTTAATTACTATCTTAGAACTAACGACCGTTTTGTCAGTATTGTTTTAAACTACACGCAATTGTATTGTGACCTGTCATTAACAGTACAGGCTGTTACAATAATTGACTTAGCGTTCCACCAATAGACATTACGCGTGCTTTGATGAACCTTTCAAACTGCAAGACCATTTGTGTCAACGATACCCATCAGCCTTAGGGAGCAGCCTCCCAGAAGAGACAAACTGGAATTTTTCCAACCTCAAGCATAAGGCCCTGGTACAGTACATGTAGGAGTCGTAACTTTTATCTAAAAGCTTCGCGGTTTTTAGGACGCCGGGTCATAGGATTGTGCAATTTGGAGCTAGCAAATGCTTAGATTACTTTATTCTACAGCTATTCAGCTATATTATGAATAAAAATATCTTATCGGTACTTCAAATATTCAAATGCTAGAAATTTGTGCCTAGATTCTGAATCTCTTATTACTCTTGGCCTTAGCTCTGCTATTTCTTGTGATGACCGATAGTTATAAATAGAGATTTGAGACTCAAGACAGACAAAGATTACTTTATTTGAAATTTAATTTGTTTAAAGAGATTCCCATCTACTGTCCAGGAGACAATTCGGAAGAGAGCCACTGAGTATCTTTGGCTGTTTGATACAAAGTATAACGCACAAAGTATAACTCACATCACTCCATCACATTCAAGATATCTGCCGTTTTCTTTAATTGATTTAATGAAATTGAATTACTCACTCAAGCTGCCTATACCATACGAGCCCAGCGGTCAGGGCTAACTGCTATTACCTCAACCCAACCCATCGCGAGCATGCCAAACCAATTTAGCTTTGCGCGATAGTTAGGAAATTTAAGAGTAGCGCTAACATTTTTCTAAAACGATAAACTAATATGTTACTAGAACGGTTTATAGAAGATTTTAATTATTGACTGTTTATTGCACTCCTGAGGCACTGGTGGAACTTCTGCTTACTTTACTTGCCTAAGTCTAGTTAATACCGTCTTCTTATATTTGTGCGAAGTATCTAGGAACTTTTCGAACTTCAAGCCTCAAATTCAGTCTTGAGACTAGAAGGAAACGGTTTGTATGGTATGAAACGGTATCAAGCCAACTCTGTTCTCTTCTGAACTGCAGGGAAGTGGACCAATGCCAGCGCTCAATTGTGGAGCTAACAATAGGGATCTACCAAAACATTCACAAAGAACGCATGTGACTAAATATTAAATAAATGACTAGATGCATCCAGGGAGCCCTCAAATCCTCGAATTTCTCAATGTTTTCATTTGCAACACCAACCAAAACCATCTCTTTCATTCTATCACGGTCGCACAATACCAGACCCATAACGTTGCACCGGCCAGAATAGATAATTTCGTTCACTCTCTTTCATCTTGTCATCCCTACCTGAACTATGGTCAATTCTCTCCAGAGTAACAAGTCAAGCACATATTTAGCGCGCAATCAGCCAAGCACCCTAAGTACTTCCTTGAAGAAACTACCAATTGAACTCCGGCTCGAAATTTGGAGGCTTGCATCGGCAATACCACAAACTATAATAGTATCCATACATGGTAATTCATGTGTAAAGTTATTACGAGCACCTTTTACACCCTTTCTGGTCAATGAAGAGGCACACGATGTCGCTATCAAATTGCATCCACCTTTTGTCAACTTGGAATTCCCTTTGTTATGCTTAACAGAACAAATAAACAAGGAAACAAGCACGCTTTTCATACCTGACATGCACGCTTTATTCACTTTCATGTTTGCTGCGGACTGTAAGGGCTTCAAAAGAGTTGCAGTTGGCAATTGGAACCAGCGATCAGGAATGGCTATCTTTTTTGCAGAATACTTTACTGATGTCAAAGAAGTCATTGCGAGCTCCTTTGACGACAATCGAAGGTCAGACAGAATCAACTTCAGAATGCTGGAAACTGCTTTCCGATACGAAAGAGTGTACTTTGAGGGGGCAACCTTGGAAAATGGAATTTCCAAAAGACTCCCTGTTATCACGTTTGTTCCTCAATCAGAGTTCCAAAAGATTACTCAGGCTGTAAATACCCAGGGAAATTTTATTTATGTATGAGTTAGCTGACTTCAGTAGTGGCACTGAATTTAGCCGGCAACTCGAGAGCTTTGGAGATCACCTAAAAGGTGAACTGAAGCCGTGCACCAATATCAAAGTTATTTTAAGATAATCAAGAACGGTGGGAAATTTAATCAATACACTTAGTTTTGAAGGAGAGCCACAGAATAGAAGGGGAAAAACCCGTCCCCTAAAAAAGTATAGTCGGCTTTCCCAGTTCGTAGCGAGGGGGCGAGGGGCCGAGAGCTCGATCCAAGTGCCTCTTCTTCGCGCTGCTTAGAAATTCGTCCCATCAGCAAGCTATAGTACAAATATCAGCCTTTGTTTCCCTTTTTAATTTTCTTTTTAATTAAATGATGTAGATCTTTCCTGTTCATGAGATGCAAAGTTCGCCTATTTCTTGGCCCTAAAAGGGGTTGGATTATGTGCTAAGAGCCTGCTCTCACCTCGATCATGAAAACAGTTGATACTGAGATGGAAATCAACATTACGAACGTCAGTTAAGTAATATGCCAGTGTTTGTTTCCAAAATCTTACAAATAAATGCATCACACGCTGTTTTAAAGATCAAGTCGACGACGTACCATGGAATTTGCAAAGTATGCTGAGCACGGTTCGTGCCAAAGAGTATAGTAAATAAAGCCAGGACTTACCTAAGAGGGTAGGTGAAATGAATTTCTCCATTTCTTTGGCTATTTAAGAAAGCTTGGAATGCTATCACAGTAGTTTGAACATTAACAGATTATAATTGCTTATTGCCCAAAGTTTAGGTCGTAATGCATATTCTTGCTGAATGAAAAGTTGTGAGCTGAACATTTTATTTGGTTAAGTTAGTTATAAGACTCTTTTACCTTGGAGATAGTCACCGTTCAACATAATACGTTCATCTGTTTTATTTAAAGATACTTGTGGAATGGTACCGCTGATATGAACTATGCTTATTTGGGCGAAAACAAGCTAATTCACTAGTCATACATAGAGAATTTTTTGATCGCGCGTCAATTCACAACGACAAAGCCTCTTAGCGTGACACACAACTTTGCCAAACTTGACACTTTTTCACGTTTCAAAACAAACATAAGGTACACCTTGAGATTGGCTTCCCTGAACTTCGGTGTACCTCTACATCCGCACCTTTTCATCCCCGCCCGAGTATCCAATATTCACAAGTGGTACCTTATCATGCGGCTAATCAAACTGCTTTCGGAGGATGAGATGCTGGCAGAGAAGGAAGCAGTTCTGACATTTTTGCGTAATCTCAAACCAACTTTTATGCGTCTCAAGCTAACAGCTTCGACCGGTTTTGCCAGATCTTAGGCAGACCTACGCGATACCCTCGATTGACTGAGTTCCACCTGTTTGCCAAGTTACCAAAGGAGATTCAACTGTTGATATGGGTGGAGGCAATAGAACCACGATTTATTACCGTCGATTCTAGGGACAATATGTTCACACTTGTCGCAACGTACAAGCCTGCCCCCCTTCTCTCTACCTCATTCGAATCCCGTCAAGTGGCATTAAAGCATTACACGCTGTCTCTTGGATATCACCGGGAAGGCCCTGTTTACTTCAGCCCAAAGCATGATATTTTGCTTTTCGTCAACTACTTAAACTTCCACCACTTCGCAAGAAAATATACATATGGCTATAAGGAATTCCAGAGAGATGTTCAAAGTAAAGTGCGCAATCTAGCTTTCTCTGGAGATGATGACCTTTGGACAAGTAATATTTCTCTCCTCCAAGATTGGACGTCTTTGAATAAGATTTTTCTTGTTGCTCGTAATAGGGCAGCACCACGACGTTACTTCGGGCAATCCTATCGCACCTCCTCACCATCGAGCCTGTATCAGCAACAAAACGATATATCACAGTTCTCAACTCCAGCACACGCTCTGAAATCTTGCATGACTCAAACAAAGTTCTAATGTGCTCTTGGCATTAATATATGGTGAAGTTTAAAATAAGCGAGACCCGCTGTTCGTTCCGACGACACATCACCAGAAAGATCCCTAAAAGCTTTGTCACCATGGGTACCGTGGTAGCCTCCATTATTCTACTTGCTTTCTTCATTCAGTTGTTCCGACTCATAGACAGCTATAGGTTGAAGAAAGCACAAATTGTTAATATTCCAAGATCATAAGTCGGCTTTTGGGTTCGTGGTCCAGCTCTGGGGATAGTCGGACTAACACGACTCTCACGGTAGCCAACCAGCATCAAAAAAGCCTTCCAGATTATTGACTGGTGATCAGTTTCATCAACGCGCTCTTCACACGTCCGTGTCCATCATCATTTAAAATGGCTGAAGATGAGACTTCACAACCCACCACAGTTGGTGGGAGGCTCAGAAAAGCCTCGCTCTCCATTGGGGACTCAATTTTGAACTTCAATCCCCAGCCTGGAATGTGGGCAGCTACAGGAACAGCTATTGCCTACGCGCCTACCATTGCCGAGCTGCGGGCACCAATTGCTGGAGGTGACAACATCGCATTCAATGACCATGGGCACAGCGCAAGAACAGTTACCACAGATGAAAATGGTGATACTGTCTTGTCTACGGCCATGACCAGGATTAGAACAGTAGAGGGAATTATTGAGGATCCAACAGCATCAGACAACGCACAGGACAAGGAAAATGATGCGCCGCCATTGGAAAGGAGACAGACGCTAGCCCAGCAGGCTGAATCACCGGAAAAGCACGGCTGGGCTCAAACTTTGAAGCATGGGTTCAATGCATTCTATAAATTTTCCAGTACACCTACCGGTTTCTTAATGACAGTTTATGGTCTCAACATTGTTGCGTGGGGAGCTATGCTCTTCTTTCTACTTCTGGATGCTGCACCGGCTATGGATCACCCAAATAAAGACTCTAATGACTCGCCACGAAAGATTTGGCTAGAAATCGATAGTCAGATCTTGAATGCATTGTTCTGTGTCACTGGCTTCGGGCTTGCACCTTGGCGCTTTAGAGATCTATGGTGGCTGTTTCAAGCACGGATTCAGCATAACAAGTACTCTATGTTGCGGCTGGAGGAGCAGAATCGGGCCTGGTTTCGCCCTCCAAAATGGTACGAGGAAGGCGATGAGGAGCATGGGGAGGGGGTTTATAGAGTCACATTCACGGGAGAAGTTGCTCCGCCGACCAAGTTATGGAAGATGAGCTTTGTGGTCTGGTGTTATGTTATGAACACTCTGTTCCAATGTGTGCTTTGTGGATTCATGTGGGGTTACAACCGCATCAACCGCCCATCATGGGCCACGGGCACTTTTATTGCACTGGGTTGTGGTGTTGCTATGTTAGCAGGAATTATGATGTGGTGGGAAGGGCGCAGGGTTAAGAAAATTGAGGGGCCGGTGTTGAAAGTTGTTACTGGAGATCCAATGGAGGTTGAGAGGAAGACACATAGATTGATGAGGTAGAAATTATAGATAGTATACTTGGCGATATTCATATTCATATAATTAATCATCCCTATTAGGAAGAAGCTTAGACAGTCTATCAAGAACCTTCTGACCACAGAGCTTTGGGTTGTAGAAAAAACTTGCGAACATAACTTCCACATGCCGGCCAGAGACTTTATTCAGCTCCAAAAATCGCCTTTCCATATATGTCTTGACATCTTCGATACTGGTTTCGTCGCCCTCAAAGTCAGGGAAGAATCTCTTTATTGGAGCGATTCTCAATTCAGTCTTCAGCTTATCCACTTTTGTGAAAAGCAGAATAAAATGAGTGTGAAGAAACCACTTGCTATTAACGATAGAATCAAAGAGAGCAATGTCCTCCAAGGTACGATTTGCGCCACATTCACAGACCTGACCCCCCGCCGCGATATCCACGACGAAAACTATCGCATTAACGTTATCAAATACATGTATCCATTTCTTACGTTCAGATCGGGTTCCACCAATGTCATACAAGTTCGCCTCTATGCCGTTGAAATTTAGTTTTGTTTTGTTGATTCCAGTTGTTTTTATACGAGCCATAATGATATCTTGATCAGATGGAATATATTTGGGATCCAGATACCGTTTTAGGCCAATATTTACACTATCATATGTTAGTAATATACACGTAACAAAACAGCTCTGAATTCTAATATCAGAGTGAATAGGGCAATTACTAAGCTGCACTATCGTTCGATCGATATTCTTGGGATCTTTCAAAAGCTTGTTTGAGGCGAGGATCTCTCCAGAGAGCCTCGATAGCGTCGTAAACTTCTGCGGGCAAGTACTCCCAAGGTTTGTCATAAGGCTGCATGAGTACAGTTTGGACATGGTACGTGAGTGTGGCATCCATCTGCACCTGATTTAAATCCATAGTTTCCAGAATCACTCTCATAGATTCTACTGCATTTGAGATGATAATTTCTTTGTATGAGAGGCGTTCGTCCACGCTCAAATACACATTGCAAACTTGGTACAAGATTGACTTGAACAAAGTTGTTTTCCCGCTGGACGAACTCCCTAGGAGTAGTACCTTGGCTTCTATTTTGCAAGGATTCGGTTCATCGTCAGACCTGATGGACTCTTTCCTAACCAGACCTCTGGGTATGACAAGTGATTTTGGAACCCGGAAGCTCCAAGACAGTCTATTCTTTCGTCTCTGTTCCATAGATGGGATCTGCTTTTCTTCCTCCGCTGATTTTGGCTTCAAGTGATTCGCGATTGGTTCGGATTGCGCATGGGTGACTCTCTTCACCATTACTCTATCCTCCTCGATTTGTTTTCGTTCAATAGATGAACTATCTCTGATTTCATCTGTAATTCCTAGATAATATGATGACTGCTCAGTCAGGCTGTAGATCTCCACAGGCATTTGAACTTCTTCCTTCTGGTCTTCCTCCACTCCCTCCTCCACCCTTTCAGGCACTATCATAAACGAACCATCACTTCGAAAGGGCCCCTCATTTCGGAGGGGCATTTTTGCTTTAGAGCTACCTGCCATCCTCTTCATGTTTGACCTCAGAACAGCCCTGTAGACATCTGTCGTGATGACTTCTTGATCAAAGTCAAACTCTTTTTCTAAGAGACTCCAGTTTTCAGTAATTGCACTGAATCTGGTATGTTGCGAACCATCGTCTCTAAGTGACAATAGTGACGTTTTATTATCTTCTACCCGCTGTAAAATCTTTCGGCTTTCATCATTGCTCAAGACCTTATTTCGCTCGAAGGTAGTCCGACTAGCAGTTTCTGAATTAGCACTATGATAAGATTGTTTTTTCTATAGTCCTAACAGAATCCCCACACTTACCAGTGCAGTGCAGTAATAAGGAGATTAAGCGCATTGATCTGGTTATTCAAGAGGTTCGTAAATTCGTTCAAACCGCCCTCCTCCAACAAAAACCCGACTTTTCCTTTTAGCGTCAAGTTTCCACTGTCTTGCTCTTGCTCAAGTGCTTCAATTCGCTCCTCTATTACCAAAATCAATATATAGCAGCTTTCCAAAGATACTTGAAGATCAGCCACAAGTTGCCCATGCAAAGGTATGGTGGCCAGACTGCCCGTCACCCATTCTGTGATTTGATTAAGAGCAGCATTAATTGTAGTAAGCTGTCCTATGATAAGACTAACGACAAGATTGGATGACCGGTATTTGGACTGCAGGTTGATGAGGCTTTTCAGGCTGCGGGCGACTACGTCAGTGATTCCTACTAAAGAACCGGCAAGTCCTATTATTGAGACTGGTTCCATGATGTTAAGTAAAGATGAAGAAACTCAGATGTTGAATTGTGTCTGAGGCTACGAAAAGGTCTTTCTGATGTTGGTGATTGCTTCGCGTTCCATATCAAGAGTTCCAATGCATGCAAATCAGCCCCAGCCAAATGGCACGTGAATTCTACTTATTGGGGGCCATGCATCTGCCGCAATATGTACTGTATAGTGCATAGCCTCAGAAATACGTACATTGCAACTCGCTCATTTCTGTGAGCCTCTTTTATGTCAGTACTTGCTTTGTGATTCTTATGCCAGAGTTTAACCAATCCTGATACGGATTAGCTCTTTCTCGATATATAGCAGGCACTCAATCCTAGCAAACTTATAATATAAACCAAATCCTGAAATGGTGAGAGTTGAATTCCTTTTTATTTTTGAACTATGCTCCGTTGAATATTTCTAAATTTTGAATGTAGTTGACAAAATACAAGTAACGTACGATAACAAGTACAGTACTAAAAGTCGGGAAGTCCACAGCTTTCGTTGTGAAATTGATTTTCGTAAAGAAATAGCATCGACCGTTGTTCAATATATAACGGGTGGATTGAAATAATGTACCAAAAGATGAATTCAATTCTTGAAGACTTGCTGGATGCGATCGATTATAGATGAATGGTAGAGAACCACGTGATCATGCCGATCAGAAGTGCACCTTCCCAAACATCCCAAACATCCCACTCCTCTTGTGCAACTGCTCATCTCCTCGTTGTTATACAAAAATTGCGAAATCCCAAGAACTTTGATGAAAACTCTACGCAACTTTGTTCTCTTTGGAAAAGTTTAAGTTCAATTGCTGAAGAATGGTTTCTATCCGCAAAGCTCCTGCAAACGTCATCAAGCCATGGAAACTACCGACTCCAAATGTCTACATCCTATCTAACGCAAATGTAGTAGACACTTTAAAGGGAAAGATACATATTGGTCTTACGGTGAAGCTTTCGGGTGGAAAAATTGAGTGCATCACCACCACCAAAGAATCCAGCAATGGATACCAGCGCGATGACGTCCATATCGACTGCACGGGAAAATTCCTATGTCCAGGACTAATAGACTGCCACGTCCATCTCGCTTATCCACCTGGAGAGGAGACTCTAGATGCTCTAGTGAATATGCCTAAAGATGTAGCCCTGTTCAGGCAACCATTTGTGGCGCAAGCCATGCTGGAACGAGGCTTTACTTCTGCTCGAGACTGCGGTGGTGCAAGCTTAGCTTTCAAAGAAGCTATTGAGGAAGGTGCAATTTTCGGCCCCCGGCTGTTTATTTCGGGACATGCAATATCTCAAACCGGTGGTATGATTCCATCCTGTTCCGCTTTGAGGAGCTCCAGATAATTGACAATAACAGGCCATGGCGATGCACGCAAATCTCATGATAGCGACGCGTTCTGCTGTGGCGGCCATATTAAAGGCATAGGCCGCATTGCCGATGGCACAGCGGAATGCCAGAAAGCAGTTCGAGAGGAAATACGCGCCGGTGCTGATTTCATCAAGATAATGTGTTCTGGTGGCGTCGCATCACCTACAGACAGTCTTGAGAGCGTCCAATACACAGCAAAAGAAATCCGCACCATGACGACCATCGCTACAAATATGGGAACCTATGTCACAGCACATGCATATACCCCAGCGTCGATCAAGCAAGCAGTTGAAAATGGCGTTCGAGGAATCGAGCACGGGAACCTGATTGATAAAGAGACAGCGGAATTGATGGCAAGCAAAGGAGCGTTCTTGACGCCTACGCTCGTGACCTACGACACAATGGCAAGCCCAGAGTTCGACGGCTTTTTAGGCCCCTCAAACGCCGTAAAGAATAGTGAAGTTCTCAAAATCGGTCTGAAGTCGTTAAAATTAGCACACGAAGCCGGCGTGACGATGTGTTACGGAAGCGACCTCCTAGGACCAATGGGGTATACCCAAACGAGAGAGTTCGCACTGCGAAGACAGGTCTTAGATGCTAAAACTGTATTGCAAAGCTGTACGGTCAATGCAGCGAAGTTGCTGAGACGAGAGAATGATTTCGGACAGATTGAGAAGGGGTTTATGGCTGATATATTGATTCTGACTAAGAATCCGTTGGAGGACATTGAGGTGCTTGATAGACAAAAGGAATGTTTGCTGGCAGTTATTAAGGATGGGCGGGTTTACTCGAGTAGGTGGTCTAAGCTGCCCACCGATGTACGGCGAGTGGTGGATTTGATAGAGTAGAAAAGATATTTCATTCATATCTCATCCGAATATAACTATCATCACAACCTGACACCTCAGTCTTGAAGTATATCAGGCTGTGCATATCTAATGCCTAGGTCTATTGGGGTATATGATTGGCATTTGACTTCTCCTCATTGCGTTCAGAGCCAAATGCACCAGCTAAACCACAACCACTGATATATTTGGCAAGTAGTCGTGCTTGACTCTTCAGCGTTGCTATTTGGTAATATATTTTGCATACACCAACCTCAGACTGCTTTGCAGGAAGTCTCTAGTTCGGAGTTTAAAATCCATGGTTTCGTAAATCATTGGGGTATGGTATTTCAACTTCCAACACCTTTCAGGAATGACTCCATGATTCGAGAAATAGGCGATTCATCTTACGGCTACAATGGTCTTTGCAGGCTTCGTCCTCCCTAAACCTTCTCTCCCATAATAATCCATTGGATAAACACCACCGTTTGCAGTCTCCCAGTCCTGCTTTTGTCCCAAAACGATCAGAGCTTCGTAGGGGGTTAACAATGGCCGAGGGAAAGCATAGCCCCAGTCGATACTAAGTCTTGGACAGGCCACTTGTACCCAGCATTCAATGTCGTCCATCATTGCGAGTTTCCCAGGAAATATCTCAGACAGCAAGAGGTTTATATAAGGTATATTGAGAGACTTGAGCTGGTTCTCAATCAACCCCATGGTATAAGGATTACCTTGGCGTCCTAAAGAGCCAAGTATCAGACCCCATTTTTTGGCGCTTTTTGCGGTGGTTATTGCTTCTCGTCGGAGAGTGTGCATTTCCTTGTGATCATATGTTTCGCGAGTCAACTTTCGGGAATAGGGATCGTATCGGTACGCTGGTATTGATGGATTGTGGATCATGGCACTTTCCAAATGGAAACGGCCATCTCCTAAATATAGGATGATATCAACCTCATCTGTTGATGGTAACTGAGGAGAAGTACATCCCAGAATTTCTCCTTTACTTAAGGGTGAAATCTGAGGAATTAAAATCTTGTATCCAGCTTTCTCTAACGGTGCCCTAACTCCATGCAATGTGGCATTAAATTGAATCGTTCCTACCATAGCAATGGTCTTTCCAGACGGAAAGTTTTTCTCCAATGTAGAAAGCAGATGTGTGGTATCGATGCTGATATCTACGAACACATAAAGTGTTTTGATCTTTGTAACGTCGACCGGTATGAGGCAAGAGTGCGCATAATGAACTAACAAATCGCAACCCAAGGCTCTCGCGGTATAGTCATCGATACAGCATGCGCCATATGTCACATCCCCCATAATAAGTGTCTCAATTCCAGGACAAAATTGAGTAAAAATATCAGAAATCGTGGTGGCAAATATAAGTAGTCCTTCTGGCATCTGCAGTGCTACTTTCTTTGACCCATTTGTCCGGATTCGATGTATAGTTTTGTGTATTTCAAAGGAATAGTTTGGGGGGAGCAAAGCAATTGCGGCATTGATATCCGGATCGTTCAATATCTCCGGGGGGACTTGATTTAAGACCCTCGGTGTTCTCCTAGGAGCAGCAACTGCAGATTGTCAGATCATTGCATCTATAGCAACAGGGAGAAGGCATCGCTAACCTTGAATGGCACCACTCTCCTCCACATTAGTGTTTGGTCCATTTCTTTCCGCAGCTTCTGCTGCTTGTTTCCTGCCCACGAATCGTTTCTTGGGTTGTCTTGCTGTCTCTTGCTGGCTAGCTTCAACATCAACAGCTATACCCAGATCCACTTGCGCGCGATCATCTTCCATCGTGAAATTGTAAAGTAACTAAACTATTTGGAAAGTATAGTGGCACAAATATTTGCAAATCACGGAGGGGAAGCAGAGGAGTGGGTGGAACGACTTGACCCCTCGGTTGCTAAACCCACCCCGACTTCTACACTACCTACCGAGACCACCTACAACTACATCCCGCCCTCATCCCTTTACTCCCATCTCACCAATCTACATTTGCTGAAACGTTAAAAGTCATCTAGCTACAGGTCTTACTGTTCTTTACATTGTCTCTTTTCTGGAGATTATACACATGCTTATTATGAAAGTTGCCGAGAATGCTGGCTGACTTTCCCCACTCCTTTAGCGTATGAGTCGAAGTGTATCATCGGCACACCCATCTATTGACGAGATTTCTTTCCTCAGACTATATCACCATATATATAAGTTAATTTCTCGAATCCTCCATAAGTTCTGTATCTCGTATTTTCTCTATACCCTCGTATTTTTCATACAAAAAAATATGTCAAATCCACCCAGGCATGACGAGTTCACATTTGAGCATCATGACATTACACCCGCAATAGATCCCACAAAAGTCAAGCTCGCAAAACCCTTCGTCATCTGTATCATCGGGGCCAGTTCCGGCATTGGTGAACATATCTCATACGCCTACGCACGAGCCGGAGCAACGGGGATAATTCTCTCCTCGCGAAACACCACAGAACTAGCACGCGTAGCCAGCCGCGTCAGAGAGATAGACGAGACCATCCAAGTGGAAATCGTCGCCTGCGACATCAGCTCCTCGGCAAGCGTAAAAGCACTCTCGGAAAAGGTCACCTCGTGCTTCGGCCGGCTCGATATCCTCGTCCCCAATTCCGGCTACGCGGGACCGGTGACGTTGAAGGTGACCGAGGGCGACCCAGCATGGTTCCAGCACAACTTCGACATCAACACCGTCGGCACCTACCACGCTGCTCACTATTTCATCCCCTTGCTGCTCGCGAGCGAGAACGGCGCAAAGGGGTTTCTGTGCATCGGCAGCCAGGCGTCGGGGATT
>Ga0247734_1001592_pt1 | contig 16939 bp, 24 predicted proteins | sample UWRJL103311B2_FD_180933 | JGI IMG/M metagenome (GOLD analysis project Ga0247734, IMG submission 180933) | Plant litter microbial communities from Arlington Agricultural Research Station in Wisconsin, United States - UWRJ-L103-311B-2 | ecosystem: Environmental > Terrestrial > Plant litter >... | reverse complement strand
CGTACCGCAACTTAGGCCGTCCTTCGCGAATTTCGGTCCGTCAATCCGCAGACAAATTTAGTGTTACAGTTGATGGCAGGCTATGCTTTGATTCCAACAAGATCAAATTACCCCTAGGCTATAACTTTGGATTCTCTGCCGCCAGTGCCGAGAACCCCGACTCTTTCGAAATTTTCAAATTCGTCGTAACAACTGATTCCCATACCCCAGACGTCGTAGATCCAAACGCAGACCCCCATTCGGGTTTCCACGAGTACACAGGCGTCAATCACCATGAAATCGAGCAACCACGAGGAAATAGCAAAGGAGCAAGGAACAATGAAATCCCAACCTTCAACCATGATACTCCTAACAACTATAAATTTGACGACCCACCGGATGCACCAGCTTCTCAATTCAAGAGCAGCGATGTGCAATTCGCAGACCTACATAATAGATTACAAGCTATGATGAAGCACATCAGTGCGCTCTCGCAAGAAGTCTCATCGGCGCGCGCATTCAACACACATGCCCAAGATGGTGTACAAGCAGCGCTCACTCGTCTTGAGCAATCAATCTCCAAACTCGATTCTATCTCATCTCTCGAGAAGAAACTCGATTCCATCCAAGCCGATGTCCGACAAACTAAAGCTGATCTCCACAACGCTTTAGACAGACATGTGGCCGGTCTTAGAAATGATGTAAGGGAGAATCATGGAAAGGTGCTTGGTGGTATTGCTGAGCATAAAACGGGTATTGCTGGCTTCCTGTTTGCGGTGTTTGGAAGTCAGGCGTTGCTGGTGGGAGCTTATGTTTTGTATAAACGGAGGAAGGCGAACGGGCCTTATAAGAAATATCTCTGAGTGGTTACCGAACGCTTGCTTGAGGTTGAAATGGTAGCGGTGCATTGTAGGTTTAGGATTAGGATACTGCATATCTTGGAGTGCGGAGTTAATGAATGCATGATCATATTTGAAAAGTTTGAAGACGTCATGTTTCTTACTTTCACAGTAGTCGTATTAATATTGCGTGAAGTTGTTGAGATTGAGCCCACAATTTGTATTGTGATGATAGCCACCTTCTCCTATCATAATAGTGATCATAAGGGTCCCCTTCTAAACAAGCGAGTTTTCAAATTTCCAGCTTTCACGTGTCAAGCACCACATGTAGCAAAATGTGATGCAATTCGATCCATTAGAATTCCTAGTCCTTTCCAACACCAAGCCAATGCAAGTCCTTTCCCTATCTATACAAAGAATTCATAATACACATTAAATATAACTAACCTTAACACCCATCCCCGCCGTCTGTCTTACTTTTGCAAATCCCTGTGCTAAAGTCTTCCGTATTCTCTCTCTGACATTTCTTTTCCCTATAACTAGCAATACTCCGATGATACAAGTCAATAGCTGTATCAATAGTAAAGGGTTTTTGCTGGAATTGACCGCCATGTTTTCAAGCAGCGTACGGAGGTTGGAAATGATATTCGAAGCGCGTTGAATTAAAGTCGGCGGAGGAGTAATGGCTTTAATAGGTAATTTTGATGATCTTGCGGTAGGTGATGTAGTGGCTTTATTCCGAATTGAAGAGGCTGCTTTGGTCGAGCCTTTTGCTGAACCATTTATACTTCGTGCTTTTTGGGATTCGGCCCCATTCACATGTGAATATGATTCTTCCACACCATAATCTTGCTCTTCACTTCTCGCCCGTGCTCTCTCTCTGGCACGTTCTTGTTCTTGCCGTTCTTTCCGTTCTTTCTCTTTTATCGCTTCTTCGTATAGTCTAGCTTCTCTTTCTCTCCGCCGGCCTTCCTCCTGCTCGTCCTGAAGACTCTGAAGGGCTTGTAGGAAAGCCTCTCGTCTCTCTTCATCGAGTACTTCGGAAATTGTTATGAATTCACGTGCGTAGTCCCATTCGTTGTTCCGTAACAAGACATGTAATGTATATAACTCAAGTATTTTTACCCGGGCATTGAGATCTCGTGGAGTATCAGTCCCCAAAGTTTTTGTAGGCGAGCGAGCACCATTCCGGGCGTCCTTGAACCGAGAATTGATGTCTAAATTTGGTGATGTTGAGGCGGCGAGGTAGTTTTCCAATCGCTGTTGATTCGTCTTTTGAGTACGGGCATGAGCGAGTAAGAGAGTTGCTCTGAGATTTTGTTAACAGCATTCCAACAGCTTCCCAGGATTTAAAAAACTCACAGATTTATCACAACATCAGAATCCACGTCTCCTTCTACACCTCCATACCCATTTCTTACCACCTCCTCCCAAACATCCCCATCCCGCACCTTGCTAACTAAGCCTCTAAATTCTGTACTCCCAAACGCCTGTTTCCCTTCTTCGGGATCCAGCTCTAGAACAGCATTTAGTATTGTGAGATACAGGCTCCAAACTTTTATCCTCGTTGTCCGCGACGCTTTCGCAATTGGTGCTGAGTCTCCGCTTCCATCGGTCACCGTATCGTTGTCATTGGGCGGGCTAATAACAGGCAGGATTGTAGACAGAGATTCGGGTAATCTACGCGTCAAAAATAGGGTTGAAGATTGCCGGTAGATTTTGGATATTTGCGATGAAGTTTGTCGCGAAGAGGTGCTGCTGGACAGGATACTGGACGACAATAGCTGTGAGGAAGACAGGCTTTCGCGAGCAGGAGCAAGAGTTGTGGCTATTGAAGTGGAAGAAGGCATCGCGTAATGACTGGGTTCATCTGGTCGTAACGGGTGTACTTGAAATAAGATGGAAGAGGAACACGAACCCGTGAGAGGAATGTACGGATCTGCTTCGGAAAATCAAATGGGAAATGCTGGGGGGGGAAGGAAGTCAATTCACAAAAGCCGAGGCTCAAACATCTCCAACACGCTGCTTTAGAGCATTGATATATGGAGTAAAGCGGCGGAGGGGTATATGGAGCACTAAAAAGGTGTGGGCTTGGCAAGGCAGGCGCGAGGCTGAAATATTGTGATACCCTGCCGCCCTTCCCCAACCCATTATATTCAGATGAAAGTTTGGGAGTCACGGTAGGTCATGTATAAAACTCACAATTCATCCAGAGAGTTCAGCATGCTTATGTACAAGCTTAGAACAATGGGTTCTGGATTGTTTCACAAATATTAATACAGTGTTTTAATTATCCAGCTTCTGGCCATCAATCCAAATTCGGCCCTTGCCTGCTTTGCTTGCCATACAAACGCTGTTTCCTTCAGACCTTTACGGCTAGCTACTTAAATTGTTTGTCAAGAAGCTCGCCGCACTAAAGTTATTTACATCTTGTCAACATCTTTTCACGGCCTCAAAATACTACCAAAGTAACCGAAAGAAAACATGGAGGTTGATCAGTTTGAGTAAGTGCAAGATGTCCCAGATGAGTTGCCAGCAATTATATCCACAACAAGACCGATCTTCTTTCTTCAGAGTGCAGAATTGTCACAGCAAGCTTTAGATCTCACACATTATACCCATCATTTAGCCCACAGCTAACTGTCTTATCAGCTACCGAAACAAGCTGCTTGATATTCTGACCAATATATCTAATGCTAGCTTCATTACGTTTGACTTGTGAGTGTTCCAGAACTCCCCTTGCTTTTCCTAGCAACATTATCAAACCTGTCACTTGATTGATCGCTGACAAAAATGCTTACAGGGAGATGAGCGGTATCAAAAAAAGTACCGAGCAGCAGCAAGGACAACGTCGAACTGGGCCGAAGCCAACGCTGGAGGAAAATTACCAACAGATTAGAGAAGCAGCGGAGGCTTTCCAAATCCTACAGGTCGGAATATGCTGCGTAGAGGAAGATCATGAAAAGGGTATGGCGGCGGTCTTCTTCAACACAACCAACTACCACAATAATGACTCTCTCCAGGATTCTACCTCGCGCGTCCTTATAATTTCAATCTGTCTCCTCTAGAAATTGATAACAACTTCCCAAGATTTGACATGGATCGACAACTACAGTTTTCTGGGTCGGCGTGCAAGTTCCTAGAAACGGTACAGTTCGATTTTGGAAAGGTATTTAGATCCGGTATACCTTATATATCGCGTCTCGAAGAAGCTGAAATTAGAAAAACAAAGCTGCCCGGTCAGGCTCAATTATCAAACATCATTGAGCTTATACCAGGTGACCCCAAACTTGACTTCTACAATTTTGTTAAGGAGAAAGTCACTAGGTGGAAAGAAGCCCCCAAGGTGTGTTGAAGTAATGATAAAGAATATCTATGGATTGCATAGATATGTGTTTTCACAACAGGGAACTTATGCAAAGACATCAATATTTTGCCTGGTATCTCAAGCTGACAGGTCCTAGTCTGACCCTTTCTTGAACATCAGTCACCCAAATGGTCTACAGCTCGATCTTAACGGCCTGCAACGTAGACTCATCTATCAACTTATTGAAAATGAGTTCCCAGAATACCAGGCAAAGAACGGGGACAGAAGAGGCTCGTGGATGCAAATTGTAGAAGTTAATCATAAGGCCAAGGCCAAGGTATGTGAGACATTGAGGTGTGAAATGATTTGGTAGTAATTTAATTTGCAGAGAATCTCTGAAGATCTCGAGAAATTTGAAGCAAAGCTTGCAACCCAAATAGGTATATTCAAGGTTTCTGCGTTAAGCTAAACTGAAGGACTAAACAACTTTCGGTCAGGTTTAAGATGGGTCATTGAGGCGTTGGTGAATGGAGATATCGACAGCCTTCCGGTCGAATGGTTTTATGAACACAGTAGCCAAGACCTAATGTACCACGAGCACAAGAAGAAATTAGTCCGTGACAAATTTCGAAAACTGAAGCAAAAGCTCAGAGAAAAGAAGCATGTTATCGTTGGCCATAATCTTTTCACGGATCTTGGATTTCTCTATACCACATTCATCGGACCTTTGCCACCAACCGTTTCTGGCTTCCAACAGGCCATCCATAAGATCCTACCTTGTATCATGGATACCAAATATATTGCCTCCGAAGGTCAAGACTCTATGTCATCGCAGCCTAAACTCAAGGACCTCTTGAGAAAATACAAAAAGCTTGAGATACCTAAAGTTTATCTTCACGAGGAACACACAACATACAACGGAGTGGAGAAGGAGCATGAAGCAGGCTACGACAGTTGGATGACTGCAGAGCTCTTTGTCAAACTCTCTTCGAAATTATACAATGAAGCAGATTTTCGTAAGTAGACTTGAGAATTACAAATTAATGACTGAACAAATATAGAAGATACGGCCTCTGATTATGATACTGCATATGGCTCACCACCCAAGCCCAGACCATTACCAAAAGCTGAAGACGAAGATCTGATTGACCTATCCGATAAAACCCTAAATCCAACTCTAGGTAATCCAGCTAGTTGGCACAGTGCTCAAATGCAAAAGACTTACCATTACTCTGATCCAGACAACAGCTCGCCAGTGCCATCACCAGCAAAGCCCAGGTTCATTGGAACTAAAGTTCTTGGGGAAAGGATCTCACTGTAAGTCTCGACCAGTTTCTGAATTCAGTTTCTGAATTCAGACAAATAGCAATGTGTAATTTGTTCTAGCCGCCTACTAACTATCCGAAAGGGCAACTGAGAACCCTTTCTCTTTGCTAGACCAGATCTCTGAAAACGACTCCGATATTTTAGATTCGCTGCCAGAAGAAGCTGTGAAGAAGGAGGGTGACACGAGTAATAGTCTCACGGCTACTAGTGACAATCTTTGGAAGGATATCCCCACTGGAAGAATTAAGACGGCAATGTCAGGTACCTCGGGGGAGAAGAAGATGCGGAGCATTAAGAAGTGGCTCCCAACTATGGATAATCCATTCTGGGAACTGTATGAGAATAAGCTGAGAGTCAATGCTGCTGATTCCGGGGTTTGCGATCTGGGTTCTATCGAGTAAAGCAAAGGAGGAGGGTTTGAAAGGGCGGCTAGCTTTTACAGCAGCAGATTTAGCTAAACCTAAAAACTCGATCTTCATTCAGAACATTGTCTTGCGCAAACATTTTCCGTCAAACTCCTAAAATAGGAGCGTATTTAAAAGCCAGCTATACCAATAGCCAGTTGCAGCATCGCAGGAAACATCATGTTGTATAGCGGTTGAAGACATTGAAATCTGGCAACGTCATTCTAAGCTTTCGATATTTCAAGCTGTTTGACTAAAGACGCAGCTTTGGTTGTATTCTAGATTCCACATAGTAGTAGTTGGTTTACCAAACTTTATTTCCCGAATCCTGTGAACAATTTCATTCGCTCATAGTATACCTATGGAGCGACAGTCCTCTACATTACATCCTAGCAACAATGTCAACAATTTTCTCCGCACTTCCCACACTATTCTGATATCCGGCACCTGAGTGACCATAACTATGTACAAGCCTCATTCCCCCAATTTTTTCTTGAAAGTCAACTTCAACCCTAGGTCCTCCTTTACGTCCTGGGCGGAAGCCGACTTGGACACTCAAAATTTCGAATTCACCATCAGGACCTAAAAGTTCGTCTGCTAGATGATTCTCTTTGATTCGAGACAAAATGCGGGTGGTTAGGTCGATATCGATTTCTGAGCTATGGTTGTTGGCTTGTTTACATCCACCTAGAATGGTGCTTTTTGAGCCTGGTCGGGGAATTACATATGCCTAGGTATAAAAGTTTAATTTCTAACTTTATTTGCACTTGAATTCAAGACCGGAAAATATAAGACTTACCAGTTCGTCACCGTCCTCAAAATCCGTGAAAGTCCTTGCCATGGCCGCCTCTCCCTTCACCAAAACCGTCTGTCCCCGAATAGGAAATAACCTCTCCGCTTCCTCTTTGGGCAAGAAGCTTTTAGCACTTAAGCCCATACAATTGATGACTGCTAAAATCTCAGCAACTTCGTTATTCTCTGGGCTCGTGAAAAACATCTTCTTCGCTTCCTTTACTAAGCCTTCTATGCCACCTTCCGTATTGATATCAGCCTTTAGAATTGATGCCCCAAGTTCTCTGACTCGAGAGAACAGATAGTCGAGATATCGAGGGACATTTATGCAAATGGACTGGTATTTTATGCCGAAAATTGCTGCTGAGGGCACACCCCCAGAGACTGTAGAGGAGTAGAGTTTGGGATTAGGTTTGGCGTCTTTAAGAGACTCGGAATGGAGGTCGAGAATACTAAAGTTAGAAACGTGATCCCGCCACCAAAGTCCACTGCCGTCAGAAAGGGTTTCAGAACTCTCCTGGGAGGTGTTAGTACGGGCTGCAAAATTTGGGGTTGACGATGCCTAGGTTTAATATTGTGATAACTCATATCGAACAAAGGGGCATCGGAGTAGCTTGGGGAAGCCTATGAACCGTACACTTATAATCTGGCCGGGAGCTTCGAAGAGTATAAAAAGACCAGGTATGGCCGTTTGATCACAATACTTAACCACGGCAAAAGTAGACTCATTAAAAAGTAAAAGAACGGACCTTTCCCCAGTAATTACGACTCTCCTTGAACCCCAACCCAATAGCCTTTGTGCGCGCAAAAGCCATCTCTCTCAAATCATCCTCTCCTCTCCCTTCACTTCCTGGGATTCCGCATACTTTTCCCTCCTTACCTTGTAGCAGAGAATTCCAGTATTGATAGGTTCTAAGATCCCATTTCCTCGTTTCTTCATCTATGTTGTTCGTTAGTGACATGGATCTTGGAACTTCAAACAAAGGTGAAATTGCGAAGTCAACAATAACAAGACTTATTTCCTTTACAAACAAGAACCTTGGGATGAGCTGAACTCATGGTAAGACATACCGTCTGCTGTATTTTTAGCATGGGATCTCCAATGTCCTCCAGCCCAAGGACTCGTGTATTCTGGTGCTAGATCACCGGGAGTATGAGATGCTATGATTGTGATGTTGTAATGAGATGTTGCTTGGGAGGTGAGCAGAGAAAGTGCCGTTTGAAGACCTGTGACACCGGCTCCTATGATTATGATATGTTTCTCCCCTGACGTCATTGCTAGCTTTTGTTATAGATTGGTCTATGAACTTTGTTCTGGTCGATTTGAATGAGTTAATGGCAATACAGGCTTCATAGAACGGTCCAATGGTTTGTAAAATATAAATATGCAATGACAGCTGATGTGCAGAATCAGGTAAAAATAATATGTTGTTATCGACAAGAAATGTAAACCGAAAGTTAATGCTATCATACATGAACTGTGTGATAAATTTGTACATCTATATAAAAGAATTCGAACCACGAGGGCGTCGATTCGAATTTCTGCCAATGACACCGCATTGCTCGGATGTGGAGTGCTTCCGAAGATCGGCCAACCTAAAATGATACACAGATTTTGAGGTTCTTTACATTCTATTATACACCACAAAACACTAATGCTACATCCATTGGATTTTATACATATCATCTATCGCCAAGCATAGCCTCGATCTTATCAAAGTCATATTGAGTAAATTGACTCTCAATTTCTTTCTTCGTCAGCCACTTAAACCTGCTCAACCCGAACTGGTTCCCTTCAAGATTCGCTTGTCCAGCCATGATTCGCGCTTTCATAAAGAATGTTCGTGCTCCTAGAACCGTGGGCGCTAGTCCGAGGGCCCTGGCTGCTTCATCTCTCTCGCTTCCTTCACGTCTAAGTTTGGCCTTGAAAGCAGACTTGCTTAGTCCTGACGAGCGTTGGCTAATAATTTTGTCTGGAGCCTCTATGCTGGGAACTTCCATATCGGCATACCTGGGAGGCTTGATGTGGTGACCGATGGGTGCGTGCCCAACGATCCAAGTATTCATATTGACGCCGGCGCTCTGAACCAACACTCGTTCAGCTGCCTGTTATATCGTTAGCTTTATTAGACATCAAAACATTCTTCTAATCAAAGAGAGGCTTGAAAACGCACCTGATGTAAATTCTCCCTTCCCTCCAATGGACCAGCTGGAAATGACCAAGAAATATTTCCAGTGGCCTCATCTTTCTGCGAAACACACAAATATAAAGTTTCATCCAACTTCCGATCTAGTCTTGTGAAGTCGCTTCTCTTGTCTGCAATTGTGTTCCTCGGAAGTGGCATCTCAATCTTATTATCATCATGCAACGATGACTCGGCACCCTCGACGACCATTGGCTTCCCATCCTTTCCCTCCACAGCTCTGGGCTGTGAATCCCTTACCAACGATTCTACTATAGTCGACGGCTCGCTCAATTTATCTCCCACAAGCAATTCATCATTCCATCCTAGATCTGAGTATGCATTGTAACCCCCTAGCTCTCGTGCTGGCTGGTAGTTTCGCTCCTTCGCTTTGATCTTCCAATCTGTATCCGCAGGCGTGTCCTTCTTGAAATAGAAGTATCTCGAAAATGGCATAACAAGCCTTTCATTGAGACGTTTTTGATAGAACCAGAAAGCTTTTTCGAAGCTAGTTGGCTCTTTTGTCAAGATTGGTGGCCGCGAAACTACAATTCCCACCTTGACTTCGTATTCGGATTTGGGCGGCGAAGATGAGGATTGTTTTTGAAGCTTCACATCTTGGAATTGGGGAGCTTCCGAGGTTTTGATTGTTGCGGTAGCAGCGGCATAAGTTCGTCGTGGGGGAGATAATCTGGTAATGGTTTTCAGACACGAAGAGCAAACTCGAGGATTTCGTGATGATCCTACATCCAATTAGCCTAGTCATCTCTCAATCGCACTTTCAAACTTACTGATCAAGGCGAAAGCCGCCATACTACCTCTACTACTAGCCGTCATATCTGCTTCTCCTCTTGAATTATGTGTTGCCCTTCTCCTACATTGCTCCTGTGCTATGGTTTTCCCCCAAAATTAACCGTCGCTTACGTAACCACACTAAAATCCTTAGTGCGGCTGAAAATTAAAATCGACTTCAAAACAAATTTTTGATTCGGTTCTCTTCCTTTTCTCTTCAGGCACCGCATCCTTATCATCAAGACCTGTTTCCTTCCAGAACGTCATGATCATTTTCTGGTGCCTAGATTGAATTATTGCAGGCTTTTTTCGCTAGCGGAACCCTCGTTTTTTACGGGAATCGTTAGATAGCGACTGCGAACATTTATGTTCTTCGTAGATGATAGAATTACTGAAGATTTATTGATTGGGATCAACTCTAACGTTCGCAACGAACGAGAGGAACTCGTAATTTCAAGCTGACGCTTCGTGCAATGATTGTGCGATTGTGAAAGCATAGCTTAAATGGTTGATATTTTACGGTACCACTCCATGCGAGATATATTTGTTAAATAGAGTACTGGCATAAGTACTTCTTCTTAGCGAAGATACTAGTAATGGGTGGTTGCTGCAAGCTTTACTCTTTACTCCTACAGAAGTTGTTACGGATGAAGCAAGACCTCCCGGCTCGCCGAGAAGAATATTGCTGTGGAGCACACCGCTTTATTTCGCAGTTTCAAATACAAAATGTCGACCCATTCTTGCTGACATAATTGAAAAAAATGCGGGAAATGAAAAGTGTAGCACGGCTATGAAATAGAAGTAATAGTACTCACTGGCTACCTGCTCACGTTCAATAAGGTCTATAGCTGTTGATTCTGTCGAACCGTTGGAATGATATATGGATGGTATTTTGCACCAGGTTCCGTGCCAAACTACTTACCAAGTCCCAGGACATTGCTACATGAGCTAGTATTACAGATATGATTCTGTTCATTCATAGTTTAGCATAATTCCAAAGACTTGATTATGGTATATACAATGTCTAAAGTCTGCAGCAAAATCTGGCAAAATTTAGGAACAATCAATAATCAACGCCAGTAGCTCTTTCAATGCCCGTTGTCCGGACAGTATTTCCCTTGCTCGAATTTCCAGATGCAAAACACCGTGTACCCGGGTATCTAGTAATTATGCGCCTATATTTCCAATTCCCCGATTCGCCAATAGTCGTTAATCCGTCAATTCTGTTCATGTATCATGTCTTCAATGATTTTACAGCTGCTGCAACCTCTGCAGATGCAATCTTCTCCCAAGTGAATCTATCCTGATTGTCTGTTTCACTATCTTCAGTGACTATCTCATATAGCTTTCTCGAGACATCGCGATTGATATCGGCATATTGCTCTTTTGTAATCTCGGCATTTTTCCAGTGCGGGCCAAGAGCGGATTTGACAATTTTGTTAATGCCTTCTTTTGCTTCGGTTGTCATATTTGCTCGTGCGGGTGATATTGCTGGCGAGCGAGACGATGGATGTGTTGGTCTTCTTGGTCGTGGTTGCCTAAGTTCTAGAATTGGGCGATCCTGTACTGATGTATCTTTATGTTCTGGTGGTAATCTGTGAGGAGAATACTCGGAGTTAGGTATTCTTGGTGTAATGCTTGAAGTAAGTGGGAGAGGTGACCCAGGTTGCTTATCATTTCGAGGTGGTGGCGTGGTTGACATAGGGCGAGGTGAATGGTGTCGAGATGATGGTGGTGAGGGGGATGCACCTGGTGAAGAGTATTCTGTCGATGGACTTGTCACTCGGGTTGGATGTGGGAGCATGGCACCAAAATGAGGCCTCGTTGTCTCATCATCGGAAGTCGCAGTCTCGACTTCTTTTAGCAACGATGATAAGAAAGAAGGCTCACCATTTGTGTCGATATATGGACGAGATGGGCTTCCCGGGAGTCTATTGGATTGGATGGATCTAGAGTTGGTTGCTATTGAAGATGCAACAAGAGGTGCGTCTAATACTCTTCGAGTACGTGGTCGCTTTAATTTTCGTTCAGGCTCTTGGGATGGTTCCGCTGGCGAAGCAGGTGAGGTAGTTGTCGATCTCGATTTTCTCTTTCGGGTTCTTGGGATACTGGAAGGTGTGCTATCTATCTCCTTTGCCTTTTCCAATGCACCCCAGGCTCTGGCCTCTTCAGGTGTTTCTGCGGGCACCGTTGCCGCCGGTCGCTGGTCTCGGAGGAGGGGTGCAGAGTTCCGAAAAACTCTACCAGCCCCTTGTCTCGCAGCAATGTCAAACCGTCGCTGCCATTGTTCAAATTCAGCTCGCTCCCTAGCGGTCTGCGTTTGATGCAGCCGATAGCCTGACATATGTTGTTGCTCATCATCTGAGAAATCGAGATCTAAGCCCACCGCATTATGTACTTGGTTGCTAAATTGGCCCCATATTCCAGCCCAATTATCGGCCCTCATGCGCTGACGGGTTTGCTGAATAGAAGCGCGAGTTCTCGGGTGGCTCGAGTATGGACGACGGGGCCTTGCCGCTTGCCAGGCTCTGGCAGTGCCATCGTCCTCGCACGCCATACAGAACCAAGTATCACCGGATGGCATACTATCGAGACCCAGACAGTATGTATGGTAGGCAGACCGGCATCCTTCACAGATAAGAAGGACCTCGGGGGAATCATGAGTATCGCATATGAGACAATCCATGCCTTGGTCCTCCTCTTCCTCATCATTGTCATCGATCCATGCAGCAGGATCAAATTCGGCAACTTGCTTTTTGTTTTCGACTTCGTATTCTGAGAGTACAGTACCTGGCACTAATTATCAGCATGTATTACAATGGGGTGTACAGCCCCTCATGCTAGGTGTCAAATGATTTGGAGGGTGAGAATTGGTTGCTGAACCACAAAGAAAATCCCAAGAGTCTTAATTAATGGAGGAGAGAAGTCGCAGATGCGCTAGAGTGCTGCGCAGAATCTTGTTAAGACTTACCTCCAACTTTGTCTAGTACTTCAACCTGATTAAATATATGGCGACAAATAGGGCAGCTATTTGCCTTTTGAGCCCACTGTCGCAAACACTCATCATGTAATACATGACCGCAGGGTTTAATAAGGGCTATTGATTGCTGGTCGTGGGTTTGGTTGGGATGTGTTGTGGTGGATTTGGAGGGCAGGCCCGCCACTGCTCCCGCATTGTGAAGATCATTGGCAGCTGCGTCAGGAACCACGCCCAATTCCTCCATACAAATAATGCACGAGTCCGCCATACTGGCAAAATGTTTTGCAAGAGAAAATAAATGTTCTGGGGGAAGAAGTCATGAAAAAGGTTTGATATCGTATGGGTGGTGGGTGGTGGTTCGGAAGGGTTTGTTTTGTTTGGGCGGGATGGATCTGTCGAGGAAGAGTAGATGATCGGGGGTCAGTTACAGTAGGTAGAGTAAGGTAGGTTTGGTAGTGTAGTGTAGTTTTGGTATGGACTGGGGAGAAAGACTTGAGAGGCAGCGGCCAGGAAGTCGATGAAGGCAGTATTGGCAGGAGGAGCTAAGCCTAGCGAGCCAATGAACAAGCCGGAGCCGGGCTGATGATGGGAGATGGCTCGGATGGCTCCCCTCCCCTCCCCTCTTCTTCACAGGGGCCAAAAGCAAGTGTCTGAACAGCGGTGACCAGCAGCGGCGATGGAGGCTACCACGCTACAACGCTAACCACGCATGATATGGAATATAATGGGACGCTGAGCATGCCAGATTATATGTTTTGCGGCGGATGTTTCGCAGTGAGCCTGATACTGTGTGTGTGAGCAGAAGATAGTCGTGGTAGCCAGAACTATTGATTCCCTTGCCGACAACGTGACTCAAGTCTCGTCGACGGACGGCGGCAAAAGCCTTCCGCGTGATTAGACGTGTCAGGGCGCAACGTATGTACTCGTAGTCGCAATCTCATGTAACCAGTAATCAAAAAAGAAACACCCTTCCAAAGCACCTCCTGAAGATGAGTAATGTATGTACCTGAATAATGCACCAGGAGGAAATTGGAAAGAACAAATACTCGCGATAAGAACCACCCTTGGCAATCCCCGGCCCAGGAACGACATGCGCATGTCTCCCGAATACCCATGTGCAAAGTGTCACTTTCAGAAACTAGTAAACAACCAGACCGATGAAGGAGAAGCGCAGGAAAGAAGAAATCAAAAGCATCATACCCAACAGGAAACGTGACTTTTTCTGCTCCGTATGAGACAACGCAAGGCAGTCGTCAGCCCTACTTTCCAAGTGACGAGCAAGACTCGTAACGTTGGAAAGAGCACCAGGATCCCAAGAGTTACTTCGATACCATGAGGCTGCGTTACCCAGGCATATCTAATGCCTGTTGGGGTTTCTTTGGAACTCGTTATTCTCTTGGTTGTTCATCCCAAGGTTAATCCACTTCCGTCACCCCTCTCTCACTGCCCACGGTCTTTGGATTCTCGACATAATGGAAAGTTCGAAGAGGCGGAAGCTTCATAAGGCGAGACGCAGGTGCCTATTAACTCAATTAGATAGCCTAGTCCCATCACCAATCACCAAAACAAGAATCTTGTGAACTTCACGGATACGGTCGAGAAATCGAATTTCGAAACGTAGGCATCAGCTGCAGTGCGTTGTTTTTAAGTGCTTTCTTTATTTAGGCGTCATCGATGAGCGACGTCCATATTGATCTCCATTGTACGAAGGCCCGTCCCATGCACCAGCAAATGTACCAGTAAACAAATCCATCCCAGCCATCTAAACCTCAGCAATCTCCCTCAATCGTCTAAGTGTCGATCTCATGGCGGCAGCGGCGGGGGTTCTGTGCCGGTATGTTAGTATTTCCTTACTTATTGTGGTAGTGTTTGTTGGATTTCGATTGAAGAACATCCTCCAAGTCTACTATTGGAGGTTCAAGTAACGTACGATAGGGTGTAAGCTCCTCCAGCAACAGTCTTCTTGCATGCCTTGCAGTCCCAGATGCCAACAGAGTGTCTCTTCACAGTCGTCTTTCCGCAGAAGGTGCACACATATCGGGAGTGTTGTGTGATTTCCATCTTCTTGACTTGCTTTCGGAGGGAGGCACCGTATCTGGCAAGTTTCCAATGTCAACAATTGTGTACTGCTGAAGCAATGTGCATCATCTGAAGAAGCCGCAATCCCTTCAACGAAATGATGCCCTACAAGGACACGCATTCCCATGAAGTCAATTTGCTTCGCACTCAATGCGCCATGCAGACTGGTCGTCTGGGAGAATTGTTCACATACCTGGTACCGTATTTACCGGTGACACCGACCTTCTTGGTTCTTTTGGTCATCTTTGCGGTATTTTGCTGAGATGAACGGTTTGGTGTAAAGGTCTAGGATTTGAGGATGAGGTTCAGAATTTGGTTGTGTGCGCTAATAAGCGGGTCGGCAACGGTCACATGTATTTTAATCACGTGTTTTCAGGGAACTGGGAAGAACATGCGACCCGAGGTGGATCTGAATTGGTCTGTCAATACTTGGGAAAATCATCTCAAAAATCTGATGATGTCAATAGAATTCAATTATTTATGATTTTAACATCCCCCTCGAATAGAACTTTCGCATTTCGTAAACCTTTCTTCTGTCTCTTAATTGCTAAATAACGAAGGCAACTGAAAACCATGTCCGCTCGCCAATACGAAATTGTGGTTTTCGGAGCCACTGGCTACACCGGAAAGTTGACAGCTAAACAAATCACCGAGTTTCTTCCTACGGATCTAAAATGGGCTATTGCTGGTCGGTCCGAAAGCAAGTTGAAAGCTATTGCAGGGGAACTTAAAGCTTTGAATTGCGATAGGATCCAACCAGGTAAGCACTAAACCTTACGTGTTGTTAATCTGTTGGCTTGTTAAAAGTAGCATTGGTTCACGCGGAGTCGCATGGTTCAGGATTATGCTTAGTCGTATTTATCGATGCTCAATGTTCACGGGCAATCTAAGCTCTCACAACTTACAGTGGGGGCTTGTGAATAATAGAGTTAATATACACAATGCCCAACGCCATATATTAAATAAATTGAGCTAATATATATTCACAAGGAATTGAGGTTTGTGCTCTGAATGATGCAGAGTTATCTGCACTAGCCAAAAAGACACATCTTCTTATTTCTACCGTTGGCCCATACGCTCTGCACGGAGAACATGCGTTCAAAGCTTGTGCGGAAAATGGCACACACTACCTCGATGTCACGGGAGAAATCCCCTTCGTAGCCGATATGATCAAGAAGTATGAGAGGACAGCCAAAGCTAGCGGTAGCATTATGATTCCGCAGATCGGATTTGACTCAGCACCACCAGATTTGGTTGCTTGGTCTCTAGCCAACAACATTAGAACGAAGTTCTCAGCTCCAACCTCTGAAGTGGTAGTTTCCCTGCATCAAATCAAGTCAGTACATGTGCTTCTAAAATACCTCAGAAATTGACCAAAAACAGCTCTAAAGCCTCTGGCGGAACTCTAGATACCGTACTCGGTTTCATGGAGAACTTTAGTTTAAAGGAAATCAAGGAGTCATTGACACCATATGCGATCTCTCCCGTACCCGACCCAAAGCTTCCCAATACCGTCCCATGGACGACAAAGCTCCTAGGAATTCGTTCTGTGAAAGACCTGGGCGTTCTAACCACTCTTTTATCAGCCACAAGCGATACTGCCATCGTTCACCGAAGTTGGGGATTGCTTGGCTATGGCCCAAAGTTCCAATACCACGAGTATTTGAAAACTCGAAATTACCTCACTGGCATTCTCGTTCATTTCGGTGTCATTCTAGGAAGTCTTATTCTCGTTGTACCATTTCTGAGACACATGATCAAGAAGTTTGTGTATCAACCGGGCGATGGGCCAACAGATGAGGAATCAAAGAATGATGGCTTTGAATTTCGTGGTATTGGAACCCCTGATGTTCCCGGCGAGGCTTCAGCAAGAGCTTTCTGTAAATTTTCTTGTAAAGGATCAGTATATAAATGTACGTTAACTCATCCACTCATCTACTTCGTTGGCGGTAGCTAATCTGTATAGTTACTGCGATATCGATATCAGAGGCCGCTATATCAATACTTCGTGACGACCACAAACTCCCTGGAGGAATCTTCACACCCGCTAGTCTTGGACAGAAGTTTGTGAATCGTCTACAGACTGCCGGTATCAAGATTGAGAACACCTTTTATGAAGACTAGGCGGTTTTGTAAAGTTATGTTTTCCATGTAGCAGTAGTTTTAAGTACATAAAATGTAGATAAACTTTGTTAGGCACTTCGGACTTTTCCGTATACTACTAACATAAAAGGAATCATCATATAGCCCCAGACCCC
>Ga0247734_1001590_pt1 | contig 16955 bp, 14 predicted proteins | sample UWRJL103311B2_FD_180933 | JGI IMG/M metagenome (GOLD analysis project Ga0247734, IMG submission 180933) | Plant litter microbial communities from Arlington Agricultural Research Station in Wisconsin, United States - UWRJ-L103-311B-2 | ecosystem: Environmental > Terrestrial > Plant litter >... | reverse complement strand
CCAACATTCATCCAGTAATCTGCACGGAGAGCAATAGGATAAACCGTTTCAAAACTAAGTGAAAGACTGCCTGTTGCTTTTATATTGTTCCAATGATAATCAGCTCCTGCATCTCTGAAAAACTGCGTCATATAACTGTTACCACTTGGTAAAAACCATACATCTTTTGTATTCAGGCCTGAGATAATACTGGGTTTGGTAGTTGAATTTTTTGCAAGATCAACCAATCGATTATATTCTTGCTCAATTATAGAGAACTTTTGATTTACAAGTTCTTCTTTGTTGAGTAAAACCGCCAATAATTTCACCCATTCGGCCCGGGCCAGCGGCGTAGTCTCCACCCATTCAGAATTAATTAAAACCGGAATTTCTGCATCTTTCAATATTTGAAAATGTCCCATTCCCGCACCCGGACTCCCCATAGTCATGATCAGATCGGGATGCATGTTTACCAGCTTTTCTTCATTTAATCCCTGGTCTTTTCCAGCTTCTGAAATTTTTCCGGCGGTTATCATTTCAATTACTTCGGGAGAATAAACGTACTCCAGACCTCCCAAACCGGTAAGAATATCATAAGATTCCAAAAAGCCAAGTAAACCAACATGCATGGATGACATCGCAACCAGGCTACGAATCGGAATTTCAATAACCTGATAATCAGTATAATTTTTAGGCCGTACAGTTCCGCGCTGTAAAAGCAGATATTTTGTAGTGTCCGTATTTTTCTCAAACGGGCTTAAAATATTGACGATTTTATAATGATCGAAATACTGAACAGTAAATCCCTTTGCATGATTGATTTTTACTTTTTCAGGGTAATAATTCTTGGTGTCAAGAGAAGGTTTCTGTTCATCGCTTTGTGATTTTTCAGCTTGACAGCCAGCAAGAAAACTGAGTATGATCAGCGAAGAAATTACTGACCGGAAAGAAAATTGAATAATTTTTATTGTCATATATTTCTTAAAGCCTTTTTTGAAAAAGACCGCTAATTGCTTTTTATCAAAGTATAAGGCAAGTTGAATAATGACAAAAGTAGTGAGAATTGGAGTGGAAGTGATGTTTTGGTTCAGTATAAACCCAAAGCTGAACTCTGGGCTTATACTGAATCTTTATTTAAATATAAGTAAGCATCTGTGTTACATTGTTTAAACCGGCCTGAATGGTGTCAACAGATCTTGTGCCGTGATAGTATCCGATAATGTGAAGTTCATCGTAAACATTGACAAGCAGTCGTAAAAGTTTTTTGTCATACTTGCGAACGCGGTTTGTGTAATCTTCTATACTTTTTGGTTTAGTAAATTTGTCTCCTTCTTTTTGTTTGAGATATTCATCCAAAATAAGAAGAGCGGCAGAATATGCTGTTCCGGCTGCCATTTTTACGTATTTAACATCTGCATAAAGCCCGTCTTTTTTGCCTGCTTTTTCACGCAGTATTTCTTTGGCATTCTGCAAATATCTCGCAGCTTCTTCTGATGGAGAAAGTGTGTTGTGCAAATCTTTTGTAGTCATAACCAATGGTATTGTTAAAGTATATTGATTTGACTCAGATTTTGAAAAAAGTCATTTCAAAAATAACACTAATATTATCTATTAGGTGTCAGATAACTAAGTTTATTATTGGCACACTTTTATTGATTTTCACTTCATGCCAGCACAACCTCTTTTACAATTTACCGGAAAAAGTATCTACTGTTCCCAGGCAGATGCACATATTGATCCGTGGATACCTGTTGACCTCGCCATTATCACACATGCACACAGTGACCATGCACGATGGGGAAGCAAGCATTATTTGTCTCATAAGGACAGTGAGCCTATTTTACGTTTGAGATTGGGAGCTGATATTTCTTTGCAAACGGTTGAATACGGCGAAAAATTTGTGATTAATGGTGTCACATTTTCATTGCATCCTGCCGGTCATATTATTGGGTCAGCACAAATTCGGGTGGAATATAAGGGGGAAGTCTGGGTGGCGAGCGGCGATTACAAACTGGAAGACGACCATTTCTGTGTTCCTTTTGAACCTGTGAAATGCAATGTATTTATCACAGAATCTACTTTTGGTTTACCTATTTACAAATGGCAACCGCAGCAGGAAATTTACTCTGAAATTGATAACTGGTGGACTCAAAATAAAAGTGAAGACAAAGCCAGTATACTGATGGGTTATTCACTCGGGAAAATGCAGCGGATTTTAAAAGGCATTGAACTGAAAGATAAAATCATTTACGCACACGGCGCAATTTACACACTGAATGAAAGATTAAGACAAGCCGGTTTTGACTTGCCGGAATTGACATTGGTAACCAAAGAAACAGATAAAAAACTTTTTCGCGGATCATTGGTTTTAGCTCCGCCATCGGTCGATAGTAGTACCTGGATTAAGAAATTCGCGCCTTATTCTCTTGGTTATTGCTCCGGCTGGATGGCTTTACGAGGTGCCAAAAACCGAAGAGCAGTAGATCAGGGATTTATATTAAGCGATCATGTGGATTGGCCGGATTTGAATACAGCGGTTGTAGAATCCGGTGCTGAGAAAGTGTATGTAACAAACGGATATACAAGCATATTTTCCAGATGGCTGAATGAAAATGGAATTGAAGCGGGAGAAGTACATACCATGTATGGGAATGAGGAGGAAGGGGAAAAGGAGGAAGGAAAAATGGAGGAAGGAAAAACTGTGGAGGCAGAAAAGGAGAGCGGAGCCATTCCATTAACAGACTAATTGCTAACAGCTAATCGCCAAAAGCTAACACCTATGAAACAATTCGCTGAACTTTTTATGAATCTGGACCGCACCAACAAAACCAATGCAAAGGTTGAGTTGATGAAAAACTATTTTCTAACTGCACCGGACGAAGATAAAATGTGGGCGCTGACTTTATTTACCGGTCGCCGGCCATCGTTTAAGGTAAACCGGACGCAGGTAAAAGAATGGGCAGCGGCTGAGGCAAATATTCCTATGTGGCTGTTTCAGGAGAGTTACCACAGCGTTGGCGATTTGGGTGAAACGATTTCTCTTGTTTTACCCAGAACCAATACACTGGATTCGGATAAGTCATTATCAGACTGGTTTTATTATCTGGGTTTGCTTCCTAAAATGACCGATGAAGAAAAACATGATCACATTTTACAGGCATGGATGCAATTGTCACAGCACGAAACATTTGTGTTCAATAAATTACTGATGGGCAGTTTCCGGATCGGGGTTTCCCAAACATTGGTTGTACGTGCATTGGCGGAAGCTACGTCTACTGATTCCAGTGTGATTGCGCACAGAGTAATGGGCCAATGGGATCCACTAAACACTACTTTTGAAAAACTGATCCTGGATGAAGGTGAAAATGACAACGCTTCCCGGCCATACCCGTTTTTTCTGGCTTATCCGATTGAAGGAGATGTGTCAGGATTAGGAAACCCGGAAGATTGGTTTGTAGAATGGAAATGGGACGGGATCCGTTCGCAAATCATTTACAGAAATAACGAATTATTTATCTGGACAAGAGGAGAAGAATTATCCACAGATAAGTTTCCTGAGCTGCATTTTTTAAGTTCTGTATTGCCAAATGGTACGGTTCTGGATGGAGAAATTGTAAGTTATTTAGATAATAAACCAATGCCTTTCGGTGTATTACAAACCAGGATTGGAAGGAAAAATCTTACTAAAAAAGTACTGGAAGAAGCTCCGATAGCATTTATAGCTTATGATATAATGGAGGCAAACGGAGTTGATATCAGAACTCTGCCCCAATTACAAAGACGGGCAAAGCTGGTAGAGATTTATCAAAATATACCAATTCAAGGTGTATTCAATCTTTCTCCGATAATTGAATTCTCTGAATGGAGCACATTGCACGATCTGCACCCGACTTCCCGCGAAAATATTGCTGAGGGTTTCATGATCAAAAGGAAAAGCAGTACCTATCAGGTCGGACGAAAAAAAGGAGATTGGTGGAAATGGAAAATTGATCCGCTGAGCGTGGATGCTGTATTAATTTATGCCCAAAAAGGCTCCGGACGCCGCGCCGAACTTTTCACCGATTATACTTTTGCAGTTTGGGGCGATGACGGAAAGCTGATTCCTTTTGCAAAAGCTTATTCCGGATTAACAGATATTGAAATAGGGCAGGTTGATTATTTTATTAAACGTAATATTCTTGAAAAATTCGGTCCGGTGAGAACGGTAAAACCTGAAATGGTTTTTGAAATAGGGTTTGAAGGTATTAACGAATCGTCCCGGCACAAGTCAGGAATTGCAGTACGTTTTCCAAGAATATTAAGATGGCGAAAAGATAAAAAACCGGAAGAAGCAGATACACTGGAAAGTCTGAAAGGAATTTTGGAGCTCTATAAATAGTAAGGAGTCTGCAATTGTAACATTTAATGTTAGATTTGCAGACATGATACAGCGAAGATTAGAAAATATAGTGAAGGAAGCATTAAAAAGGAGCTCTTCAGTTACCTTAATGGGACCTCGTCAGGTTGGTAAAACTACTATTGCTTTAAATATATCTGAATCGATTCCTGCGATTTACCTTGATCTGGAAAGTCGCCTGGATTTACAAAAAGTGGTTGATATCAGAGCATTTCATGCAGCTAATCAAGAAAAATTAATTATACTGGATGAGGTTCAAAGACTTCCTGGACTGTTTTCTGAATTACGTGGAATCATTGATCAGGAACGCAGGAAGGGAAATAAATCCGGATTGTTCCTATTTCTTGGGTCTGCTTCCATAGATCTTTTACAGCAATCCGGTGAATCCCTTGCCGGCAGAATTGCTTATTTGGAATTACATCCTATTGATGTTTTGGAATATTCCGGTGGTGATACGGATAAAGCCAATACACTCTGGTTAAGAGGTGGTTTCCCTGAAAGTCTTCTGGCAAATTCGGAAAACGACAGTCTGGAATGGCGGCTTGATTTTATTAAAACGTATCTTGAAAGAGATATCCCACAACTTGGACCAAGAATACCAGCTGTAACATTGGAGCGATTCTGGACCATGCTTGCACACAATCAGGGTAGTGTTTTAAATGCAGCACATCTTGCAAGAAATTTGGATGTTTCAGGTGTTACAATTACCCGTTATCTTGATTTGATGACAGATTTGTTGTTAGTTAGACGATTAAAACCGTGGACTTTTAATGTAGGTAAAAGACTTGTTCGTAGTCCTAAAATATATGTGAGAGACAGCGGAATTACACATGCGCTGTTAAATATAGAAAGCTATAACAGTTTACTGGGACACCCCGTAGTAGGAGGAAGCTGGGAAGGATTTGTGATAGAAAACATTATGGGCATAGTTCCATCCAGAGTACAGTCTTTTTATTATGGATCTCCTGGGGGCGCAGAAATTGATTTACTTCTTGAATTTCCAGACGGAAAAAAATGGGCAATTGAAATCAAACGAAGTTCTTCACCCAAATTATCCAAAGGGTTTCATATAGCTTGTGAAGATATTAAGCCGGAAAAGAAATTTGTAGTTTATTCAGGAACAGATACTTTTTCCATGGGAGCAGATATTGCAGCAATATCTTTGTTTGATTTAATGAATGAAATTGTGAACAGGTGAAATGGATTTATCTACTTGGTGATTCTTGTACAAACAATGCTTATTTTTGTAACTACACTTCCTTAATTTTCAATAGTAAAGCAAATGGAAAATAATCTTAACAGGATAATTATTGATGAGGCTATATGTAACGGTAAACCAATTATAAGAGGTTATAGGATTACCGTTAAAACAATATTGGAATATTTAGCCGCGGGTGAAACTGTTCAGGGAATTTTAGAAGCCTACCCATTTTTAGAAGAAGCAGATATTTTCGCTTGTATTCAATTTGCAGCAAAGGCAATGGATAGTGAACATTATTCATTAATTGCAGCCTGATGCCTCCTTATCGATTTTTAATTGATGTAAATCTTCCTAAACATTTTGGTTTTTTCAATTCAGGTAATTTTGAGTTTGTAATTGATATTAATGGCAAATGGCCCGATAGAGATATTTGGGAATATGCAAAGCTAAATCAGCTTGTTATTGTAACGAAAGATACTGATTTTTATCATCGCTGTTTATTAGCCAACGATGGTGTAAAAGTGGTTTATTTGAAACTTGGCAATTTACTTCTCCGTGACCTCCACCTGTATTTTATTAAGAACTGGGAAAAAATTATCAACCATTTGGAAGACTCCAAAATGATTATTGCTACAACAACTACAATTGAAACAATAGCATTGTGATCTGCCACAATCCAATGGAATGAAATTTATACTTGAATTATAACCAATTTGGTATAAAATTTCAATCAATAGTAACTCCATTCCCCTTTGACAAAATCCCGTGGACATATCATTGCCGAGCAATGGTTTAAATCAAAAAAATGGAAATGGGCGGCTTTTCAAAAAGAAGCCGCCGCAGCTTATTTGTCAGGCAAAAGCGGACTGATTAATGCTCCGACGGGAAGCGGGAAAACATATTCTCTCTGGATTCCGATTTTGATCCGGTATATTAATTCTGCACCAAAACTTACGGTAAAACCACGTAAAGGTTTACAGGTTTTATGGGTTACACCACTACGCGCACTCTCAAAAGATCTGCACCGGAATATGGAAATGGCTTGTCTGGAAATGAACCTGAACTGGCAAATCGGGATGCGTACGGGCGACACAAGTACGAAAGAAAGAAACGCCCAGAAAAAGCAAATGCCTGATGCGCTGATTATTACACCTGAAAGTCTGCACTTATTGTTTACACAAAAAAATAGTTCTGAAATTTTCAAAAATCTACATACGGTTGTTGTGGACGAGTGGCACGAACTGATGGGAAGTAAGCGGGGAACGCAAACAGAACTGGCTTTGGCACGACTAAGAAACCTGAATCCGGAACTGCAGACCTGGGGTATATCTGCAACTATTGGCAATCTGAATGAGGCTATGCAGGTATTGTTGGGCATGCGTAAAAGTGCAGAAGAGCCGGTGATCATCAAAGCTAAAAATGAAAAGAAAATTACGGTCGAAAGTATTTTGCCTGAAAAAGTAGAGACGCTACCCTGGTATGGTTACATGGGTGTACGACTTGTAGATAAAGTCGTGGAAGTTGTAAATAGAAGCAATACGACTTTACTTTTTACAAATACACGCGCCCAATCGGAAATCTGGTACCGGAATATTATTGAAAAATATCCTGAATTTGCCGGAATCATGGCTTTGCATCACGGATCATTGGATCGTGAAATACGGGATTGGGTAGAAGAGTCATTGCATGAGGGGAAACTGAAACTGGTCATCTGTACGGCAAGTCTGGATTTAGGTGTAGATTTTCGTCCGGTTGAAACGGTGATTCAAGTAGGAAGTCCAAAAAGTATTGCGCGCTTTGTACAACGTGCAGGCAGGAGCGGACACCAGCCGGGAGCAGAAAGCAAGATCTATTTTTGTCCGGCCAATTCATTGGAATTGTTAGAAGCAGTTTCGTTGCGTGAAGGTGTTGTCAAGCATGTTCTGGAAGACCGGCCACCTGTTATTCAGGCTTTTGATGTATTGGCGCAATGGATGATTACACTGGCAGTAGGTGGAGGTTTTGAAGAAAAACAATTGTTCGAAGAAATTCAGGATGCTTATGGATATCAGTTTATCAACCGCGAGGAATGGGAGTGGTTATTGGGTTATATTACCACCGGAAGTGCTTCTCTGACAGTTTATGACGAATATAAAAAAGTAGAAAGAATAGACGGACGTTATGTGGTCAATAGCCGTAAAGTAGCATTGCGACATGTACTAAGTATGGGAACCATCGTTTCGGACACTGTATTGAAAATAAAATTCCAGCATGGAAAGTACCTCGGTTCAGTAGAAGAATCTTTCGCTACCAGACTAAAAGTGGGTGATACCTTTTATTTTGCCGGTGTAAATGTGGAGTTTGTGCGGATTCATGAAATGACGGTGACTGTAAAAAAGGCGGAAGGTAAAAAGGGATTTCTCATTCGTTGGGCCGGAAGCAGAATGTCTTTGTCCTCCCAGCTCTCTTCTTTTATTCGCGAACGGGTTTCTGACGCGCTTGAAAATCCGCTTAAAGAAAAGGAACTTGCAAAGATGCAGCCATTGCTGGAATTACAGCAGGAACGTTCTGTAATTCCAAAAATTGATGAATTACTGATCGAACAATGCGAAACCAAGGAAGGACATCATATATTTATATTCCCGTTTGAAGGACGGCTCGTTCATGAAGGTATGGCGATTCTGGTGGCCTACCGTTTGAGTAAAATTAAACCTATTACTTTTTCGCTGGCCATGAATGATTATGGATTCGAATTGTTAAGTGATCAATATGTTGATATTAAGGCCGTTTCCAAAGAAATTGACTTATTTTCGACGCAGCATCTGGTGGATGATATTTATCAGAGTGTCAATGCTACGGAAATGGCGAAACGGAAATTCAGGGAAATTGCTGCTATTGCCGGACTAATGTTTCAGGGGTATCCGGGAAAAGTAATGAAGACGAAACATTTACAGGCGTCCAGTTCGTTATTATTTACAGTAATGACCAAATATGAAAATAATAATCTGCTTGTCAATCAGGCTTATCAGGAAGTACTGACTTACCAGCTGGAAGAAGTGCGGATGCGAAAAGCGCTGGACAGGATTGAAACACAGAAGATTATATTCAGAACAACAATAAAACCAACACCATTTTCTTTCCCGATTATGGTCGACCGGTTAAGAGAACAATTAACTTCGGAAAAACTGGATGACCGAATCCAGAAGATGATCAAACAATATGCAGATTGAAATAAGAGAGAACCATTTTTTGCTACTATCACAAAGGGCCATTTTTTGGGAAGAAAAACAAACTTTACTCATTGGGGACCTTCATTTGGGAAAAATAACACATTTCAGGAAAGAAGGAATTGCTCTTCCCGGTATTGCAGCAGAAAATAATTTCTTACGATTGAATGAATTGGTTCAAAATACAGGAGCCACCCGTATTATTTTCCTGGGCGATTTATTTCACAGTAAATACAATTCTGAATGGGAAACTTTCACCGCATGGAGAAATCAGCACCATTATATTGACATGATTATTGTGATTGGAAATCATGATATTTTACCGGTAAATATGTTTTTAGAAGCCGATTTGCAGGTTTTTGAGAATAATTTTGAAGAAGAAAATTTCATTTTTACTCATCACCCTAAAACTGAATTTGACAATACGAAATTTGTTTTTGCAGGACACGTTCATCCGGTTTTTACTTCTTATGGAAAAGGCAGGCAAAGTGTAAGGCTTCCTTGTTTCGTGATTGATAAAAACCAGGCAATAGTACCCAGTTTTGGTGTTTTTACAGGAGGATTTGCGATGGATCTGGTCGAGAACCGGAAGATTTATGTAACGACAGAAACGAAGGTTTTTTCTATTTGTTAATAAGGATTTAATCAAAAACCGGAATTATATGGAATCAGATCCATATAATTCCGGTTTTTGATTATTTGGTTAGAATTTTGTCAGATGTGACTTAATATTTTGCGATCCTTAACAGAATCTCCCTTAACACTAACCTGATCCATAAACTTAATGATCTCATCATACCGGTTATTCCACGGATTAAAAAACTGGGTAATCATTGGAATATGTTTTTTCCCTTCCAAAATACGATAAGGAGTTTGAGGAGCATATTTTTCCAGTTCTTTTACAAATTTTTCATTACTTGTCAGAATTGAAGGATAAGTTTTTCCACCACGGTAAATTAACATCGGCGGCATGTTTTTGTGCAAATGATAAAATGGAGTTGCCTCTTTCCATATTTTCGGATCAGCAGAAAAAGTCTTGAAATAAGTATGATCTTTCGCCAGCTTTTCTTCCATTAAATAACCATACATATCCAGGCCAGCTGCATCGATCAGGATGGTGCCGATAATAGGGTTTTTTATTCCTAAATCCTGAAAATATTGGTCATCAATTGAAATTAAAGCAGCCAGGTGACCGCCGGCAGAATGTCCGGAAATAAAAATTCTTTCAGGATTTCCTCCATACTGACTGATGTTTTCCTTTATCCATTTTACAGATTTTGCAGAAGCAATGGCCATTTCTTTATAATCTGCGGCTGGACTTAGCGGATAATCAATAATTACATAAACAACATCTTTTTTGGCCCAATTACTACCAATTATGCTATACTGTGATTTTTTTCCGGAGTTCCAATTACCTCCGTGTATAAAAATCAAAACGTCTTTAGGGGTATTATGTTTATGCGGTGCAAAAATATTAAGTTGCTGTTCAGTTTCATTCGCACCTTTTCCGGACTGTAAATAAACAATATCTTTTGACCGGTTAATTCTTTTGAAAGAACAGCCTGAAAGAGTTAACATCATTGCAGCAACCACAATGAACAGCATTATAAGTGTAATACGGATTTCTGATTTCAAAATTCAAGATGATAGGTGTGGAAAACTATAATGATAAACCTACGCGTTGAGAGCACGTATGGATTTAAACAGCACCAGAATCAGAAGAATATTTGAAAAATTTGGGAAGTTCCTGTCCATTACTATTACATAACGAACAGGAAAAATGTTAACCTAAGCTTTTTTAGGAGGCAAGTCAAATGCAACAGCATTGTGTTCGAAATGCCCTTTGTGGGATCCGTCGCAAAAAGGTTTGTTTGCAGATAATCCACAGCGGCAAACGGAAACAACTGTTCTTCCCTGCAAGCCGTAAGCATTTCCCTGCATATCGACGATTTCAAAATCGCCTTCAATTTTTACCGAACCGTTATTATTGATTGTAAGTTTTGTCATTGTCATGGTGAATAATTTTACCAAAGGTAGTTATCCATGCCGAGACAAAAGAGTGCGAAAGCCTGTTTAGGATTAGTCCAAATCCTGAATCCGAAATAAAATTAATACGAAACAAGACTTGTATTGGTTGGTAAATGTCTTGTGATTTTCTGGATAAGTTCTTCGGATTTAAACGGTTTGGTTACAAAATCATTAAAAAAACATTCTGCAATTTCAGGTGTACTTTCAGCAAAGGTATCTGCGGTGAAAGCGATAACCGGAACGTTCGCATGTTTAGGAAGTGATTTTCGTAGCGTTTTCATAGCAGTAATACCATCCATGACCGGCATTTGTATGTCCATCAGAATAAGGTCAAATTCCTGGGTTTCGAGTGCATCTAAAACTTCCTGTCCATTATTACAAATAATGAATTCGGCACCCCATTTTTTCAATAAGTGTTTTAGTAATATTTGATTAGCCAGTATATCTTCGGCTGCAAGAATGCGATATCCCTTAAGTGAAAAATCCATTGAAACATTTATACTTGGTTTTAAAAGAGGTTTTAAGCTTTTTTTGAAGTTTAAAAATACACAGAAAGTAGCGCCCATTCCAAGCTGACTTTTGGCTGTAATAGACCCATTCATTAATTCGGTAAGTTTTCGGGTGATAGTCAACCCAAGGCCTGTCCCTCCAAAATATTTAGTAGCATTGTTTTGATGTACCTGTGAAAAACTATCAAAAATCAGGATGAGCTTGTCTTCCGAAATTCCAATTCCGGAGTCACTTACTTCGATGTTCAGGTCTACATGATCTCCATGATCTTTTTCAACTTTTACCGATAAACGTACAAATCCTACGGCAGTAAATTTCAATGCATTTCCCAACAGATTGACTAGTATCTGGTTAAGACGATAAGCGTCTCCTATTAAAAAATCCGGAACATTTTCATCCAGATGAAATGTCATTTCTATATTCTGCTCTTTTGCTTTGACCTCAAAAGTTTTTTGTAAATATCCCAGTTTTTCTTTCAGGTCAAATTCAAAGTTTTCAAGATCAAATTTTCCTGCCTCGATTTTAGAAAAATCAAGAATGTCATTCAAAATAACCATCAGGTTATCAGCTGAATATTTAATAGTATTAAGATATTGCTGATCCTGGCCGGAGAAATTACTGGTCAAAAGTAAATCAGTAAACCCGATGATAGCATTCATTGGAGTACGGATTTCATGGCTCATTGTTGACAGAAAATCCGATTTTATCCTAAGTGCTTCTTCGGCATCTTTTTTAGCGCGGATCAACTCATTTTCCATGAATTTCCTTCTGGTTATATCAATCGCAGTTCCCAGCACTTCTTGCACATCTCCTTTACTATTTCTTTTAAATGGAACTTCACGTGTAATAATCCAGACTTCTGATCCGTCTATATGTTTTAAACGAAATTCCTTTTCCACAACCTCGCCATCTTTTACCGATTGCCGGATATGGGAATAATGCTTTCTGAAAGTCAACAGATCCTGGTCATTTATTATTTTAAGAAACAAGCTATCCCTTTCGGGCATTAAATCATCGTCTGTATAGCCTAAAATGTTCCATATCTGTTTGTTATGAAAAATATTAACCCATTTTTCAATATCAATAACATAAATAATATTAGGAGATAACAGTGCAATTTTATCTATAAATTCCTCTTTCTTAATCAATTCCTGCTGCGTTTCTTCTCTCTTTCTTTCCATATCGAGCATTTGGCTCATGGTATGAAAGGTTTTAATAAGCTTTTCTGAATCAATTTCGGATTTTGGAAAATAGTCCATTGCTCCTGCCTTCATCATTTCCACAGCAATGCGCTCATCTCCTTGTGAGGAGAGCACCACTACCGGTAAATGGGGAGCCATTCTTTTAATTTTTTTTAATAGCTCAAGGCCATTCGTCTTAGGTAGCTGATAGTCAATAAATATGCATCCGGGCGTCCAGGTTTCCAGGGCCTGGAGCGCTTCTTCCGCATATTTATAAATCCTTATTTCTTCAATTTCAATCTGAATTTTTTTGATGGCGCGACTAAATTCCATGGCGTCAATATCGTCGTCTTCTACTAACAAAATGGTAATCGGCATCATAAAAAATCGTTGAACAGAGCGTGTATTATAATTATTCAGGAAATTCGCACAGTGTCCAGTAACTATTCAATGTGGAAACTGCTGCAATAAACCTGTCCATAGATAATGGCTTCAAAATATAGCCGGCTACATTCAGATTAAAAGCGTCTATTTTATCACCATCTTCATTAGAAGTTGTCATGATAAAAACTGATAAAGTACTTAATTCTGCATCACTACGGATTTCTTTAAGAAATTCTATACCTCCCATTCTGGGCATATTTAAATCTAATAGTACAATTTTGGGCTTAGGAGCGTCTAATTCTTTTGACCGCAATAATTCCAGGGCTTCGATACCATTATGTGCTATTAAAAGCGGATTAGATATATTGTTTTTTTTGAATGCCCGCTTTACATTCATAATATCTACCTCATCGTCTTCCACCAATAAGATTGTCATGGGAATTACATTTTGAATGAACATTTTTAATACTATTATTAATTAGGATTTAAGATAATTAACTGATTATTAGTAAAGTAACTAAATTATGATTGATTATCGGTATCTTTTATTTCAATTTTTGGCCAGGTGAAAAAGAACGTAGTGCCTTCGGTCATTGTCGATTCTACCCGGATTATTCCGCCTTTTTCCTCCATGATCTTTTTTACGATCGCAAGTCCTACGCCTGTACTTTCCACTTCATCCCTGGATTGCAAAGTCTGGAAAATAACAAAGATTTTGTCATGAAATTCCGGACTGATACCAGGTCCGTTGTCTCTCACAAAAAATTCAGTATCGGTTTCAGTATCTTTCCAGCCAATGGTGATAACAATGTCTTTTTTATCATTGTACTTAATCCCATTAGATATAAAGTTCTGAAGAATCTGAGTCAGCGTTATTTTTTCAGAAATGAGTTCCAGCTCTGAGTCTCCTTCAACTACAAATTTGATAGAACTTTTCATCCTGAAAGTTTCACAAAGGTCATCAACAACGGTTTTGACAAGAAATCTTTCTTTTACAGTTTTGATTCTTCCCGCTCTGGAATAGGATAATATCCCATTGATCAGACTTTCCATACGGTGAACCCTGCCCCGCAATAGTTTAAACTGGTCTTTGGTATCTCCTTCTATAATATCACCAATATCTTCTTCAATCCATTCTGACAAATTATTAATAGCTCTGAGCGGAGCCTTCAGGTCATGGCTGACAACATAGGCAAACTGGTCTAATTCTGCATTGATCTTTTCCAGATCACGCATATAAGACTTAAGCTTTTTCTCTGCTTCCACCCGTTCAGAAATATCAACGAAGGTTCCGATATACCCCACATGCCGGTGATCTGCCGAAATATGATGGCTCATGGATATACCCAGCCATTTTTCGGTTTTATCAGCTGTAAGAATTTTTACCGTGTCTTCAACATTTTTTGTTCCTGCATTAAATAATTCTGCAATCTTGGTTTTTGAAGCATGAGGAATTGTGAAGTCCATCCAGTTCTTGTTCAAGCTGTCGGCAACACTATAGCCCGTCACTACTTCCCAGGCGTTATTAAGATAAATAATATTTCCATCCCTGTCCAGCTGAACCAGTACTTCCGTTATGCTGCTTACTACTTCTTCCAGCCTTTTGGTGGTAAAAGCAGCCTCTTCTGTTTTCTCTTCAGCTATACGGCTAAGCTCTCTGTTGGTTCTGAACAATTCATTTGAACTTTGTTCTAAAATATGTTCAACCCGGCCTAAATCGTCCTGAAACTCTACGTAAGCAAGATTAATAGAAGCCAGAAATTCCTTTATCCGCGGATCGTCAGCTAATTCCGAAGGAAGCGATTTGCGTATCTGACGTTTTAAAAGGCGATGGTAATTTATTTCCGTTGACGTTGAGTCTGATATCAGCATTTTATTCCTCCCTGAATGTGGTGATTGTCATGGTTTGATTATGTAATTCACAGAATCCATTTTTATTAAACGGAGCTAATTCTCCGTATGAATAAAATCCTGCTATTGCTGGTTTTCCTAAAACATCGGAAACACTTTCAACTTCTTCTTCTACTATTTGTTTTAATACCAGTTTTCTGCCTACGCAACTTACCAGCAATGCAAATTCCGGTGATTGATCCATGCCTTCCAATGAAGCCACAGCAGCTTCTTCGGCTCCTGTGATCAAGCGGTCGTTATTTGCTTTCATCAGCCTTACAAATGATCCCTCAGGAATATCTCCGGCAAAAGTCAGGCTTTTTTCTTCTTCGTTAATTCCCAGTATTGTTCTTACTACCGGAGCGCGGTCTTCGCTGTCGCGCATGCTCAGTGGAAATAATAAGCCTGAAGCCGGAAGCTCCTTTGCTTTATCGCCCAAAAAAGATTTATATAAATCCAGAGCTGGCTGGTCATCTATTTCAAACAAAACATTTTCATGGGATTTGGTTACAAGTCTGTCCAGACCAAAACTATCCCAGCCGCCACGTGAGCCAAAACCAATCGTAAGCGATTCACCATAGAAACCAATGGCAGCAACACTTTCGGAAGCGACATGCCCATCCGGTTCTAAAATCACTGTTTTAACAAATTGCGGACCATCGCCGGCGAGGCCGCCAGTTAAAGAAACATCAGGTGCAAGTCCTGCTCTCATACCTTTTACAAGATCAGTTCCATTTACCCGAAGGCCGTCAGATACTACGAAAACATGTTTGAGCCCTTCCGGTTCAAGTTGGGATACCAAGGTTTTACCTGCTTCCATGCTGCTAAAATCAACATCGGCAAGTGATATTCTGGCGGAGGCCAGAGGCGTACTTTTAAATTGGATTCCGGTAACTACAATGGTATTGTCAGTAACGGATTCACCAGCAATTTCTCCTGCGGTTGAGCAGCCGGTAAAAATTGCATCTTTATACATTTCATGCAATTCATAAGAAATAGTGCTTTTTTCAAGAAGCTCTCTATTTCCAAATATAAAAACTAGATTAGGGGTAAAAGAAAATGGTCTTACCGGAGAATTGGCACTGTATACAAGCTGTTGAATATCCATTTGGAAGAGGCTGTTGAGCGTTTTAGGTGAACAAGTTACAAAAAGTTTTATCCTTAAAAAAACGAATATCAAAGTAGAATAAATACTACTATTAAGATTAATCCGACAATAGAAAAAATGAATATTTTTAACTGATTGAGGGGAAAGAAATTCCTTTTATTTTTCTGAATAATTCAACGGCATACAAGTCTGTCATACCTGAAATAAAGTCCAGTACGGTCTGGATTTTTGAATATTCATCCGTATTTTTTGTTATAAATTGTTTGGGTATTAAGTCCACCAGTTTTCTGGAATAATGCGAATTATTATTAAGATACGCCGGTATAAATTCTTCTAAAAGCCCACCCATTACTTTGTAACCGGCCACTTCAATTTGTACTACTGATGAATAATTATATATCTTTTTAATAGAAATTGCTTCAATTTCTTTCATAGCCGATCTGTATGGTTCATCAATCCGGTCGATCAGGCTGTAATTAAAATCACCGTTTAAAATACTTTCCTGCTCTTTATAAAACAATTCTGAACAAGTCATGATCAATATGTTAATTGCCTTGGCCCTCAACAAACTGATCTTTGCGTCGTCATCTTCAATGTCTGTAAGCCGGGCTGGTAAGTTAGGATCGTTACACAATTTGAGAAGCAAACTTTCTACCTCGTGATAAGACAGGATTTTTAGACGGTGTGCATCTTCAAGATCAATAATATTATAACATATATCATCCGCCGCTTCCACCAGATAAACCAGTGGGTGTCTCTTATAAATTAATTTTTCATCTTCTACTTTTGCTAATCCCAGATCAGCAGCTATTTTCTGAAATCCTTCTTGTTCTGATTGAAAAAAGCCATATTTTTTAGTGTATATTTTTGATTTGTCGTGTCCTGCCAATGATTCACACGGATATTTGGCAATAGATGCCAGTGTGGAATAAGTAAGTGCAAAACTTCCGTAACCTTTGCCGGCATAAGGGTGCGTTAATATCCTGAAAGCATTTGCGTTACCTTCAAAATGTGTAAGATCTTCCCACTGTGCCGGAGTTACTTTTTCTTTATAACTTAAACCTTTATCATC
>Ga0247734_1001588_pt1 | contig 16982 bp, 20 predicted proteins | sample UWRJL103311B2_FD_180933 | JGI IMG/M metagenome (GOLD analysis project Ga0247734, IMG submission 180933) | Plant litter microbial communities from Arlington Agricultural Research Station in Wisconsin, United States - UWRJ-L103-311B-2 | ecosystem: Environmental > Terrestrial > Plant litter >... | reverse complement strand
GAATACCCTTGCTTTCCGTCTCTCAAAACACCCCGACATAACCTCGGGAAAATCTTCTTGGTCTTCATTACAGATAGCTGTTTTCAAAGGAGACCTTCGAGGGGATCTTCCTCATCATCAACAATCCTTAAACAATCTCCAGATAGATTTTTTCATATCCTGGATACCATTAGAAGCGATTAACCAAAGCCCAGAGATGGGAAAACTCACTTTGCTGTTCATGCAACGGCACGAATAACATCCCTCCAACAGCTCTTTCAATTGCAATTATTACATCCGGCTCTTTACCATCCGAATTCATCGTTCCTCTCAAAATCCTCCTTCTTGTTCCCTGCTCATCGCAAATAAAAACCGCCTCAAAATTTGCCTGTTGCGCCTCTTTCTTGTCTAGGAAAAACAAGGCTTTGGGGAGCAAACTCTTGTCTTCAATCCTGGAGCGTCCAAACACTTTATCTTTGTAGGTTATAATTCCTTGGTTGAGATCGAAGGCTGGAGGGTTGGTTTGGAGAGTTGAGAGGGTTGGAAGGAGACGATCAGAGGAAGGGATGAGGTTGAGAACGAAGCTCTCTTTAGACGATGATTGGGAAGTAACGTTGAGATGAAAGTTTGAAAGCATATTTATAGAATGAAATTCCACGGAACTGGAGACACAAGCTTGAGCTGTTGACATCTTTGGTTGGCTTGCAACACGGCCGGTGTTATATAGCACTACGAGAAGCGCGAAAATGGCTAAACTCATCTTGAATATATAATTCTCGGAGAATTGAATTTATGGATTCCGATGGATGTGGAGTAACAAACTTAGATTGAAGTGGTAGCTTCTTAGCATCTTAGCTGAACGGGAGAATTTTGTAGGTCGTGGCGATCACACATTCCACGGCAGTGACGCTGGGGAACGTGGGCTTCAAATGAGCATCTATGAGTGTGTGTCATTGCTAATTAATATGTGATATCGATCAATCCGGGAAATACATGAGATTGTAATATGTCGTTAGCAGAGCGAACTTTGCAAATTGGCTTGATCTTGGCCACAATGACGGAGGTCCAGGAGTCGTTGAGGGGTTGTATGTAGTAGTGTGAATCGGTAAAGAATATAAACCATGATTCTAGCCTAATCTATAGGATCTGCAAATGCCAAGGCTAGCTGAACATATCCGTTACCTTACTTAATGTTAAGCTTCGGAGCTGTGCAACAACATCTGGAAATTCAAAAATAGCGATCCAGTAGCCAGGGCCCAGGAGCACAAAAACCCATGCAGAATTTCTCCGAAACAATATACGGAATTCTAGGAGAGATGTTGGATGAATTATAGCTACTAGTCATGGATTTCTCGGTTGCCAGTTTGCTAAAGCACTTCAATAGAATGAGATCGATACATTAGTTCGAATGTACACATTCCCAGCTCAATTCAAGGTTTTGTCTTACATAAAAATTGTCGCGAGGATACGATGACTATCTTTACTTGTCAATATACAACAGAATTACTAACTGAATCTTTAATTTGATAATTTTCAGACTTTTGGAACATTGGTTTGTTATGTTTGGTATACTTATTTCATTTCTCTGCTTATTCACGAACTTAGCTTCGCAAACATCACTTCTTTCAGTATATAATAGTTCATTTTAGTGAGACTTGAATAAAGTGATATTTACTGCCCCAAAAAGACTAAAATGAAGTATGCCCAAGATTAATCTACATATAGCATCAAACCTGGACTGCTATTGACGGTGCCGAGTTTTGGCTCTGGCTAGTCTTCTTCTAATACCACATGCTATTCTATATGTGGATTTTGCGTAGGCATGTGCCTTATCTCGTTATTTTGCGCATTTTGACAATATCTTGCCATGAAATAGAGGGCGGAAGCTGTGTATGTGATAACCTTGAACGGGGATTTTTCGAAACATGCATCTTTTCCGGGCTACTAAGTATTCCTAAGTTAAAGGGCTTTGCTTCTGTTAAACTTTTACTCATTCTTTTGCCATATCCTTCCGATTTGACGCATTTATACTTGCAAGATGAAGTTCTGTCAAGCTGTGAATGTTCTTCGGTCCTACCACGTTTTGTTGCGCAAATCACCTGAGCTGTGGCTGTTAGACTGTGTGGTTCTGAAACTGTCATTATTGTCGTAGCTATTATTATTGTCTCTATTTGCCTGGTTGACGGTTACTAGTGGGGCAACAAGTAAAGGAAGAATTAGGGGCAAAATGGGAAGATAATGACTGCATCAATCTTCACTAACCTCGTCTTTAAGCCTTAAATCTGACGATTGCACACATGGTTAGTCATATCAATGGGTACATCTTGAACACTGGATGGAATGGAGTCGACGGTTTTGCCTACAAGGACAAGTTGCATTCGACTCTTTCTGTGCACCACCAAGTAGCTTATTGAGGACGGCACTTAACTAGCGAAAGAATGAAGGTTACGAACAGAAATGGTATTCTTTTTTATGATAGAAAGCAATCAGTCTTACAAGCCAAATTTGGAATGTTAATTAGCCTTGTTCTTATCACTCCGTAAATCACTGAAATTGTTGTACAAACCACAAACAAAGAAGCTACTTTCTTTGATGTTTCTTTCCACTCCCTGAACATTTCTATTTCTCAACCACTCAAGAGAAACTTTTATAAATTCTGCTATAGTTTTCTTATACAATTCACTCAATGTGTCATCAAGTCTTATACTTCCACACAAGATGCCGCCACACCACAGTCAGCAAAAACAAAACATGCAGTCGTCGAGGTACATGTATACAGATCAAGGGCACTCATAGCATCGATGACTACTGCAGACGGTGCTGGAAACTTGAGTTTAATGATCCGTTGGAAGTTAAGATTAAGAAATGTGAACAGATTTTGAAATTTTTAGATGGGAAGAAGTAGACGTGGCGGTTTGCAAAATAGGAGGACAAGTGTATAGAGTAATAGAATTCTATAAGATAATAGCAAAAGCTTTTAATCTTCAAAGCTAATGCATTCGAAGCTTACAACATCACTATTCAAATAAACTAGTTTTAAATAGCTCATAAACTATAATAGAACTATTTTGGGGTGGATCTTTATTCCTAGGCTTCAGCCTCTAACTGAGCAAATTGTTCAAGCAATCAAAATTGAGCAAGGACAAGCGAGCGATTGTTCACGTATTCTGACCATCTTGAACACCAAGTTGAATAGTTTATATTATAAGTCATAAAGTTTTCTTTCATCTGTTTTCTTTTCTTTCCTGGCAAGGAGGTCAGCGTCAAACTTTCCGAGTGCTTACTTAATATTCATCAACACAGTAAGAACTATGAAGACAAAAATGATGAAGATGAGCTCTTGGGTTAATTCTCTATTTAGTAAAGTAAGCGGTTATACTGCATCTTCTACTGTTTCAAAAAGACGCAAAACTGAACATCAAATCAAAGTTTGTTTGAAGCCTCATAGTTCGCGTTGCTATATACCCATACCGACAGATGAAATTCCTCCGATTCCAGAACGCTCTCCGCTACGACCTAGGCCATATATTTCCGAGGTTCAGCTTGAAAATGAAAGTGCTAGCTTGAAAGCTAGCACAAGCTCTGGAATTTCTGCTTACTATTCCATTATTAGTCACGAATCCTACAAACAAAGTCAAAGTATGCAAGAACTCCAAGTTATAGCGTCCACATACTATAATTTTACTCTACCTCTCTGTCTTCAATTCCTTGGCATCCTGGACCCACCAGCTTATCGTCCATACTGCTTCAAAGAACTTAAGAAAAAGCTTGAAGTAGGCATACTTAGGGAGACGGACATTATTAAACATGATGGTAGTCTGGACTTCGAGGAAGAGTGGCATAATCTAAGAACGAATGCTTTCAGAACGCTATATGATATTTCGATGGAGTACATGAAACGAGAGGATGAAAGACTAAGAAGACAGATGAAACATAGTTCCTCAATGGGGCCCTTGATGGCTAAGATCGCCGTATACTTACTATACTGGAATGGTAGTTCTGCATTATCCTTGACAGATGCAGTGAGTCGGGTTTGGAAGCCAGAAAGACCCGAATTGCAAGTCAATGCCAGGGACGGATACTATGGGAAACGTAGCACCTCAAAACAGCATACCGACTAATTTCCATTAAATGTCTAGTTACCCATAATACGTATGCTCAAGGCTATAATATAAATAGTCGCCTTAGACTTCATTTGTCCTAAAATAAGGTTTGAATAGGCGAATCACTAGTCAAGCTGTCGACGAAACTAAGAAGTAAGTTGAGTGATTTGATATTCGGTTGCCATAAGATGCACGCTAATTGCCGTGTAAAATCCAATTTCTATTATTATAATTAGCTTTCCAAATGTTTAGTAAGATAAGTCCAGAACACCAGGTTCTTTTCTATCCGTCGAGAATTTAACAACCCGGCAGATAGTGAGCTTAAAGTAACCAGCCACATATAGTAGTACCGTGACGGATATTTTTCTAATAAATCTTCAGTTGTTACACTGTTCTTAATGACTATCTAGTTGCTGAATGTTGCAAGGGCCCTCACGAAAAGACTAGATCGGGACCACAAATACCCTCTACTGTTGTATTAAGAGTGCAAAAGAGGCTTGCGCAAACATATCACATTTTCTATTCTACAGCATAGCACTTTTATTGACATTCCATTTATGTATAATGATCTCAACGCTTTTCAGTCAACCGACAAACTCTATTTGAAGGCTGACCATGATGGGTAACTTTCTTCCCAGCCAGCACAGGAGGATTGAGCCTTAGAAAAAACCAAATGATTTAGTTCACAAGCTGGGAAGTTCAAATTATTAGGAATACTTCACTTCCTATACCAATTGGCACGATACAGCAAATTTAAAGATACATACCTCTATGTGCTTTTCCTGGAAAGTTTGGACGCTCGCTTAGTCAAGGGCTTAATGGTTAGAACAGAATAAGCATCTGAGAAAAACCTATCAAATTTTGAAGAACACAACACAATGCATGCAGTGGAGCTCTGGTAGTCGCCTTGGTGAGTGACAGTATTGTAGTGAGATTCTGGGGAAATTAATATACACCAACATACATAATTTTTTGCTTTCGACACGCCAATTTGGAGAACTATAAATTATAGACAGGAGTGACCGAGAATAAGAATATTTTTGCTTTAAGCAATAACTCCACAGATCTGATTTATGTAACTTTTGTGATTAAACGGCTCGATGCTCTGTATCTTACTAGCTTTATTGGTTTCACAATAGGTAAAATGGACTCAAGTGATTAATTCATTACTTTTTTATAATCTTCCCTGGATGGAATCTCCTCGTAGCCCTACTATCACGAAAGAGAGGAAGTCCCTCAAACGTAAAAGACATGGGTCTTGAATTCAGTGTAGTCTAAGAGACATAGGTTTTTCGTGATAGAAAGCTACATGGTAGTTGGTGCCTGAGGTTATAACAATTCTCGAGCCCAATCAGCGGTAGACAATTGGTAGGCTAATAACAGAGAACTAAAAAGGAGGTGTCAACTCAGCCTTCAACTCAATGTCACAATCTAATCAAGCCACAGAAGTGCCCATACAATGTATGCTATTCTACTATTGTCTCTTAGGGCGCCAAGCTGAAATAATCGCACGGGAAGGAGATTGCCAAGGACGCCACAAATGCAGCTAGTCCACCCGTGGACAGAATACCTAACTTAGTCCCTTTACGTCTAACCAATAGTCGGTACTCCACCATTTCAAGTTAACTTCAATAAGTTTAGGCGCTTTGGAAGAACTATTGCTTTCACTGCTTAAATAGACAATGGTCCTCCGACTTGAGCGAAGCTCAGCTTCGAGCTTTTTAATACCCCAAGATGATTCCGGTATTACTATTACTCTTTACCCTCCAAGTCGTGGTTGTTACGGCCATCGGAGCAGATTTTCAACAGAAAATAGCAGCTCGGGATCCTCAGGGGGGTTCCGCAGCCCAATCACTACTTCTCTGTAATATTGTCGGATCGTTGCTTGATGTTTGTAACACGGCTGCAGCTCGGACCAGCCAGGCAAACTGCCTATGCTACAGCAGTTCTCTTTGGGTCCCAACTATTTTTGACAATGCAGTAGCTACTTGCGCCGATTATGCATCCACAGCTCTGGCCAAAGATGCCTATTCACTGGCTTTATCTTATGGAGGATTCTGCACAAAGGTGGGAGATATAAATGCCAAACCGGTCCCATCTACTCCAACCCCTACCCCATCACCAACTCCACCAGCTATCATACCAACACCTACACCCGTCGTGCCTGTGATTTCTACGACTCCAATCGTAAATCCCACTCCAGCCCCTTCGCCAACAACAACACCAGCCCCAATAGTTTCATCTACGGCCGCGCTCAACATTTTCACCAACCCAGGATGTTCTTGGATCAGCTTTGCCCTTAGCTACTGCAATTCTGCCACTCCTGGGTTCACGAATATTGCTGTTGCATCTCAGGCACCATGCCTTTGCTATAGTAGCACTGCATGGAGTCCAAATACTTTCGATGGAGCAGCAAAGACGTGTGCAGACTACGTGAAAACTGCTGAGCCTTCTTTCTACACCGACATTGTGGAAATCCAGGGCTTCTGCACAAGTGTTGGAGATGTTTTGGCAAACAATCCTTCAAAGACTACTGCAGTGGGTGGTGGAGGTGGAATTGGTATCAGTTTGCTTGGGCTTGGAGTCACGAAACAGAGCACAAGCACAGGATCTCCCCTTGTCATAAGTTCAGCGAAATCTCAAAGTCCTGCCAGAGCTCCAACACCAGTTACCACAACTTCGAGTCTCAGTGAAGCTGTTACTCAAGTTGCTAGCATACACTACATTCTTGCTCTCCTATCTGTCGCGCTTTCTTTGGCATACGCGATGTAAACAAGAATTGACTATTGGGGAAGACACAATAAAGTGACATAGATATGAATTTTTATATAATAATGATCCTTATTTATTCATAAACAGATAATGAATCAAATTGGACCCTCACTTCTCCCGCCCAGTCAACCAAACTGAACTTTCTTTTCGTTACAATTTCCAGAATCTGACTGCCTTGTCAGCATCCACTGATACCAAGAAACTTCCATCATGAGAAACTTTAAGGCCATCGCAAACCGTTGAGTCGACTTTGTCCTCTGGTCCTCCTGTGAACTGAGACTTCAGGTTTCTATTAAAATCATAGAGCTCGATTGTTCCCTCTGTGGTTTTGAAGATCAACTTCGATCCAACAAACTGCACACAATCCGTAGCAAGATATCCCTTCATCATCCTTTCATTCTCTATACCAAATTTGTGCTCCCACTTTTTCTTCTCCTCTCCAGTCATTGGATCATAAACAACAACAGCAGCATTTTGACTTCCGGAAGCTAAGTACTTTCCATCAGGACTCCATGCAATGGATCGAGCCCAGCTTTTGATGCCTGTATACTTCGAAACCTCTTCTGCTGTCTCGGAATTATAGACATAAATAATTGTCTTTGGACTATTTTGAGTGAAAGCTAGATACTGTGAGTTGGGTGACCAAGCACCAGCCCACATTTGCCCGCCAAAGCTACCAAAAGTGTGCAAACAAAACCCTGTGCGAAGACTCCAAATTCGAACCGTTCCATCCCAAGCTACTGTTGCCAACTTTTTGGAATCTGGGCTAGCGCCGATCCACATGACAGCATCCGTGTGGCCTTTAAGCCGATTGATTACTTCCTTCGTCTCCGCATTTCGAACTTCAATGCATGGCAATAAATCTTCCTCCCGCATACCTTGCTGAGTGCTATCGTTGTTTGAAAGTGTGAACATGTACTCCCCGTCCCGCGAGAAAACATCGGATCCAAAGTTACCAAGTGATCCCTTAAGAACTATCTTATTCTCGAGTTCTTTCTGTGCCCCGGCTGCTGCGAGACCAATCTTAAAATCTGATGTCAATGAGTTGGAGGCTTCTGAAACAAACTCGCATTTGAGTTCTCGCAAAACTGACTCCAGAGCGCTTTGTGCAATATCATCTGTGTCAATAGCCTCCTTAGCGTTCAGATCTTCGCCTTTGTCATTTAACTCCCAAAATATGACCGTGCTACTTGTAGATGAGATTAAAGTATGTCCTGCATGGTGCTTAACTGCGAAGATGACCGTCTGGATGTCTTCTGTGTGGCCCACCAACTCTTCTCTCAGTTGTAGATCGGCGACTGAAAAGATATAAATCGATTTTCCAAGTACAACAGCGAGAAGAGAGTCATCTCCACTCAGGTCCAAAGCGTTGTAAATGTTGGGTTTGCAATCAAGCAAGAGTTTGTTAGATTCTAAACCCCAGTGAGAAGGCATGTTTGGTGCCCAGGCAGCTGGTGTTCCATCTTCAGCTGTGAAGTCGCTGGATAGTTCGTAACTGTGCTGCTCCATAACTTTTGCTCCGTTCATAATTGGCATGGCGAAGTTAGTGGCTAATTTAGAATTATTAAACAACTTTCAAATTGGTCTGGATATCATAAATTTCTGTGAACCGCAGCTACGTCCTGCGGGAATAAATTAATGAAGGTGGCAAAAGCGTTGCCTAACGAAAAACAGACCTGCATCTTATTGGACGAGGCAAAATTTCATATTTACTACAATATATGACGGATAAGTTTCCCACCTTCTCATTCACTAAACAAATAAGATAAAGCTTCTCTATCTGAGTTATTTGTGGCATTTGGTACCTAGGAGTGAACCTTTTATTGCCTTTCAGGCTCCCTAAACAATAGTTGACGGACTTTTGTAGGTTTAACTTGCGTAGCGATAATTGTTAATAAACTTCTCTGGGAAATTCTTTTCACATAGTCTGCTATATATGCAGCTTCTATGATCAAGGGGTGACCTTCGCTATTTTGCGTGACGGGCTCAGCCTCTTCACAAACAGTGTCTCCGTCACCATCCCTTGAAGAGCCAAACATGGTCCTTGCGGATGTTTCTTTGAGCTAAATTGATATTTAATTCACTAAGGATTTGAACTTTCGTCCTCGAATGCAAGTCTTACAAGTCCTCATTGCATTAAAACTAGCCGCAGCAGTGGGATCTGGTTCAAATTTTATGATGTAGGAATAGAGTAGAGACAAGCTATCAACTAATGACCAGTTTTATTGCTCGTCGACCAAATGAAATTATCTTCATACAACTCTAGATGTCTTCCATATCTTGATGAATAAGTGGTTTGTGAGTCGAATGTAAGGGTGAAAAGTCAAGCCTCCTAACGGAACTCGATTAAAATAATTGCCCACCACCCAGTTCACATAAAGGTCAACCATCGTATGGTAAGACTTGACTACGGCATTTTTCGCTGGACCTATATGCATGAACTGAACAAGTTTTCCAATCATGTCCGACTTACAATCAATGTATATAATCACGTGACCGTGCGTTTATGTCTTACGTTCACTTGGGGCATACCTTCGTAAGCTGAAACCCATTGGTCTTCTCTAAGTGTTGGATGATATCTGCTACATGAAATTCGATATTCAAGATTGAACTGTGATCTTGTTCTCATTTTCCAGCTGTGTTCTTCTATGATGTAAACTTAACGTGAGCAATCACATTTTGTTGACCGGACACAGTTTTCCAAGTGATATCGGCCTGGGCATTTAAAAAGATGTGCAATTGAACTCCATTCCGCGTAATAATATGTACTTCTATTTTCCTTCCTTCTTGGCAAGTTCCAAATCCGCAGGCCCATTTCCCAGTAATCTCTGGTGTGCATAGATTTGTCGTTTCTTGAGATGAACTGGAGTTTGATTTGCTGGAGAATCGGGAATAATTTTCTCCAAATTCTACCATGTTCTGTAAGTATAATGAGAGTGTATTGACACGCGGGGTACGTACCAATTTCTCAAAGACACATTTATTGAGCTTCCATTCTGCAGGCCGACATTGCCATAGCTGCTGATTATTGTTATCGAGACAAGTCCAGTGCTTACGGAACTCGTCTAGGCAGGATTTGTTGATGTCCTCGATCCTAAACAAATTGCATCAGTAACTGACAAACTAACCCCAAGCATCTTGTAGCGGACGAAGTTCACAGAGAACAAGATCCAAGCAGAAGAGTCCCTTGCTAAGCCAATAAATCGACTACTCACACGCTCCTCGCACATCTAGTAACCCTTCTACCCTCCTTCAAGCACTCAATTTCGCCCCGTCCCGGATTCAACGTCTTGCATTGCATGAAGTCGTCATTATATGACCGACACCGTGCGCCGATAAAGAAGCTGGCAGATAGGAGAGGCGCTGAACTGCTGCCAATTTCCGTTACAGCTGGAATGCTCGACGGGAGCGGTGTTGTGTCGACCAAGTTGTCCTGCGAGAACCTGCGATTGACTTCATCAGTACGTCATAACAACAATGGTGACTCTTCGGGGTTATATCGTACATGGGCTTTCGTGCTGCCATCTTGAGGATATTTCAGAGGACAGCAAGGTTGGTGAGTGTTTCAATTGACTTAGGCAAGAATTGCGCTCTGTGAAGCTTGAGGTGAGGTTCGAGTGCCAAGTGTTTCTTGGCAGCGAACTAAAAACGCGAGACCCCAGAGCTTCAATCCAGGAACAAAAACCGACTGCGGACAACCACAGATTTTGTCCCATATTAAAGGCAACCCATCTCTTTGCACTGTTCTTGCAGCGCGCATGATTCGAGCTCTTCTTGCATCCCAAACCAAGCCATAACAAGAGCCGAAGCTACCTGCGCATCTGGATCCCCAGGTATTCGACGCGGTTTCCGACGCTCCAGGCCTGCGAGGCTTGAAAAATATATAGACTTTTTATCGCATCTGATTATCCATTGCTTTCAAAATGTTCGGGGCAAGTCAGCAAGGGCAAGCCAGCACTGGGGGAGGTTTGTTCGGGTCCTCCACACAAACCCAGCCGCAACAAACCGGAGGACTTTTTGGTGGATTGGGGAAGAGTACACAGCAGTCTGGTGGGCTCTTTGGTGGCTTGGGACAGAACGCTCAACAAAATCAACAGCAGAGCAGTGGTCTATTTGGTAGCGTGGGTCAGAATACACAAACAAACCAGTCGCAACCGCAAGCCGGTGGACTCTTCGGGGGCTTTGGTCAGAGTACCCAGAATCAACAGCAGCCACAACAGACAGCAAGTCTTTTTGGAGGAAATCAACAAGCTCAGCCTGGACAAAGCACCGGGCTCTTCGGCGGCATAGGCCAACAAAATCAGCAGCAAGGTGGTCTCGGACAAAATCAACAACAAGGTGGTGGTCTGTTCAATAACTCGAGTTCGCAGCAACCAGGGCTAGGACAATCCCAACAAAGTCTCCAGTCATCTTTATGGCAGCCCAACAGTGGCATGAGACCTCGTGAGTTACTTTTGCTCATTTCCTAATCAAGCTAACACAGAAACAGGTGAAAAGAGTGTTCCGGATCAGATGGCAGCGGTGTTGGATGCGTGGAATATAGATAGTCCGGGTTGCCAATTTAAACACTACTTTTACAACAAGGTGGAGGAAGTCAATGCGCCTTTTTATCGGCCGGCTCCTAACGAAGATCCCAAAGCATGGGAAGATGCCCTTTCCAAGAAGCCAGGCCCTGGATACATTCCTGCGTTGTGCATTGGGTTTCAGCAACTGGGTGAAAGAATTGTAATGCAGCAACGCAATGTAATTACCTTCAATACCCGTCTCCACCAAATCAACGATTCCCTCACAGCACTCCTACAGAAGCACGATACACAGATCAGTATTCGTGCTATGGATGCCAAGAGGAAGCACATTGTGATCAAGCAGCGATGTCTCGCCCTAGCGACGAAGGTTCAAATTTTACAAAATCGAGGATATCAACTGGGCGGATCTGAGGAGGACCTGAAAATCAAATTGATGGCTTTAGACAAGGGGGTCAACGATCCTGGACTGAATGCAAGAGGAGAGGAGATATGGGCAAGAATGGTCACCGTTCAAGAGAGGGCGAAATTACTGCGGGCTGAAATTGAGAAGGCCGGTTCACGGAATGATACAGTTCTTGATGAAGATACGGACAAGCGGGCGAAGAAGGTATTTATTCTACAGATTTCATCCATCGTAGATATGCTAATATCCATGAACAGATTCTCGAAGATTACCAAACTCAATTAGAGTACTTGAAAAAAGAACTTGATAAAATACAATCGGATTACGAGGAGTGGGACAAGCAACAACCTGAAGCTCCCAGAGGGAATGGACGGTGAGAGATCACAGGAAGACCAGGATGCTTGTTATATTAATGATTGGTCATAAAAACGATGGCAATGTAATAAAAACTCATAATACCAAACCCATGGTTATATATGGTTTGGGCAAGACGAAAATGTCACGTGTTTAAAATACATGAGTCGAACCAAATTCAAAAAGCTGCGGCCACAATATTTGTGACTCTCGTTTTGAAATTACAATTTTAGAAAATACTCATTGTGTCATTCGTAGAATAACTCTTTTTTCTACGTCTCAGACTTTTTCTTGTCCTGTAGTTATCTGCGTCCTTTTATCGTGACTCATACTTTAGAAATACAAAGCGGCCACCATCCAGTATATATTAACCTCAATCATATATCATCATGGCTCCAACAACGTATGAACCCGAAGGCAACATAATAACAGGTGTCGCCCAACCACCAGACATCTTTAATGCAAACCTCGTCGGCAAGCATGTAACCCTCACGCCCCTCTCTTCCTCCCATGCCACAGAACTCTATCTCAACATTGGCGGCGAGCAAAATGCGCACCTCTACAAATATCTACCCTCTGGACCGTTTACTTCCGGAAAAGAAGAATTCGCAGCATACATTGAAAAGCTATGCGCCAACCCGGCATTCTTCTCATTTGTGATATTGAGCAGCGACCCCGTTCACGCTAGCAACCAGGTAGAGAAGCAGCCGGCGAACGAGTGGCCCGGGACGGCGGTTGGGATTATCTGTCTGCTGAGCATTGCCGTTCCGCATCGATCTATTGAGATCGGTCATGTGCTCTACGCACCTACCCTACAGCGTACCACTGCGGCGACCGAAACGGTATATTTGCTGATGAAGTATGCTTTTGACAATCTGGGGTTCTTGCGGGTGGAGTGGAAATGCAACGAGAAGAATCTTCCGAGTGCTAGAGCAGCGACGCGGTTGGGATTTGTAGCTGAGGGGACATTCAGGGCACATATGGTTGTGAAAGGGAGGAGAAGAGACACGTCTTGGTTCAGTGTTATCGAAGAGGAGTGGGATATTGTTAAAGTAGCCTTGGAGGAGTGGTTACGAGATGAGAATTTTGAAGATGGGAAGCAGAAAAGAAAATTGGAGGAGATCAGGGAAGCTAGGGTGCGAAAAACACAATGATGATAGGTTATAATCAGTATCAATAACTTCAGTCGAATGGACTTATTTATACCATGTTAAATAACCGTTTTTTTATAGATAGATCAAAAGCCCACCTAGTTTATTTCAGATGACAAACCAAATATACTGCGGGCGATTTATCCAAGCTCTAATGCACATTCAGGTGCTCAAATTGACCCGTTTCGATATTACGTATCATCTAGTTCACCACGCTGTCAGATCCCAATGAGATACATAACATCCGATCTTTTCCAATACCAAGAATTATAGAAAGACATATTGCGTAGCAATATTAAACAAAACGTAGCTACATATTCTGTCAAAGCCAGTACAACTGACCCAGCAACGATCTCATGATGATTAAGAATCAGTGCATCAAACTCAGCTTCCTAAATCAGGATAGATACCAAGTCCCTCACGGTCTTTTTTGGAAACCAATCTGCCAAGAATTTGCGATATGCAACACAAATGATATCCTACGCGCGAATCATGAGATACCATCCCCTTGATTCTTCCAGTTGACATGGGAATAGTCCCCAGGCTAGAGCCAGCTTAGGGGATACGCACTACCAAGGAACGCCAACCATATAACGTGCTAAGGTTTACCTACAGGATATTTGAAACAGCCCTTAATAAAGGTTTTAGCGACCCCCCCCCCCGACCCCCCACATGTTTTACTTTAGTCAATTGGAATGTTCGATACAAAAAACAACGTACCTATGTTATCTATCGCGTCCCATCATCAGATCCAACCTCTCGCTTAACCCCTGAATCACGTGTAGGTATAACAAACAGATATATAGATGTATATAAAATATATGTAATATTTTCGACATTTCCCACTACCCTCTGTACCTCAGGAGCAAGAAATTGTCGCACTCCTCAAGTCCGAAGAGGGAGAGCTTTGAAACCCCCTAAGAAGATAGCGGGTTCGGAAAATACGATATTCTTCCACTTGTCTGTCGTCATGCAGTGATAGGTTTTTAAATTAAACTAGTAGTTTTGAACAGCTAACAATCCCTCCTTTTCGCCCACCGTTCCGGCTCTTATTATTCTCTCTCTACATATATATATATATATATCTACCCACTACTAAGCGATCCATTCTACGCAATCGCTAGACCAGAAATTCGTCGTTCTCGATTTTTTTCATACGACAGCGGGAAAACCCCCCAATTTATTGGCTGTTGAACAAAGCAGTAGTATTTCATATACACACACAGAGGTTCAGAAAATCTCAAGCTTATAGCACAAAGGATTCGTTCATGGCTTTTCTGTTCCACAGAAGTAGCAGAGCATATGGGATATGAAAGAAAAATGAAAATGAAAATGCAAAATGAAAAAGCAAAAGAAGGGGTTCGGGATTCGACGAAAATATTTGGATCGGTGGAAGCAGAACGGTGAGTGGGGTTAGAAACCACAAGCAGTATATATAGATAGCGTGGCGGTTTATGAGTGAAAGGGGTTTTCAATGTTACTTAACTGATTGGCACCTTAGATATATATGATGAGGATGAAGGACGAACCGTAGTATAGGACTATAGTTCTGCAAGCGTCGAGGGTAGGGAGCTATTTTTAAAACATATTGGAGTATTGGTTACAAGGGCAGACGGATCATACCTTTTAGAAAAAAGCGAAAGTATCTCTCAATATAAATCAGAAGTCACATGACAATACCGCTCTTCACGAAACAATATATAATCGAGAACCATTGCCCAGTTGTATGTGTATAGAATTATCAGCGATGAACCGTCCCAAAAGCATGCGCCACCATTATTGCCCATTGCACCGCAGATCGTTGTTTCCCCACCTAATTACACAAAGAGCGAGAACATCCCTCCATTCTCCCATGAAACCCGTGCGAACCATTTCCACCGCAATGCCAGTTTAAAGACGAGAAATTACAACGAAAACACGCCCTTGAGTCCCAGAAATATGCTACCCGTTGCCGATAAAAAGACGAACGCTTTTTGTTCCTCCCCAAATATATTTCGCTTTCCTTTCTGATCTTCACACTCCGCCGAAAATAACAGATCCCCCTTTGCCAGCCTAAGTTTCCCATTTGTTCAGCCCAAATCAGAGAACACCGAATTGGAAAACGCAACTCGAAAAACACAGTAGGTATCCAGCGACCTCGACACCCCGCAAATGCAAGATTCCGAATAACGCAATTTCAACCGAAGAGCAGCCGGCCCAGTCCGTACCCAAAGGAAATCCCCTGAACCACACGAGAAAAGAAACATGCCAAAACCGTTGAAAACTATCGCGCTCCGGATGAGGCGGTTGATCGCAAGGGTTTTAAGTCTTTTGACAATAACGCCTTAAATCAGAACGATATTAGTGGCGTATTTAACCCCAGACAGACGCCTGTACACCAAGGGGTTTGGTGCCCCATACTCCACCCTTGTTTGCCCAACCTCCACGTAGATTTTCTTGGGCATTAGGGTTCGAAGCAGCGGATGTTGTACGCGCATCCTTTGACTCAGATTGGTCGTCATTGGCACCATAGCCGTAGCTCAATGGCGAAGGCAATGGGGTGGTCGATCGCTGCTTGTTCAAAGCAGGGTTGATTGCGACATTGGGTCGGGTACCAATTGGAGCAACACCGGTGGTTGGTGCCTTTCCTTGACGAGGAGGAGATCCACCTGGGGATGATGTTGAAGTTCGGCTGGACTGTTGTTGAGCAGCCTCAAATAGCCCGAAGCTGCTGTTTGGGTTGGATGATGGCGATGAAGTGCTGTTGGCACGGGATCGTTGTTGCCCAGGACCTTGGGTAGCCGATTGAGGCTCTTGTGCTTGTTGCTCCTGTTGAGCTTGGGCATTGAATTGGTCGAAGGCTAGTGGTGAGTGACCACGGATCCCTGTAGCGGATTGAGATCCTGACCCTTGGGTACCGGGACGAGGAGTTCCATTCTCGTCAAAGCTTTCTTGATATGCAGACCCTTCTCCGTAAAGAGCGCTTCGTTGACGAGCGATCAGATCACGGCGCTCCTCCTCACCCATCCCGCTTCCGGGGCTCATGGTGCGATCAGCTGGTTTGGCTCCAAATGGTGAAGTATCAGCTACAGCGCCTTATTCTAGTCAGTAAATGTAGCTTGGGGAAGAAAATGATATTGTTGCATTCTTGAAGATTCACAGGGCATCGTAGGAGAAAGAAAAAGAGGTGGTGGTATGTGCAATGATTTGTGAACCGCTGGGTACAATATGGAGTGTGTGTTATTGAGAAGATACAGAAGAGGGAGGCCTACTTCGATTGTACTGCTGCTCCTGGTGATAATTGCGCAATTCTCTCTCTCGCTGAGCTGCCATCCGTCTCTTTGCCTGCATCACTTGCTCGGCCTCGTTCGCGCCACGCGATGGTTGGTGTCGCTGGGATGCATAAAAGTTCTGGAGGTTGGATCCGGAAAAGGAGCGCGAGTCACCAAAATCGCTCCCAGAGGAGTGGTGTCGAGGAGGACCCCCACCCATACGTGGATCTGCATCGTGTTAATGAGAGAAATATAATGATACTTGGCTGTGCCTACCGAATTGCTGCTGGAATTCTCTTGGTGGTGGTCCGCCGCTCAATGGCATCGACTCGCGACGTCCTGGCAAGTTGAACCCAATCTTGCCGCTCTTGGCCAGGTTGTCAATAGCGCGGTCAACCTCTGTACAATGCATTAGCCATAAATCCATCGAGACCCCCCGTTGT
>Ga0247734_1001587_pt1 | contig 16987 bp, 18 predicted proteins | sample UWRJL103311B2_FD_180933 | JGI IMG/M metagenome (GOLD analysis project Ga0247734, IMG submission 180933) | Plant litter microbial communities from Arlington Agricultural Research Station in Wisconsin, United States - UWRJ-L103-311B-2 | ecosystem: Environmental > Terrestrial > Plant litter >... | reverse complement strand
ATACATCAGCCAGATGTTATCCATTCTAGAAATGATTGAGGCGCAGCTCAACGAATGGTACACTTCCCTCCCATCAACAATTGCGTTTGATCTTCCATATGCCGGGCTTGTACCTGCAATTGAAGATGACTTGCGATATATTCTTAGGAGCCGATACATCACGATGCGAGAGCAGTTGTATCGTCCTTTTGTGCGCATGTGCATTGAGCATAAGCTAGATAATGTTAGTTTTCAGTTAGTAGAGAAGTTGGCAAACATTGCGTCGGAGGGACTTTTGTATGCTACCTACAGGTTACAAATATTTGTGATATCTAGGCACCAAGGCCTATGGAGTGCTCTACGAGGTTATATTACGTGTTCGATGATTCTGATTGCAGCGAGTAGGGCTCAGGGACGACCTGATCGAGTTGCTGCTAAGAGCATCGTATTTCCTATAAACTGGAAAGACCAGATTCAAAATAAGTTGGAAAGGTTTGGTTCTTATGCGCGTGAACCAGCAGGAGGTTGTTCAGAAATTTACCAACTTCTAGTTGAGCATCTTGATCAGGCAGTATAGAATACGCCCCACAATAAACAAAACAGCTCACTTTCCATAAGTGAATCAATTCTGGAATAAATAGTGGAGCAATCTCACATGGTCTATTATGTTCAATTTTCTACAGTGTATCTTCCCCTTTGATATTCCCAAATCCAGCGATGTGAAAGTCTCCAGTTCAGAAATTCGTTAGCTGCTCTAAAACAACTGAGAACACAGCGTCTGTTATGGCGTACATACCACAACTACATTCAAGACCAGAGATCTATAGGTTATGTCACTCACCTCTTAATTCGAAGCCAACGGTGTTCAAGGCATTTTAAGTCATACAAATTCTGGAAAAACATTGAACACCTGCTCTGCCCCCTTAAGAGTTTTAGGAAAGTCCTTTTCCTGACAGACATGGGCATCGAGGCAGGCAAACCGTGATCGAAGAATCCACTGGATGTCCAAGGTTTATAAGGGCGATACAATGCGTGCTTAATACATTTCACGACCATAGGACTTTAGGCCTGGATTTATGTATGGGCCTGTATCTTTTCGGATCCTGTTATTTGAGGGGAGATAGTTATAGAAAATAAATGCTAATACTGCCAGACATTGTGCGTCAGGTTTCAGGGACGGAAATATATTGGTGACTATGAGACGCGAAATTGATTGGGGTATTAAAACAATAAACAAGACAACAATAAACAAGACACCAAACAGCTGAAATCATCTTTCTAATTATTTATAACTAAAGAGAAAAGAAAGTCAAAACTAAACTTGAAAAACATTTTCGGGATGTTTAAACATATTGAGTAAATGATAACACATGCATCACCATAGCCTTTTCAATTACCATCTAATAAAGAGTTGTCCTAAGATAAACTCGTGTTCTAAGATTGCATTGACCACCCATCAATAGAATGCATGTGAATAAATATCTTTAGTACACTTGAGCGGATCGAAAATCAGTCCTGCGAAGGCAATTTTGGCAAAGGATAACCGCCCATATCAGCGAATAACTTCCCAGCATTTGTCATTAGATCTTTGACATCTGGACCCAGCCATGATGGAATCATCTCCATCATGGTTCCTTCTGACTCTCGGATGATGTTGCCTGCTGTCTATGATCCTTATCATCAGTAGAGTTAGCTGTCCAAGATAGATCCACAACTGACCAAAGCACAAGTTCCAAATCTATTATTTTCCAAAGCAATTTGCGCAATCACAGAGGCTACACCTTCCGGTGTGTTCGACTGCAACCCAGCCGCTTTCCATTGTTCAGCGAAACCGGCTGTAATTTGGGTAGGAGTAAAGAAGGGAGCAACGGCATTCAACCTGATCAGCGCACTTTGCGCCACAATCTGAGACGAGCGTAGAAGTCCTATCACGCCATGCTTGGAGGCAACATATGCCGAGACTCCAGTTCCGCCGAAATATCCTGATGTCGAGGCGAGCAGAACTATTGAGCCTCGAGAGCCATCTTCAAAACAGGTTTGGTTGGACTTCATAGTAAAAAGTCCCAGCCTTAAGGCTAATGGAAGTTAGTACGAGATGCGAAATATAGAGAAAGAGAGTGGACGGACTGTTTAGCGTTCCCTTTAAATTTATATCTATGACTTTAAATGCGTCTCTAGATTCCAGCAGTTCTCCATTTTCGTCCAAACCATCAAGATCTATCACTGGCTTTGCCTCCATGATCCCCGCATTTGCGACGACAATTTCCACGCTACCAAAACGTGCCACAGTGTTCTTGAATAGATCCTTCATTTCCACCCAGTTGATGATATTTGCTGGTATAAACAAGGCTTTAGATGGATATGAGAAACTGGAGATTAACTGTTCGGCGGCAGTTCGCGTAAACTCCAGATCTGCAATGACGACATTTGCGCCATGGGAGTTGAATAAAGCTGCAGTTTGTGCTCCAATGCCGTTTGCGGCCCCGGTGACAATTGCTGTTTTGCTGGCTAACTGCGACAGGAGGTCTGGATCTATTGTTATGGGTTGCATTTTCTTTTAGGTTGCAGAGAACAATAACTGAGAGAGGAGGGAAAGTTGCTATGAGAGTTAAATGAAAACACCCAAAACACGCAAACAAGTCTGACGCACAGCGGATACAATAATTTGTGCCTTCTGTGCCATTTGTATTGTGATAATCTAGCCTCGAAAAGCCCGCGGCTACATTACTGTATGTCAAGGGTCATCGTTTAGTACTACTCCAAGGACTGACTCCAGACTTCCGTGCCATTGCCACGTGTGGTTTGTTCCATCATCATCGCGGACGCTCCGCGAAGAACCTTGTCGCTTGGCAGATTTGTTGCATCGCGGATGCTCCGCGGCACGGTTTTGGTGGCTCTCTACCCCCTCATTCTTCCCACCCTTGAACTCCACGTTTGCCCAGCATCACTATACCTTACAGTAGAGAACATGTGTCATCACTGCTACAGCAGCTGGGAACCTAAGACAGACAAACCCACAGAGGTGGTGGGGCAGTTCCCCGATGTTCTTCTCCTCGTAGTATTAGGAGCTATGTAGCCAACACCTTTGGTCCTTTCTTTGTTTATATATCACCGCGCTTTAATATAAAGATTCTTTGATTTGACTGCATCTTCTCCATTTTCTCAATCTTTCATGCAAAATGACGGTCAAGGAAGTTTTAGTACAGGAATCTGATTCCCCTATATTTGACGTCGAGACAGTGCTAAGAGAAGCTACAGTCCTAGAGAAGGTTACATTGCTATCCGGTCAGTGAAAGTCAGCATGCTTCTGGCAGCCATAATTTATTTCGAACGCTAGAACTCTGGATCAAACATATTCTAACGGATTGGCAAATAGGCAAAGACTTTTGGCACACGAATTCTCTTCCCCGTCACCATGTTCCTTCGGTGAGAGTAACGGATGGCCCCAATGGTGCACGTGGCACTCAGTTCTTTGCGGGAGTCCCAGCTGCATGCTTGCCGTGTGGAACCGCTCTTGGAGCAACATGGGACCAATCTTTGCTTGAGGAAGCTGGTGTTCTGATCGGTAAGGAGTGCAAAGCAAAAGGTGCCCATTGTTGGCTTGGTCCAACAGTCAATATGCAAAGGTCTCCACTCGGCGGACGAGGTTTCGAATCCTTTTCTGAGGACCCTTTTCTGTCTGGAAAGATAGCCGGCAGTTATATTAATGGCGCACAATCCACTGGTGTAATATCAACACTAAAGCATTGGGTCGCGAATGACCAGGAGCATGAACGTATGGCGGTTGACGTTAGAATAACTGACCGCGCACTAAGAGAGATTTATATGATGCCTTTCCAGATCGCAGTGAAAGATGCCAATCCAGGCTCCATTATGACCTCATATAACCGGATCAATGGCACACATGTTTCAGAGAACAAAATATTCCTTGAGAATGTGCTGAGAGAGGAATGGGGTTGGAAAGGAATGATCATGAGCGATTGGTATGCAATCTTTTTGAATGCAACTCATATCTCCTTCTGACATCAGTCTCTAACGAGTCTTATCAAATCTAGGTTTGGCACATACTCAACTTCTGGCGCACTGAACGCTGGTTTGGACCTAGAAATGCCTGGTGAGACACGATGGAGAGGCACAATCGCTGACCTAGCTGTTTCATCTCGCAAGGTAACCTCCAAAACCATAGATGACCGTGCGCGCAAGGTTCTGGAGTTCGTCAAGCGCTGCGCCCAAATTAAAGGTGTCTCGTCCATAGAAGGAAAACGCGATACCGCAGAAGACCGTGCCTTGAACCGTAAGATAATGGCAAACAGCGTTGTACTTCTTAAAAACGACCGCAAAATACTCCCGATACCTCAGGAGATAGCCGAAATCGCGCTTATTGGACCAAACCTCAAGAATGTTGCTTACTGCGGAGGTGGAAGTGCCCAATTGGAACCATACTATGCCATTAGTGCATACCAAGGCATAGTTAACCAGTTGACCAATGAAGGAAAACGTAAAGATGTTAAGATCCACTACGAGGTCGGAGCTCATAGTCATGGTTTCCTACCCACACTTGGGGATAATATGACTGCACCAGGAGGAGAACTAGGCATGCTCCGCATACGATTCTTTTGCGACCCACCTTCTGTTCAAAATCGCGAGATCATTGATGAAGTGGTTAGTCGTGATTCTATATGGCAGCTGATGGGTTACGGCCATCCTAGACTCGGAAAAGTGTTTTACGCAGATGTAGAGTGTGTTTACAAAGCGACGGAGACAGGAAAATTTTCTTGGGGTGTTGCATCATTCGGTACTACTTCTCTATATATAGATGGAAAGCTAGTAGTGGATAATACTACCGTACAGAGATCCGGAAACGCTTTCTTTGGTAAAGGTAGTGAGATGGAAACAGGCACTGTATATATGGAGACTGGCCGAGATTATCATATCAAGGTTGAGTTTGGTAGTGCCGCAACCAGCAAGATTGTCAAGCAAGGAGTGTTGAGTTATGGTGGAGGAGCTGGCCGTATTGGTTGTGTTGCAATGATTGAGCCTGAAGAAGCCATTGAACGAGCTGTTCAATTGGCTCAGAAATGCAAGTATACTGTTTTGTGTGCTGGCTTGAACGTAAGTTAACCATAATATCGATTCTGTTGTGTTTACATAAGACTGACTCTGTTATAACTACAGAAGGACTGGGAGTCAGAAGGCTTTGACCGGCCACACATGGAACTTCCTGGCTATGTCTCGAAACTTATCTCTAGTGTGGTAGAAGCAAATCCCGACACAATTGTCGTCACTCAATCAGGTACACCTATTAACATGCATCCCTGGATACAAAAAACAACTACTCAGGTCCACATGTGGTATGGAGGAAACGAACTCGGGAACGGACTTGCAGACGTGCTTTTTGGTAAAGTGAACCCATCTGCCAAGCTCCCACTCAGTTTCCCGAATGCAATTGAAGATACGCCTGCATTTTTAAACTTTGAAAGTGAGCGAGGCCACGTAGTTTATGGAGAGGGCGTATACATTGGGTATAGGTATTTCGAAAAATTGAAAACTAGTGTTGCATTCCCATTTGGGTGAGTGATAATCCCCGACTTATGGTAGAATGAATACTAATAGTCATAACACAGACACGGACTTTCTTACACCACATTCTCCTATTCTTCACTCTCAGCTACTCCTTCAGAAACAATATTCAAAGTCAAAAACGCCGGCTCGGTAGCAGGCGCTGCGGTTGCACAATTATATATCTCCCCATCACCAACCAACACCATTGCTCGCCCCGTGAAAGAGCTCAAGGGTTTCGCGAAAGTGTTCTTAGAGGCCGGAGAGGAGAAAGAGATTAGGATCAAGCTGGACAGACAAGCGACAAGTTTCTGGGACGAGATACAAAACTCGTGGGTTAGTGAAAGTGGGACTTATGGAGTGCATGTTGGGGAGAGTAGCCAGAATATCGTCTTGACAGGAAAATTTGTGGTTGAGGCTACGACAACCTGGAGGGGGCTATAGACAATCCGAAGTGTTTAGAAAGTGCTATAATGGTACAATGAAAAGGATATAACGCTTAGCGCTGAATCACTCCAAATGCGGGGTACCTAATGCTCGTAATAGCGTAATTCAGTTTGCATTTTAAAATCTTCGTTGTATTTTAAGATATTTACTATCATATTTAAAACCAAGAGTTTGTTTAGTTATTTCGACTTTTGTAGCTCCCTCGTTCAATGCTCTGTAACCCAGACACACACACGTGCGTGACCTGAAACATGAACAAAAATGGGGGAGGACGTGTCATAGGCAACTCATCTGCAATCTAAACTTCTTGACCTAGCTCACAAAATCTCCCTGTTACTCGGTCAGTGCACTTCTAATATTCAGCATGTATAGAGGTACAGAGACATTGTTTGAGAAGAAAAATGTTTCTACTGCAGTAGCACCCCAAGAACCTGGCGTGGGGTCAATAAACACTCAGGATACCGAAACTTGCGACACAAAGAATGCTATGAAAACAATAAAAATTAGTGATGGGCTGTGTGATTTGTGCCGGCGAATACTAAAGAAATGGGATGATGAAGGCCCCGAGAAATAATGTATAATATCCTTCGGGCATGCCAGTGATCCCAGATTGTTACAGAAAGTTGGCAAGAGGCGCTGGGATTTTAGTGTTTAGATTTGATAATGCTGCCACACTCTTTATCACGTGTTTGCGCTTCAGTAAGGTATTCCTCCTTTAGATATGCATCTCCTCCGTGACAGTCTGTATAATCCTTATCACTATCCGTATCTCTTTCATGACTGCTTGTCTCTGTGTGCATGATTCCTGATGTTTTATTGTAGCTAAAATCGCCACCGCATACAGAATCCCTCACAAAAAGCGCACATAGCATGCAACATTTGTTTGCACAGATCGTTAGCTCTAGAGCCGACTGGTGGTGAGCGCTTAGACCTCGTATGGATGGGAAAGGAGAAATTGGGATTCCGATTTCAAGTATTCATCTTTGCCCAGTCTCAGATTCAGGTCTGTCTAACACAATTCTGAGAATTACACAACTTATAAGTTAACATATATAAAAGCTGAAAACTTACCCGATCATTCCAGACACAATGTATCTCGTGATGACTTGCTCCTCCTAGCGAAGAATTGGCTAGAATGCTGCAATCAGCAACATGGCCACTGCTTACAGCTAAACAGTTGTCCCAAGCTACTGACTCGACTACTTTCAGTTAAGCGTCAGAATTTGCAAGTTATAAGTTCAGCTGAACTCCCAAGCGATACAAAATATGCTGCTCTAAGCCACTGCTGGGGATCGTGGAGTGAATCTCAAACTTTCAAGCTTTGGGACTAGCATTCCACGCAGCAGCCTCTGTAAGGCGTTTCAAGATGCAATTCGTATAGCATTAACACTCGGTATCGATTATCTGTGGATCGACTCACTCTGCATTATCCAAGATGATGAGGATGACTGGCGCCAAGAATCTTTATTGATAAGTACAGTCTACGGAAACTTCTACTTGAATATTGCGGCTGCAGGGGCGTCTGATGGAAGCCAAGGTTGTTTCTTCGAGAATAACCCAAGAAAAATCAATAAGTTACAGGTTGGTGGCCAGACAAGGGATGGCAAGAACAAACGTTATGATTGTATCCCAACATACATTTAAAAATACTGTGTTTCAGGGATCCCTCTGGCTTCGAGAGCTTGGGCATTGCAAGAACGCCTGCTAGCCCCAAGAACGCTTCATTTCAGTAGGGCTATGTTTTGGGAATGCAACGGAAGTCTGTATGTGAAAGTATGCCACACCAAATCCCTCACGAGCTAGAATTATTTGGAAATGGGTTTTACCTTCGAAAAGATGATCTGTCGAAGTTTTGGAAGAATATTTTATATGCTTACTCTCATTGCAAACTGAACAAAGCACAAGACAGATTAGTTTCTTTATCTGGTATCATTCGAAAAATCCAAACTGAAAGAAAAGATGCCTGATTCGCTGGGCTCTGGAAGCAGAACATGGTTGGCATAGGATGATGGTGAATACCTAGATAATGCACAGCACCCTGATGATATGTACTTTTTACCTATCAGGAGAACGATTGTTGGTTTGATAATAACACCCACACTTCAAGAGAAAGGCCAGTATAAAAGGCTAGGCTTGGTTGACTTACGGTCAACGAGCGCATATGAGATCGGAAAATCAATTTTGCAAAACCCAGAAAACCGCGCGAACTTTGACGCGTTTGCTAGCTATATTAAAGACAGCATACACGAGGGGGAGCACTGGGTTGTAAATATTGTGTAGTTGAAACGCAATAGTATCATTTACTTTCATATTTGTGATAAGAATATCCAAAAATGACAAGTACCACTCGGCCAGGAAAGTTCTACCATTGTCATATCACATCAGATTTCTGGCTCCTTTTTTGTAAGCAAAATCTAGCGACACTATATATATTCAAGTTCCCTTTTAGTTTTTACGGCCATTGACATTCAACAACAACGTATATTACTAGCGCCATTTGTGAAATCGCGTACTGCTTGCTGAATTATCACCTTACGCTTTTACCACATATCCAAACTCTGCAAATAAATACTAACATTTTCAATATTTGAAACACGAATCCGTATGTAGCCTAACAATACCAGCTGTAATACGTTCTATCTAAATGCCGGTGCAATATTTGCGCTACATCACACTGGTGAATTGTAGTCCCACATAATGCATTTTTGTATCATAAATCAATTACTCGAATCTCAAAAATTCCTTCTTCGCCAATAAAGTCTCGTCATCTCAAGAATAAAACCGAAACTCCCAAAAGCCACATCTCTATATATAGAATCCACCAGCTCGCCCAATACTCTTAAACTGGACAACATAGAGCTTATATCAAACCAAGCAAGCATCGGCCACTTGAATACCAGGTACATGTAAAACTAACTGAAACAAATATTTACTTGCATGTACCGTTCCTAAAGCCCTACGTGTATGGGCCATGGGTTGTCGGGTTGGTATTTTGCCAGAGAATCAAGAATCGGTTGGTGAGTCCAAGTAAAATTGAAGAAATTAATAAGTAAACAAAAGCTATTATTACCAAATCTCGAGACCGTATGTAGCAGAACTCCCTTTGATAGCATTGATGCAATGTAAGAGAATGACTCGACTTGAAAAGGGATAGGATAGAAATAAGATAATTCAATTGTCCCAAAGGTCATCTTAACTAGTTTGGCTTGTGCCATATTGTGTCTTTGGAATTTCTCAAGAAAGGTTTATATAATCGCATAGATAACCATTAATTTTAATATTCAGCGATAATAATAGACATTCCACTTTATTTACAGTTTTTCAATCATGTGTTGATTTTCTAAGCTCTTTAGTTGAGTCCAAGGCCCCGTGCCGTTGGCGAGTTTAGGTTCTCCGGCTAAGACTTCAAATGCCGGCCGGCAAACCTTGGTATGCTTCAGTACAAGTGGTTTGACACACACATGCAACGAAAGCACCTTTTTTCGGATTATCTACCGTTTGGCGGCCTAAATTACCTTTTATTATATGACAGAAGAGAGCGATTATTGGGTCCATCCAAACTCACTTCTTGCCGCACTTCTTCCTCGAAGCAGACTTTGTTTCTCTAATTACAACACGACTAACCTCTGATTACAACTCGAATTTAATCTTCACAACGTTCATTATCTTAAAATCACACTATTACATCTAAAAGTTAAATTTGGACGTCCATTATGGCCGAGATTGGTAAAATCCACCAACCACTCCACCCCTCAGTCCGCCCAAAACTCGACCCCCAATATGCTGCCTTCCACGATTCACATCTCCAGTATATTCAGCCATCCGAGACTTTTGAGTGGAACTCTGAAGTCAGGAACATACCTGGGATGCCGGATTTCGGTTCGCCGCAACTGGACGTTGGGAGTGTGAGGGACTTCGTGGTGGGGGAGTTTCAAGTTAGGGTTTTCACTCCTGTTGGGGAGGTGCCTCAAGATGGGTGGGGTGTTTTAGTCTGGTTTCATGGTGGTGAGCTTCTCTCGTTGCCTTGGTCAATTGATTCGACAGTGGTACCACGAAATTGGAGCTGAGACTGGGAAGCAATACATTCTATAAAAGTTGTGCTAAAAATTCCTGACGATAGGCGGTTGGGTTTTGGGGAACATTAACTCTGAAAATAACTTTTGTACCGTATTGTGTAAAAGTAAGCCTCTCCTTGTGTTACTTGCTCACCACCAAAAACCATAGTACCTGATGCATCATAGGAGCCTCATGCGTGACCGTAACCGTCGATTACCGACTTGCGCCAGAATACCCTTTTCCAGCTGCTACAGATGATGCTGTGTCGGCATTGCAGTGGGTTTTCAACTCTGGAAAGAAGACTCTGAACATTGATCCTTCACGAATTGCAGTTGGAGGAAGTTCAGCGTATGTTTTGACTCTCTATATCTTATTGGGTGAGCTATAGCTATGAACTAAAACCACATATAGAGGCGCAAACCTGGCTACAGTCCTTTCCCTCAAAGCCAGCACTCTCAAAATTCCAATCCCACTAACCTTCCTCCTCCTCACGGTACCAGTAATAGATAACACGGCAACAATCTCCACCTGTTGGTCTGAGAACCGTCATGCTCCATGGTTGACACCTTCACGGATGACATGGTATAGAAATATGTATATTCCGAATAAAACAGATGCTGAAACTTGGATCGCTTCTCCCAATCTTGCACAAAAACAGTTGCTTGCCAAGTCCCCGAGGACATGGATGGGCGTATCGCAAATGGATATTCTTGCTAGGGAGGGAATCCAGTATGCTGAGTTGTTGAAGAATGCGGGCGTGGAGGTTGAGTTGAAGGTTTATCCAGGGAGTACACACTCGATACTCGCGCTCGATGGTAAGACCTCCGCTATTTGTGGTATTATTTCGAGATCTTGTGCTGACAATTATTTAGGGTAAGTCTCTTCAAAGAGAATATGTGTTGGTTCGGCTGCTAATTATTGCAACGATAGAATTCTTGATCTTGGAAAAGAGCTTGTTCTGGATGCATCCCGTGCTCTTGCGGATGCGTTCGGAAACCTGTAGTCTTGCACCCAGCACCCAGTATTATGCTCTAGGCTATTTATTAATAACATGCGAAGAAAAGCTCTAGTGCGTTTCATAGTCAATCCCAGCCGCTCCAAACATCTACTGGCACTTCCCCTTGCAAAAAAGCCGTCAATTCCGCCTCAAAAATGTCGACTGGTACACAGTCAATATTCGTCGAATATAGAAGGACAGTAGAGGCATCTTGGTAGGTCTGACTGGGATCCTCTTGCTCTGCATTTTTTTCAGATTCAAATATTGTTATGTTTTGGACTGGCACTTGAGGATGAGGATCGGAGGTAGTGAGGATATGTTGCTGGGGTTGATTGAAAATATCATTGATCTGAATATTGGATAGGTTAACATCAGACCTCTCCTAGATATTTGTCAACTAAGGCTTCTTTGACCATGGAGAATAGAAAGATATGCTTGGAGGAACACACCTTTAGCATTTGACTTGGATTCTCTATTGTCTGGGATGGTGAGTTGTTTATCGGTGCTGCAAGTTTGCGCAATGCTTCTTCCCATCTCAAAGCCATAGGCCAAGCATGTTGGAGTTCAGTCAGTGCTTCAAGGCATCGTACAAAAATTTGTTTGGCACAAGAGGATCGCTGAGCGGAAACTGTCATAAAATATTAACTCATATTTCGGACGTAAAGGACTTTCTCACGTTGGGGAATCTTCCATAGATACGTTGCAAGAGAACCACAAATGTAAGCGCAGAACACAATAATAGGAGGAAATCCCTCTTCTCGAGACCTGAGGGGTAGATAAGCATCGATTTGTTCGTATAGGTTATACACATTTTCGAAAAGCTGCCCGGACATTACTTCCCAGAATACTGGTGCTGATCGGGGACTTGGTTGCTGATCTTCTGACCACTCGGAAAGTGCTGCTATGATACTATTGAAGTTTAGTTGGTAAGCAATCATCAGAGGATCAGTTCATACTCTGGTAAGTAGATTCTCCGTAACACAATATTGCTAAGTCGCAAGACCATTACAGTTGCTAAATATGCCTTGAACCGTCAGCTGAATAGCCCCAACCCCCCTACGTGGAGAACCTACCAGCTCCAGAGACTCAGCTTTATACCCTCTCAAATTCCTGATTGACCATTTATGCTTGGCAGGAAGGTTTTTCTCCAAGATTTGTAATGCATGGCAGAGCTCATTGTATTCGCTACGACTCTCCCAAGGTTTTGGAGCCAAACCATTGATTTCTCTCTCACTACGGCAAGCCCTTCTTGCAACTTGACCCCAAATATTGTGACTTTGTATTAGACTTGCGAATAATGATTTGGAGGGAGTTGCAACCAAGAACGGATTGGCTGCTGCTGCTTGAGTTCCGAGAAGGACAGCCCGCTCTCTCGGATTGACACCAAAAGCGAAATCACTCTCTTCACAGGGAAGCTGAGCAGTGATATCGCTCAGGGCAAATGGAAAGGGAGTGCTGTGACCTGAGTGGAGGTTGGTTTGACCTAGAAGTGGACTGTAAGGCTAATTAAAAGTCTTGGATTTAAATCAACTTACTTTCAATCATCCAGAATGTACGACGAGCCATTTCTGCCTCAATCACTTCGTCTGGTGTTGCTGTGTCTGGGAGGTGGTATGTTTCCTCTCTATGGAGGCATAGTATTCCAGCCACTATAAATGAATTAGTGACGCCTAGATTGGTAGTAGAAGTAATTTACTAGTGACAGCAAGACCCATATGCATCTTTTTCCGTCAGCCTACTCATACTAAATGGTTAAGGGATCAAGAAACATCACCTACAGAACTGCGGTCTTTGTTACCATTTCCCCAATCAGCAATTGCCAAGAGAAACAATGCCTGTGTCCTATCTAGAGAAGACTTATACATCTCAGATGGTACCATCTCTGTCGCTTTTTTTATAAAATACTCAGTCGCATTTGCACCACCCCCGTATCTCTCTATCAAGCAAGGAGTAAACCGAGCCGAAACACTTAAGATGCTCAATAGTAGGAACAGGCTCACAGACTCAAAGCTTTCTGTGAGACGTTCTAGAAATATAGCTTTCGGTATGAAGCCTTACGCAAACTCTTCAGCAAAGGAAAAAGTTGGAAGAATGAATCATACCTAACTGAAGATAGGAGTTACTCAGAACTTTACAGCCTTGTATTACCTCTTCGTATGGTGGTAAAAGACTATGATGCATGCTTGGGGTCTGAGCACCAAGAAGTAGCTGCATTTCCGGAGATGTCATAACATGGCCTGCCTGAAGTGTTGGAACTATTGTATTCCTAAGCTTGCTAGACCTAGTATAAGCAACGGATTTGATCTTCAATCGAGTGTTTGAATGTAGCAATACCTTATTTCGCTATGGTTTTCTCGTTGTGTTTTAACTCGCGGTTTTCGAAACTGCAAATGTCTTAGGTAACCTTTTTGGTACTTAGATAGGATGTGCGTACCTCTCTGTCACCTTCTCTTGCACCTCTTGCAGGAAATGTACTTTGATTCACGTGATGTCAGTTATCAACAAGCCTAGCTAGAACGAACACCATCATACCACTCAGCAGCTGCTGTGGATCCAGCCTTGTAGCATCGTAAGCAAGGGGGGACAGCATTTAGGTTAGCCGAGACACATTTTACACGAAGACGGCGACATCTATCACGAAAGTAGTTTTCTCAGTACGAATTTCCCACCTTAAAGCTTGGCAGATTAAACTTACGTCTTGCAAGCAACTGGTGCCCTCCTCGTCTGTTTTTTGGTGGTGTCATCTTCCGGCGATAGACTAACCTGTGCTTGTTGGTCAAATGGCATTTTGAAAGTTTTCAATTTGATGCAAGGTGTAAATGTTGCCGGCCGCGGCCAGTTGAACGATATATAGCCGAATGCGGCACTTACGGCATACTTTACGTCGTAGGAACTGTAAAGGTGGGATGGGCTCAATTACAATTGAAATGAATGGGAAATGATTGGTTCAGACTCTTAGCAATCGACGACAACTCTAGCCGGTGTTTTGCTTCCTTATCGTGCCCGGCTAATTCTCGGATCTGCTTTAAAGTGGATCAGGATGGAATTAGAATAGACACTATATGCTCTTCCATCAGGCAATATTGCTTAGGATGAGGAACAATACATCCACTCTCGATTTACTTGGAAGGTCTGCAAGGTCTGATTTCTGGCTCTTTACAATTCTATCCTCAAGTCATGGGTTCCTTTTACGACACAGAATTGAAGATCTTGGCGGTTCTTCTGAGTTTGGCGGCTGCCTATGTTCATTATCCTACAAAATGGCTGCCGAAATGGCTTCACTATGATAGTAATCTGGCAACAAATATTTCTGCCAACGGTGATAATTCAGGAAAAGACTTTGTGAATGAACTGGAGAAAAGCGTAAGAAACACATGGGTCACGTGCGCAATGGTCCTAACTTCCAGGTTGACAGGGGAAGAAAGTAATTTTGTTCTATGGATCACAAACAGGAACAGCGTAAGTGGAAATGGATCTGGTAATTCTAAAGTTATTGGTCGTAGTCAGGATTTTCTGACTCTGTGTTCCTTCCAGGAAAGATTATGCGACACGACTTGCAAAGGAAATCAAGGCTAGATATGGTCTATCATCTTTGGTCTGCGATCCCCAAGAGTCAGTATCATTCCATTTGATTTTTGATTTACCTGCTTCTGATTTAAGCTATTAGTTATGACTTCAGTGTTTTAGACCAGGTCCCTGGAGATGCTTTGGTAGTCTTTCTCTTCGCAACATATGGAGAAGGAGAGCCAACCGATAATGCAATTGGATTGGTTGACTTTCTCCAGTCCGACGTCTCAGAATTCTCCAAAGGAGGCTCAAATCTATCAAATTTAAACTATCTCATGTTTTGCCTAGGAAACACAACATACGAGCATTTTTGCGCCACAGGGAGGTTGATTGATCAACATCTTCAAAATGCTGATGCAACGAGAATCGGCCCTCGTGGGGAAGGAGATGATGATAAATCCCTTGAAGAAGATTACTTGGCTTGGAAAGAGCTGATTTGGAATGACTTGGAGACAAACTTTGAATGGCGTGAGGGCGAAGAGTCGAGTGTTCCTGATTTCAAACTGACAGAGCTGAAAAATGGGTCCGACGAAGCACTTGTATACAAGGGAGAACTTTCTAAACAAGCTCTAGTGGGGATAAGAGCAATTCATGATGGCAGGAACCCTTTCATCTCTGAAATCATAAACATTAGAGAGCTGTTTCAGGATGGAGACCGGAATTGCGTTTCTGTAGAGTTTGACATCAAAAACTCTGGGATGAAGTATACAACTGGAGATCATTTGGGGATCTGGCCCTTAAATTCCAATCAAGAGGTTGATCGCTTGATTTGTATTCTTGGATTAGAATGGAAGCGTCACCAGGCTCTAGAAATTACTTCTTTGGATCCTACTCTTGCTCAGGTTCCCACTCCTTCACCAACCACTTATGATAGTATCCTTCGGTACTATCTTGATATCTCACAGCTTGCATCTCGTCAGGTCATTCATTCGATAGCAAAGTTTGCACCAACTGAACACGCGAGGGTATTACTCGAAAATCTTGGAACTGACAGAGACTTATATCAAACTAAAGTCGCCAATCAAGGACTTCGCTTGTCCGAAGTTCTCATCCTCGCCACTGGTGATACCCTTGGTAATTCAAAGTATACTACTTGGTTGATTCCGTTTGAACACATTCTCTCTTGTATTCCGCGGCTCCAGCCTCGATATTACTCCATATCTTCGTCCTCGAGACTATATCCAGACTCGATACATGTCACAGTTGTAGTGGCGAAATCTAAACCCTCACCAACAGGGAGATTTATTTACGGGTTAAATTCCAACTTTATTCTTAGCCTCCAAACTAAAATTACAGATTTACCAAGGTCGAAAAATATCGATTCTCCACAGTACGCCCTTGATGGACCTCGGGGATCTTACATTAGGAACACCAGCTATTGTGTTCCAATACACACTCGGCTTTCCAGATTTCGACTTCCTAAGAGCGTAAGAGTCCCGCTGATAATGATAGGACCAGGAAGTGTAAGTGATTTAATAACCCAAAAACTAGCTTATCTTAACTATTTAAAGGGGGTAGCACCGTTCCGAGCGTTCATCCAAGAGCGAGTCTTCCTTGCGCGTCGAGCAAAGTCCCGCATGGGTCCTGACGCCCTCAATGACTGGGCAACCATGGATCTGTTCTACGGATGCCGACGGTCAGACTGGGATTTTCTATACAAAGAGGAATGGGAGTCTTACGAACGAGAACTAGATGGAAAATTCAAACTCCATGTTGGGTATTCAAGAGAGCCCGGGAAAAAAAAGGTATACGTGCAGGAATTGGTTGCAGAAAATGCCGATCGGGTTGTGGAAGCGTTGATACAGAAGAAGGGATATCTTTATATTTGTGGAGATGCGAAACACATGGCTAAAGATGTTGAGGCTACACTCGAGTGTATAATCGGGGAGTCTGTGGGTAGTGGTAGAGATTTAGGGGCTAAGGAAATTAGGCTTTTAAAAGAGCGGAAAAGGTGGATGTTGGATGTATGGTCCTAAGCTAGCTGTGATTTTTAAAGATAAGAATTATCGAGGACCTGATCAGGTCCTAGAGTGAGATGTGAATACGGTGAAATCTTTAAAGAAATTGGAAAATTTTCAAGTTATCAACTATTGTATTTTAATATGTACTTGCATTCTGTTAAGATTGGTATATTCTTGAATCGATTGGTCCGAAACTTTGTTGTTTTATATAGTTTTATAATACGACTCTATTGACAAATTGTTGGCAATTTTAAAATTAACATTCAATTCCAAGAAATTTTAAATATCAAATCAAACTGTCGGATCACTCTTGAATACGTGGCACCAATACGTATTGTACGTAAGTGCTAGTTGTATTCGGTGGTGATGATGCTTAATTGAACTAGATCTACGTACAACCTAGTGTATATGACTTCACCGG
>Ga0247734_1001586_pt1 | contig 16991 bp, 18 predicted proteins | sample UWRJL103311B2_FD_180933 | JGI IMG/M metagenome (GOLD analysis project Ga0247734, IMG submission 180933) | Plant litter microbial communities from Arlington Agricultural Research Station in Wisconsin, United States - UWRJ-L103-311B-2 | ecosystem: Environmental > Terrestrial > Plant litter >... | reverse complement strand
GGATCTTTCTCAAGAAGGAAAATTAGTGAAGACGTTAGAAGGTGCACACGAACGGTTCGTTAGCTGTATTCGGTGGGCTCCTGTTGTTGTGGATAATGTCCCTGAGGAGAACAAAGAAGCAATTAATAGAGGCCCGAAGAAAGAGGATGCTGGCAGTGTTAAAATTCGATGCGCCATCGCAACAGGATGTGTCGATTCATATGTGCGGGTCTTTATATCATAAATGGAAAGGAATCAATTGACTGCAATTACGGCTTTGGATAGCCCAGATACTGTTAGCCTGGAGCAAAATGCTACATTCAATGAATTATTTACAGGCAGGTCCGATACCGTGGTCGTACATCGCCTCGACCAACACCTTCAAGTCCTGTTACAAGTGCATATGTTCGTCAATCCTCTCGAATTGCAGTTCGGGCTGAACAATGCCTCTCCAGTCGCACTCCCAAGTTATCCATAGACTGTTTACGAGGCCGTTGATTACACGTTCAAGGAATAATGCAATTGCAACATTGTGGTGGTCAATGTAGCCAAGAATGATGGGTATTCTATATCATTGCCACAGTTATTCGGCTTCTACAAATCCATCACATTGATCGTTTGGCCCCTCGACAGGCCGCCTCACGAGCGTCAACTGCGCGCTTGAGTGTACTAGGCCGGCGTTGTTTCGAATCCAGTATATTGACCAAAAGGGATACTTATGTTGGAAGTTGGAAGTTGGTGGTTAAATTTTCTGGTTGCACTTATTCGGTCAAAGGATTTTTGTGGGCATTCGAGGTTCGGTTAAAACTACGGAGATACTACGACACCTGGCATAATCTTTACTCAGCCCATGAACAATATTGGACTTTCCAACAATCTTCTGGAAAGCTGGCGGCAATCAAACGATGTGGTGTGGTAAAGCACCGAGAGAGCCCTTCATTGAGCAGAAGCCTACTGTAGAAGTGGGAGTTGCTAGCCCCGCTTTGCTAGGGGTTGTTGTTGGGTTGGAGTTAGGCACTTCTCAATTAGACATCATCTGCTATGAGATATTGGCCTCAATAATAGGCCAACTGCCTAGAGACTCAGCCCATTGTGTTTTCTGGAAGACTTCGGCCGGTTGGTGCGCGCTATAGCTTCGAAGATATATAATCACCATGATTTGAGATTGTGAGCCGGTTTGCTACCAGGCCGCTCAGCGCTTCCATGGCCAGAACCACTTGTCCGGTGTATATCTGGTCGATCTAACTACAATTGCTTATTTTACTTTTGAGAATAGATAAACCGTTTTGGGGGATATCGAGTATAAACATCCAAGGCACCGCACTGCTGGAGGGATTCTCAGTCAATCTATTCGACATTTCACTCGCCTACAGTACTTGAACAAGCCTTGATCAATTCCACACAATGGCCTTTTGCATCTGTATCATCTATCATACTAGAACAATCCACAATCAAATCACTCCTTGAGTTTACTGTTCGTTGTATATCTCCATCCTGCAAACACTCAACCATTATAATATTATTATACACAATCTCCTGCCCGCAATGAGTTGCCCTGACTGCGGAAGAGCAAGACATAAGGCCTCTGTTAAGGCGGAATGTACTTCGTGCATTGGAAAAGGTTGGAAAGTTGCAGCTGACGCCAAGCATTGCTCAACCTGCGGGGGCAGTGGGGTTAGGCCGAGAGATCACGACAAAGATTGTATGCATTGCAAAGGGAAGGGCTACGAACTCACTATGTGCGACTATTGCACCAACGGCAAACGTCGGTGGGCGTGCCGGGATGAATACCATACCTCTTAGAGGCAAGGCAAATGGCATGACAGCAGGTCCTGTCCCCCGTTACTAAATTGAGAAAGCATGGTCCGTTGGATTTGGATATGGTTTTGGTTTTGGTTTTGGTTATAGACACTTATCCAAGCCTTGGATACTGTAGGCGCTTGGTCGAAATACTGTCATTCTTTGTCTCCACTATGTTTATTATCTCTTTATCTTGTTTCTCGGTTGGTCGTTGGTCGTTGGTCGTTTGTTAAGAGATACTTTTCCTTGTTTGTTAAATAGTTTGTGGGTGGGATCACTGTCATTTCCGGGACTATCTAGTCAATTGCATTGCTCAACATAATTTTTGAACACAGGAGGCTTATTTATAAGACAGTAGAGAATCACTCTGGGCACTGCTAAAATTGTATGCGAAAGTTACTTGACGCTTCGTTTTCTTTATGAACATAATAGAGTTTTGATGCTCATCCTACAGGTCAAGAACAGAAGAGAGAGACAGAGTCGCACACCTCCTACTCTTAATAACCCGGGGTGTGTAAGCAAGTTTCCAGAATCAGAACCAGTATCCTACCGCAAATCGACGTACTGTCCCTTCAATATTCTTGCAGCTAGGAGTTTGCAAATCCTCGGCAGTCCCAAAGGGGAACACCGCCGTGAAACATACTTCGTTGGACTTACATCCACGGCAAACTTTGTGGATTGGCCAGGACAGCTCTTCTAAAAGGGTACGGAAGAGCCTGCGGAAGCGTCCGAGGACGATTTGATCGTCATTTTGGTGATGGGAAAAGGTGATGGGTTTTTGGGCTGTGGGACGGGAATCGTGATGGAGCGGATGCGAAAGGATGGCCTCAGCTTCCAGGATGGTTGTACATATTTGCTTCAAGACTTGACTAACCGCTGTTGCTGATATAGTCGGTCTATATGTGGAAGGAATGAAAAGATCTGTGCACCGACGTATCTCCTGTTCTGCATTCCGACGGTCATGATTGACGAAGTTGCGGATCAGCAAGTTAAGATTTTCCCACATCAAGCTTGGAGTCGACAAAAAGGGGTCATCACCATAAGCGTAATCGAAGAGTCGCTCAGAATAATATGAAACTATCGCATCAACAATGACTTGCCAGTCCACTGTTGCAATTGCCTCTCCTTTTCCTTTTCCTAACATAGTCTCTCTAGCGTCATCTGGGGTATCTCGTCCCAGTATCATCTCTGACAACCTTTTGCGCACCTCCACTTTTTGTTTGTTTCCCATATTGGTCAATCTAGGCTGGTTTTCTGTTCCATTCACCCAAACATCCACCCCTTCTACTGCATACACACTCACCATTCTCTCAAAGTCTACTTTCATCTTTTCCCTACCAAGCCCCCAGAATTGATTTTTAACACATTTGTACAAATCAAATATCATCATCCAAGAAGCAGCCTTAGAGACGTAAGGGGGTGCAAACCCGCCCCGTCCCGCTCTAGTCGAGTCTGTGAGCGCAACAGCGCCTTCGAACTCGCACAGAATCACTTCGAATCCGAAATTCGCACGAACAAACCCGTCAATGCGGCCATCCCATTCATCCTGGGCAATGCTGCACAAATCAGTCGCTCGTTTAATGTCTGACAGAGAGAAGTCTTTCGAGCTGCGGTTGAGCAGGACTAAATCCTGGCTGTCTATAGTTCCACGATCAGTCTTTACGCCAGACAACCCGTCTATATAGAGAACGCTAAGTGGCCGAGTTGTAGTGTAAGTTTGGAGATAGCCAGGGCTATAATCTATAGGTGGGCAATCATCCCATCCAGACGGAGGACGTCGTTGTTGTTGCTGATCGCGGTGATTTAAGTCATTATTTTCCAGCCTTGAGGTCATGCTACCAAGAGCTGTCCAATCGCCCTCATAGCAGTCACCGTCGCGGGGAATTCCAGTGTACATGTATGCAAATGTCTGATCAAATGCTAGCCATTCCATCCCTTTAACCGAGTTGTTTTCAAACGGCGTGCCATGGAAAAGCTTTGCTCCAGAGGGTATTGTAGCAGGGAAATATGACATGCCATTGTGCTTCATGGTGGTTCCCCACATTCGGGTTGACGAATATATTGCATTGAATATGTGGTTGGCATTTTCAATAACTGTTGGTTCAGAAAAATTGCCGTTTGGGTAGGTTTGTGTTTGCGCTTGCGTGCAGGTTGAGGCAATTATCAAACAAAAGACGTGGAAAGAAAGCATTTTAAATGTAATCTAAGGAAGTGAGTGAGGCGCAAGCAATATCAGACAAGAACCACGATAACTAATTCAAAAAGTTCACATGCTCTTGCAAAACATTACCATATGCTGCAATCTTGAATTGTGTATATGAATCAAAGTAGCCTTGAATTTGGATGCCTAAAGTTAATTGGGGTGACAAGGGAGCGGCACGTGAGGCGCTCATAGCACGTGTTCCGCTATTCTATAGCCTATAACTATAATGTTAGCTCGAATTTTACAAAACTAAGCTCACAATGGCATCAGCCTCTTACCCAGGAAGCTATAACCACAGCGCAAAGATATGTTTACGATGAAGCATTGAGTTGAGAGATACCAATAATGAACCTGAAAGGAATGATGCCAATAGTAACCTTCAAACATAATTAGCAGACACCAATTTCAAGAAGAAACTTGAAAATATGCCCCCAAAAGATTTCAGGTATTGAGAAACTGAACCTCCTGGTACTGGTCTTAGTGTCCGTTCTTTCCAATATGTTGGAAACCAAATCATGAAGACTAATGTCTGAACCCTCTTGTGTAACCAACGTGATGACGTAGCCTTATTATCTTTGCCAGACTGCCAACAGTCTTGCTAAGCATTTATTCAAGATATGAGCCGCGCTATTCTTGATATTCGGACATATTACAAAGTCTAAGGTTCAGCGAAAGTTGTCCAGTTTTGCCAATATCGAGATAAAATATATGAAACGTTTAAATTCGCATAGATACATAGATTGCGAAAATAGCATTTGATAAATTGGAGCCGTCTTAATATCCGTGTTAAGCCACAAGCTATATATATGTAATTAGTTTCATTTTAGTAGTCTGAAATGTGAGCACATAGCCAGAAGTTGTTCATGATACAAGATAGAATTCTCTCATTTTCATATGGCCAACTAGCTCGAAAGAACATGAACGACGAAATACTTGCAGGGATATCTCTTATTAAATTTATTTCATTGCTCTTGTTCAGTGATATCTCGTTGATGATGGCAATCGAGCTTCCTTCCGAGAAAAAAAGAATGGGAGATCCAGGCAAGTTTACACAATATGGCCTCAACTTGCTAAACGGTACCTTCATGATGTGGAACAAATACTACAAAGAGTCCAAGGCCTAATTCAGTATCTCGAAAACTCGACTCGGCCATTCGACTCAAACCTCGTGTTCCTATTAAATGTCCCAACCACGTACCCTATACATTAAGCAAGGGAAATATGGACCCGCTTCTTAAGCGAGACCGAGTTTCTCTAATCTTGCGGTTATCTCAACAGAGGCGTTCCGAGGTTGGAACACATCACATCCACGAAACCTTAGTTAGAATATGCCCTTTGGGTTTCCAGCAATAACGGTGGAAATTTGTAGACTCAAAGTTAATTTGAGATGACGATTTCATGTGTACAAGACAAACCTGTCACACCGCCGGTCGAGAATGCATTTGAGCAATCGTAAGATTTAGACTTCTTCTATTTGTAATACCTAGTGAGCTCCTTCGAACAACTTCTTGGTTTTACTACTGACAGAGATTCTTGCACTTAGCGCTAATTGAGTCATTCTAGATCATATGAAAAAGAGACGTCTATGAGTAGTCGTTTGATCAGTACATCCTAACTGTTGTTTATATCACTGAGAGGCTGCATGAGAACACAATCCAGAAAGCATTTTTGACCACATTCGAAAGATTTTATATTAGAAAATAACCCATGAAAAAAACCAGGCAAATAACGTAACTTCCAGCCCCCATGAACCACAAATAAATACCCTCCCTCCTATCGTACCGCCCTAAACCTTTTCATCCAGCCAAGCCAGGACATACTTAATGCCCTCTGGCGCAAGATACTGGTTGACCCAAGCACTCGCAGTATTTTCGTTGGGAACAAAATATGCCTCAAAGCTCTTCGCGGAAGGGAACTGCTCTCGAGTATTTGCTACCGGGCCTTCAGTCACACCTCCACAGTCAGCCGTTGAACCTAATGGTCCAGTTCCGCAGAATATCAGATCGTGCTTCCCGTCAGCGATCAGTACATCTCCCTGATAAAACTCTGCACCGGTGAGGCCGAAAGCTGCAGTAGCGATCTCACCGACAGGGATTACACCCCGGGTCTGGAAGTCCTCTGCTAAAATTCTATTAGAGTAGCCACCAGGATAGTAAAATAGACTCCGAAGAATATCAATGGTTCGGAAGAGCGTATATCCCTCATCGTAACCAGAGAAACGAGTGGGGTCAACTACAGCGGCATTGCCTACGAAGTTGCCGATCGGGTCGTCGCCGAATACTTTGACGTTATAGAAGCTGCTGTAGCTTGTTAGAACTGTTCAAGTCAGCATGTTTAGGATAGCGAAAAATCGAAGGAGTATTGGAATAAGAGTACCCAAAGCATCGAAGTCATTTGGGTGATGGGCAGCAAGGTTGGCTCCAATAATAGATCCGTATGCATTGCCAACATAAACAATCTTCTTGAATCTGTGGCTGCCGAGAGAGGACTGGCCAGAGCGTATTTGATCAATGATCTGGTGGATAAGTTCGACTTCAAATGAGTACTGAACAAAGAGCTTTGGGTCTGGGCGAGAGGATTTTCCACGGCCGAGGCGATCAATAGCGAGTGTTGCATAGCCAGCATTGTTAGCATTCCGTGACCAGTCGTTGTCAGCGGAGCCAATACCGGACCAATCTATACGCTTAGTTTTCTAAAATACCTAGTAGCTACAGTACATAGGGTCCTGACTTACACTTGCTCGTGTAGGAAGAACCATGAACAAGGATCTGGATAATATCCTTCGAGCCATGGCCATGATCATCACGGCTGTTGAGATGGGGCTCGCAATAGCGACCTGCGATGTTGAAAGTTCCGCTAGCAGGGAAATCGAAGTTCAGCGTTGAGCCGTTTCCAAAGAGAGACGAAATGGAGGTATTAAGAAGGATGTCGACGCTCCAAGGGGAAAGATCAAAGACTTTGGCAGAAGCTGTGGCACGGAATATGACATCACGACACTTTGGCGGTCTGCTCTCCAGCTTCTGGCTTCCCTCCACTGGGGAAGCAAAAGCTGTCATAGAGGATAGCGTCAAAGCAGTGATTAGATATTCAAAAAGCATCTTGAGTTTTTTGATTGTGGAAATAGTCTGATTGAGACACCAAAAGAAGCAGAATGGTGTAAAAGTAGACAAGTTTCTTTTATTCGGAGTTAGGTTATCTCGTTCGTTTAACAGCTGAAAGGTTTAACTTGGAAAACTCTCTTCGGCTGGAAGCTTATATATGGTTCCGAGACCCACCTAATGGTGAATATTTGATCATAGGCTTAAGCAAGGAGAGAAACAAATTCACACGGAGAACAAGGAATCCATGGTCATGCGCAGCAAATTTTGGTGATCGAATTCACCACTTAACGCCTTCATTCTAAGTAAGGAGAACATGAACACCAGGGAATTAGAGCCACCAACAAGCCACACTCGCAAAATCCAAATATCATATATGATATGGTTCATCCAGAATAAGTACTGTAGCAAACGTCTCAAGGGCTAGGAAGATTAGGTTTATAATACTGCACATAGAGAGCAGCCACCAAATAGCTAGCTTTATCTTGGGTAATTTCTGTTGCTATGGTTGAATTCTAACACAGTGGTAGGCAAATCAGGCGAAAGTTCTCTTGAAATTTTCGTCTGTTTACCTCTAAATTATGGAACGAGAGCAACTAGTTCGTTGGATTTGTTGAGAGGATCTGTGGTCGTTGCCTTAAACATGACAACGTGAAAGATTTCAGATGAGGGGTATAACAGTGCGGTAGATAAGGCATATATTTACTTTCTAAACCTGGTGTTTGATCTGGAATTGGCACTTGTGGATCTTGTGGGGGCTGTCAAGTTTTCCGTGGTTGTCAACTAAAGAGGAGGAACATGCCGTTATGACCGGCTGCAGCTTAATTATAGTGAAAGGGTGTTGTTGTTGTAGCATCTATTCATTATGATGGAAATTTCCAGATCATATTAGTTGGAACAATAATCTCTTGGGAGTGGAACAGCTTGAGATCTCATTGGTATAAGACCAGAATGACATCTCAGCTCCGCTCGTCCTTGGCGTTAAGTTATGATCTCAACCCATATTCTCGGAACATTTATCATTGGCAGAGGTTTGAAACATCAATCAACCCCGCTCCCGACAATATGGTATAATGTTTTATTGGTAGAAGATTCATTTGGAGTATGAGCTATCAGATATTAAGCGAGTCCCTGTGAATTATTGGATGAGGATCATGCTGAACGAACTTTTTAAAGAGACAATATTTCTTTTTATATTCCATAGGTTCAACCTATGGGTTCCCATCAGCAGCTAGAAATTAAGCCACAGCAGTGCTTCCCGTAGTCTAATTGGAAGCTAGAGCATGAATGGCGCTTTCAAATACAGGTTTTGTTCCCAAGGCGCTCTCCACGATTGGGGAGGGGGATGAATCAATGAACGAATATCATTCAGATGGCTTTGACTCTGGAGAAGGATAGTGGAAGGTTTGATGGGTCAACTTAGTTGCACTTGCTTGAATTGCTTGAACTATTTATTACTGCCAGTGTAGTTGCTGAATAATATAGATAGCACCGCAAGCAACATAACTGGGACCAAATTATCTTTGCAACGATGATTTAGATTTTAGCGCAGTTCATATCACTAAAAACTGAGTTGTTTGCATCTTCTGTTTGATGATGGAAGCAATGGTCTAATGTTCGTGCATCATGGACTTGTCGGAGTTGTCAATCATAGCTTTGTGCTTGTTCCTTTGTACTTCGTGATCATAAATCTCAAGCTGTGTAGCTTGCTATTCCATATATGTTAACAAATTTGGTTCACAGGAGAAATGATCAAGACAATCGGTTTAAGTCTCAGGACCAATGGCCGGCTGAGGTTAGAGAGGTGCTGCATCAGATGACCAAATCAGATTATATTTTTAGGTCTGAACTTGGGCACCCTTTATCCTGCTTAGACTGAGCCGGCTGGTAAGTTTCTCAAGCAAATAAGATGAATTTGATAAGTGAGTATAGAGCTGAGTACTCAGGTGATGGATAAAAGTGGTTGATTGTCAAAAGGCGTTAGGAGCCAGCCTCGCTTAATAGGGGGTTGGTCAGACTCCTGTATGCTCATGAAAACAATTGGCAAATTATGAGTTTCTACGCATTGCTTCTAATGACATTTCGAACCTATTTGTGGGGGATAGCGGTGGCTGAGCACCACTAATAGACTTTTAATCACCATGCAATCCTACTCCTGGACCTGCAGTCATGTCATGGCGTGAAGTTGCAAAGCATTCAGAGGGTTCTAAATTTCACTACTACACGAAAGTGTTGCTTTGATCTCTTAATATTTCCGGCGATCTTAAAAAAGCGCACAGTGAAATTGTGCCCAGTCCTTATTTCCTTTGGACGAATTAGGGGGCTCGTGAATTGAATCGTGTCAGTTACACTATTCTCCGGGCGGACCGCAAATATAGGTACGTGCATGAAGCAGGTACCTTCTGAATTCATCCACTTTGTGTCACTTTTATGTCAATTTTTTTTCTTTTGGGGGGAGGGGGCCCTAGGCCTAGAGGCTCAAACATTTCTAACTGGCTAACAACACTTGTTACACAAGTGACTATAGAGTGCGAGGATCATTGTTGTGGTAGCGTCTTCTGTGGACATTCCTGATTACTCTTGAGTAGTTACTCACCAGTATATTTGAGAGGGAGAGAGAATACCTTGTTCAAAAGAAGCAACTTCTCGAAGCAAAGCAAAACTGGATGCCGTACAACCACAAATTAAACTTTAGCATTTAGAGCAAGTTCATCTAGTAAGGTTGGCGGTGTCTTGAAGAGGTCCTAACTTCTGTAGTCGCTCGCTTGAGGTTAATGGTTAATTGCTTGGTCGATAGCACCCGACCGCAACACTGCCTACGTACCAAAGTATTGCTCACCGCAATATATAATTAACTTCATTATAGTTCTAAAATGGCCGCAATAGGCACTGCTCGCCGAAAGATGGGGTACCTGGTCGAATCTGCCTCGTGGAGACCCCATTATTAGCGCATGAGAGAGCAATATGAGCATGGAGCGCAAAGACTCAAAATCATAACTTCATTCAGCCCTTCAGCCTGAGCACAAGCACTTAAATCGCCCAACCTCAAAAAGGAATACACATTTGGGTGGACTATAACGGTGATGCAACCTAATCCAGGAACCTCCCGTGAAAGGCTTAGCAACCATCAATCACCCCGCCTCTTGTCCACGAGCGATTCCCTGCACCCAACCCGGTCCTATAGAGCTCGTCCTATTCCCAGTCCCCATACCCCATACTCTACCCCACACCACCCTCGTCTCCCAGATTCGAGATAATACACCAATGACGTCCAGTATACTTGCGCCTACAGCTCGATTTCCTAGATTTCACATGTAACCCTGCCGGTACTTTTTCGGCGCCTGTCCCGTAATAGCATCTACAGCTCTCCACGTCACTGAATTTGGATGCGTTTGGTTCGTGCAGTGAGGTTGATCACTCCCACGTTCGTTCACAGCCTGGCCTTGTACGAAGTAAGCTGGCCATCTTATGCGGGGAATTAATCGATTGTCAAGATGCAACGGCTTACAGATCCCAAAACAGCTCGAGGGATCATCAGGTGGTCCAGGCAGTGGAGTAAACGCTGGGTTCGCCGAGGTGGCATGTGGATTCTTCATCTAAGATTGAATCTTATCACCACGGAGTGTGGAGTTGTGGGGAAGAAGGAGCTTCTATAACTAAGTCGCGATGGCCTCAATATGTTTGACCTCAAGCTCCAGCCCTCGACGACCTGAGTGACACAGAGAGAAAGTCAGGCCCAATCTTCATTCATTCATTAATTCATCATGAACTTCCTCGTCCTTTTCGCCCTCCTTCCCTTGGCTTTTGCCGCACCAGCAGAAGTCAGGGCCGTAACCCCTACTGTATCCCTTGCTTTTCCAAAAGCAACAATCATCGGCCAGCCAGGGAAGGTTGAGATCTTCCCAGGGATTCCATTCGCGAAACCACCAACTGGCGCATTACGTCTGAAGCCTCCTCAGGCTATTACCCAACCATTTACTTACGCAGCAAGTGGAAACGGAAAAGCATGCCCTCAATTCTTCTTCAGTACGGTCAAGAATGATGCAATTCCTACTTCGGTTCTCGGATTGCTTCTGAATACTCCTTTGTTCCAAACCGTTTTGAATGCGGGCGAAGATTGCCTTAACATCAACGTCCACCGTCCTGCGGGAACAAAAGCTGGCGAGTAAGTTGTCCAAACACGTTACATTGATTGCATCCAAGCTTCTGCTGCTCTCCCAGTCGTCACTTTACTGACCTTGACTTCTAGTAAGCTGCCTGTTCTGTTCTGGATCTTTGGAGGAGGGTTTGAGTTGGGATATAACTCTATGTATGATGGTGCGCCTTGGGTCGCTTCTTCTATAGCACGTGGAGAACCCATCATCTTCGTGAGTGTGAACTACCGCGTTGGTGGTTTCGGTTTCTTGCCCGGTAAAGAAATCCTCGCGGATGGATCCGCCAATCTAGGTTTACTTGACCAGCGGCTTGGATTGGAGTGGGTTGCCGACAACATTGCTTCATTCGGAGGTGATCCAACCAAAGTGACTATATGGGGAGAATCAGCCGGTGCCATGTCAGTCCTGGATCAAATGGCCCTGTATGATGGCGATAACACCTACAAGGGGAAATCTTTGTTCCGTGCTGCAATCATGAATTCTGGGAGTATTGTTCCAGCAGACCCAGTAGACTGTCCGAAAGGTCAGGACGTTTACAACACTGTTGTGAATGCTGCGGGTTGCTCTGTAAGTTACACTCCGTTCTTGGAAGGTCATCAAATACTGATTCGGAGACAGAAATCAAGCGACACTCTCGCATGCCTTCGAACCGTTCCATATGACACCTTGTTGGGTGCAACAAATTCAGTGTCGGGAATCCTAAGCTACTCATCAATCGCACTCTCATACCTCCCACGCCCAGATGGCAAAGCATTGACCATGTCTCCCGAACTCCTGATTGCGAGTGGTAAATATGCCAAGGTACCTTTCATCATCGGCAACCAAGAGGATGAGGGTACTCTCTTTTCACTCTTCCAATCCAACATCTCCACCACCGACCAACTCTCGACGTACTTCCAGGATCAGTTTTTCCATAGCGCTAGCAAGGCAACCATTGATGCACTTATCAAAACTTACCCAGAGACCATTTTTGACGGCTCACCATTCCGGTCTGGTATCCTGAACAACATCTACCCACAATTCAAACGTATGGCAGCTATCCTCGGTGATCTCACATTCATCTTGACCCGACGTTCATTCATGAACATTGCCAACACTGTGGCACCCACGGTTCCGTCGTGGGCATATATGTCATCCTACAATGTCGGACTTCCAATTCTTGGGACTTTCCACGCTAGCGATCTCCTCCAGGTATTCTTTGGAGTGCTCCCAAACTACGCATCTGTTGCGACGAGGTCTTACTATTTGTCTTTTGTAAACCATATGGATCCAAACACCAACTCTGGGTTCAAGGATTGGCCAAGATGGAGCGTGGGGAAAAAGTTGATGAACTTTTATCCGTTGACCGCATGGACGATCGATGATGATTTTAGGAGTGATAGTTATGACTTTATCGTAAAAAATATTGGATCATTGCACATATAGGGGAATTAGGATGGATTAAATGAATGAATGAATGATTAATGATGGATAATGTTCAAAACTTTTCCTGCACTGGTGATTTGTGACTCGCCTTTAGATAAGAAACCAACACACGACTGCCTAAGAGCTTGACATTTAGCACTTTGTAAACCTTTGCGGCAGACTTCCTTCGCTCAAGTAGTTTGTTAATGCCTGTAATATAAAAAAGTTGTTTGAAAAAGTGAGAATTTAGAATGCCAAATTGTTCAGTACAGGTCTGAATGTGATAGCCTCAACCCCTTAGCCCTGGCATCTCAACACAAAAAATGGTTCATGAATGATAGGTCAAGATAGAGAACACAAAGAAGACAGAAGAACTTGGACTGAGTATGGAAGGACATCATGAAATTAAAGCTTAAATAACGAAAGCAACGGAACTGTATGCCGTGCTGCGCTCTAGCTTGCCACTTGGGTGATCATTAAACACAGAAACTCTGCAGGCGTGGAGAAACAGCTCCTAAGATTTGTGATACAGGGAATATACAAGATGTGATACAAATACAGTCTAGCTGCTTCTCTCTCATCTAGGGTAGAATTTTTGAATCGCAGCCGAAGCCCGGAACAATTCCCGAATTTACTTCGAGACACAACCTCCGGCACTATCTTCAATGAAGATCCCACCATAGATTAGACCTTCATCGAGATTGGCTTCTTGGAAGCCATCAAAGACTACAGTTTTAGTCTCGGTTGGCTTCTTTGCCATTCCAATCTGGAATTGCCCACCACCGCTGTTATCATTGGCGATCAGTCCCGTAACTGCACACAGCGGAGCATTCCCAAGAGAAGAGAATATTTGCACAGTACTATATACTAGTCAGCTTTGATTCACTCTCCATTGTCCCTATCAACGCCTCTCGGAATTTGGAATAAGCTCTTACTTCTTCACATAATCCAACGTGATCGCAAAGTTCTGCCACTCATCCACGCTAATCGCTGTCGTCGAAATGATGTTGTTCTTCCGGTCCAAGAACTTCCAAAGGTTCTTGTCCAAGTCGGCGGCCGACACATTCGCAGCAATCTGTTGGTCTGCATTCAGCAACGTTCCCGCGCCGAAGGAAAACTGGTTGCTCGCGAAATCATTCGCTTCGTGAAAGACATTCAAATACTCGTGCGTCAAATTCATCAGTCGTGCCGAGTCCTGCTTCACGCTCCAATGGAAGGTCTTCACACCCACGTTGCTTTCGTCCGACCCATTGCCGAGCAGGAGACCGACCCGTCGGAATCCAACCTGTTCTTTGCCGGGGGCTGGGACGAAGATGGATTCGTCGGAGATGGTTGCTTCCAGTGCCTTGTTGGTAGGGACATCGAATTTCGAGGGCTGGACAGCCGGTAAAAGGATGATTTTCGAGAAGGTGAGATTTTGGCCTTTGGTGTTGTCTGGGTTAAAGGGTGAAGCTGCGGTATCGAACGCGCTGAGAGGAGTGTTGTTTGGGACCCGCCCATCTAGTGTGATGCCACATTTTATGGCGGATGCGGATTGGGAAGCAGGCAAGGCTTCTGTGACACTTGCAAGAAATGCTGCGGTAGCGAGTAGTTGGAACTTCATGATTGCTGTAGAATATGTCGCCTATTAATTATATGATTATGTGTTTTTGAAGTAAAACCCATTCAAGGCTGGGGAGATGGCGACTTTAATGCCAATTGCTAGTCAGTGCAAACCAGGGAGGACATTACATTTAGATACAAGTGCAGTACATGCGGAGGTACCTATGTACCTTTTGTTGGATGAAACGTGCAGGACCCCGGGAAGCCGTTATATCTAGCTAATTTGTGATCGAACGTTGGCTGGAAAATGGGTTATTACCTTCGGACAGCGGATAATTTATGGGGAATGTAGCGGGATGGGTCGAGACTGAGTTGCCTAAATCGTCTGAACTCAGGAGACAGTATGTTTCAAGTGGGTTTAGAAGCTTCCTCATGCCTTCGTTAGCTCTTTGAATAATTGATTAGCGTTGAACTCTAATTGCAAGACGCGCTAGCATAGCAATATGTCAAACTGCACCTCCGTGTGTCCCATCTATTGTGTTTGAAACGAGAAGCAAGCATACATCTTGTTACATACTGGGCATGACCCGGACGTACAGTACCAAGTACAGTACATGTCAAGACTTCATTTTACAAAGTATGATTGCGAAGATACAAATCTCCACATGATAGAACTGTTTCCTGTTAATCAACAGTTCATAATTTTGATTGAAAATTTTGCTTTGAGGCCTCTGTGATATGGAAGTTTGATCATTTGGAAGAGGGCAGGTTTTTGCAGTTTTGTGTTGAAATCCGTATTTTATGGCTCTGTTATATTCAAGTAACCATAGCCATCACCATGATCATCGTGTTACTGTTTCTATCAAATAATATGTAACTAATAAGGAATAATGGACCTGGTAAATCCCAGGCGGGTGTGTTGGAGACTTCGGACCCTTGATTTGATCCGCGATTCTCCATCCCACCTAGTGCACGATGTGTCCGTATTCGTCACCCACCCATTGGGTTTGTGCTATTAAGAAGTTCTAGGACAGGTAGTCATAGCCGACTTTACTTTCATGAACTAGCGGGCAATTTTCACAGATGTATCCCATTGGATGATCAGGCTCGTTGTTCAGGGCCGGTTTGTTCATACCCAGGTAGTGTACGTATTTCTCCAAGAAGTCGACAAACAGAGCGTGCAGCAACTTGTCGCACGAAAACTCCTTAATTTCTTTGTCAATCTACATCAAAATCAATCTAAAAAATAGATCGCACCAAAATTTGGCAGGCAAGACACTAATAGGTTCTACCATCAGAGACGGTGCTGACGATCCCCTTGCTTTCAGATCATTAGCCAAAATGCTACAGCGTTTGAGAGCGCTCTATAGCTTAATCACACAGTGTTTTCGGAGCGTTTTAAAGCTTCCGGGGCATTAGAATTCCTGTCTTCAATTCGGTATAATTAAAGTTCTCTGGGAGCCAATTGGTTTTAAAATAGCGGTTGAAGTGGTAGTATTCCTCCACATTTTATTAAAAACTCAAATTATTCCTCTAGATGTTAACTCATATATAAATCCTAATAGAATCAATCAAATTCTCAAACTACCCTTTGTTAGAAGAACTAGATATTGTTATATTTTTTAAGTCCCAGGGTGTAGGGAGTACATACTCCGTAGGTGACGGGTTCGTTTTGCAGGAGAAGTAGCTACCAGAGAATCGGGTTCTTCACAAGGAATTGAGGACATTACTAATAATTCAACAATATGTATTGCTAACTATCAAGGTTTGGGCGCGAACCTGCTATCTAATGAAAACCATCTACGAATATAGATCACTTTGTGCCACGGCTGCGTCCTGAGCTCCTGGTTACTGATTTACTTCAAGATCTCAACATACCTGAAGATTATTAGCTAGGTAGGCTACTACGATATCCGACTTTTAGGATCCCAAAGATACTAGTCTAGTATTTATACGATTCCGGGGGTTTTCTCTCAAACCCCAGATTTCTGGAAACTTCAGGCTACTAGAATCTTGGGTCGAGACAACCTCCGATCCAAGTTCTGAGCACCTCCTCTACCCCTAGGCTGTCAGCGAATTGAAAGCTCGTATAGGGAGAATATGTTTCCTCTTGATGTGTTTCTAGGGGGGGGGGGGTCACTTGCTTTCACGTGGGTTTGAGAGCAGGGAAATTCGTAAATGTGGAGCTTCCTATTGAAACACCGAAGGCTATGGGGTTGTACCATAGGGGTTTACTCCGTCGAAAGGAGGATCATTAAACACGTGTGATATGTCGTCCCTTGCTAGACCTTTGCTCCTACAAATCCCCCAGCATACATAAGAATTCATACTAAGTGTGTTTTTACACTAAAGGGCAATTAAACATGGGCTATAGAGCTGTATTACGTTGTAATATTAGGAGACGTCCCACCACTGCCCGGCTGCCTGCTATCCGTTACCCGTTACCGACGTTGCATATCACGTAGAGCAATATAGTCTCAATGATAATCGATTCAGTCTCAGACCATTCTGTATCCGAGCTGTTTCGGTTGTAAGGTAATTGAGAAGATAATTGCTGCGATGGGGGAGAGTGGGACGAGTGTTCCGGAGGGGAAGAAATAATCTTAGATGTTATGAAAGGGGAATTCTAGAAGCAGGAGAAGACTTGCAGTTCTCCTAAGCATTAGATAGATTTTTAAATTAAAATTAGACAGTCGACAATGTTGGAGGATAGAAGGTCTACTTCCTATGCCCTTTCTTCTAGGCGCACATTTTTAGTCAGAAGTTATAGCATACTATGTGTATTCTGAGCGCGATGTCCCCAGGGCCCCC
>Ga0247734_1001585_pt1 | contig 17002 bp, 13 predicted proteins | sample UWRJL103311B2_FD_180933 | JGI IMG/M metagenome (GOLD analysis project Ga0247734, IMG submission 180933) | Plant litter microbial communities from Arlington Agricultural Research Station in Wisconsin, United States - UWRJ-L103-311B-2 | ecosystem: Environmental > Terrestrial > Plant litter >... | reverse complement strand
TTTTACTAACCTGATATACATGTAACTGTAAAGGCGCCTCCATCAGGACTTTACGAAATTCGCCTACATTTTTAAATTTTAGTTGTGAAAGGGTCCTGGATTCGTACCTTATTTCGAATTTTTCCGACTCGAAAGGCCAGGGTTCTACTTGCAATATGCCATCGGCTGGTGCATGAAGCTGGTAACATTGATTATCCGGTCCGGAACTGATTTCAATTTTCCGGTTTTCCGGCTGAATTAACTGTTGGCATATTAAAAGTGAAAAAGCATCACACCATTCCAATAGAGCGTAAGCATGTGAAATTTCCTTTTCGTTTATACCAATTTCTTTCATCCAGATATCTTCTGATTTTAAAAGATTATCGGCATAACGCTTCGCAGTTTTATCCTCTGAATTACCATATAAAAACCGGATATGACGCGAGGTTAGTAAAGCAATATATCGGCTCTTGGTTAAAGCATACTTTAATAACTGATCACATTTGGTATTTTCAAACTTCCGGGTTTTGAAGTTGATTGGGCCGCCATTTTCATTCAATAATAAATCATCATTATCAAATTCATTGAAAACATCATCATGTTCAGCTGTTGCAATAATTGTTTCCAGCCATCGCTCAGGCCGCAATTCTTTTTTCCAATTGAAACAAATTTCTCCTGCCAATAAACCATGAGCCCTTTGGGAAATGATCTGCCAGCTATCTTCCTGGTAATTTACAATCATGAATGAAACTTAAAAATTCAGTTTTTTGAATGCGGTAAAATATTATGCCGTCTATTGAAAGATCATTTATTTAATGAATCAGATTCTTATTTTCCTCAATCGTATAGTGATAACCTTAAATTTGCTTTAATTCATGTATTAATTAGAATATTCTTATTTTTTAGGTAAAAATAAATATGAAATACACGCTTAAAGTCGGGCTTTTTGGAATCGGTTTGCAGGCTTATTGGGATCAGTTTGAAGGATTGGAAACGCGGCTCCAAGGCTATGTAACTACGGTTGAAAATAAATTATCAGGTTTTGGTGCCGAAATTATCAACCTCGGATTAATTGATACGCCTGAAAAAGCGTTGGACGCCGGCCACCAGTTCAGACAAGCTGATGTTGATCTGATTTTTTTATACGTCACTACTTACGCGCTTTCATCCACCGTTTTACCCGTTGTAAAAAGAGCAAAAGTGCCTGTGATTGTGTTGAATCTGGCTCCTGAAGCTGCAATTAATTATAAATGGTTTAACAATTTGAACGACCGGACAAAAATGACAGGCGAATGGCTGGCCTTTTGTTCGGCTTGCCCGGTTCCGGAAATAGCCAATGTTTTTAAACGCTCCAACATTCCATTTTATCAGGTTACCGGTATGCTGAATGACGATACGGAGGCGTGGGACGAAATTCGTGAATGGATTGAAGCTGCAAAAGTGGCACACGTAATGTATCACAACCGGATGGGCGTAATGGGGAATTATTACAGCGGAATGCTTGATATATATTCAGATCTGACCCGGCAGAACACTACGTTTGGTGGCCATATAGAAATTATAGAAGTCGACGAACTATCAGCTTTGTGTCAAAATGTTACAGATACAGAATTAAAAACAATGGTATTAGAATTTGAAGACACTTTTGATGTGCAGTCAGATTGTTCTGAGATGGAGTTACGGAGAGCTGCACGGACAGCAGTTGCATTAAATCAATTGGTTGAAAAATACGATATTGGTTCCATAGCTTATTATCACAAAGGAACCGGCAATCCGCTCAATGAAGATACTATGAGTTCGATTATTCTGGGAAATTCTTTGCTTACCGCCAGAGGAATTCCTATTGCCGGAGAATATGAAGTTAAAAATGCCCAGGCAATGAAAATCATGGATAGTTTTGGTGCAGGAGGTTCATTTACTGAATATTATGCTATGGATTTTAAAGACGATGTGGTATTAATGGGCCACGATGGTCCGGGGCACATTGCCATTGCGGAAGGTAAAACCAAAGTCCGTCCGTTACAAGTATATCATGGAAAGGTAGGAAATGGATTATCTGTTGAAATGAGTGTAAAACATGGCCCGGTCACTTTACTGTCTGTGGTAGAGACGGTTGATGGAAAGGTGATTTTGCTGGCGGCAGAGGGAGAGTCTATTGAAGGGCCGGTTTTGGAAATTGGTAATACTAACAGTCGTTACAAATTCTCAATCGGAGCCAGAAAGTTTGTTGAAAATTGGAATAGTCACGGGCCGGCGCATCATTGTGCAGTGGGAGTTGGTCATATCAATTCAAAAATAAAAAAATTAGGGGAGTTGTTGGGGATTGAAACGGTGGCTGTTTGTTAAAGGGGAAGGGGAAAAAGGTTAAGGGTTAATACGGTGGATAAGAATAAGAAATTGTTCTGAAAGTTTTTATGCTAATAAACAAAAAAGCCAGGATACACCCTGGCTTTGAAATACTATTGTTAAAGTATTAATCGGAAAGGGAAACTTTAACCCTATTCCCACTTTAACTCTTTTTCTTTCCCTGGCTTTGGGTTTGCTTTTTGTTATTGGTAATATGATCACCTTTTACTGTTTCTTCTTCTTTATGGCGGCTGTCCAGATTGTCTTTATTTTCAGTCTGAGAAGTCTGAGTTTTGCCGTTTGATGTTTGTGACTGTTTCATAACATTATAATTGTTAGTTATGTCGTATACAATATAAAATTTGTGCCAGCATTGCAACAGTAACAATTTTATTTACATTCACTAAATGCTCCTTGTAATATTCAGGATTCTGGTACGACTGCAACGTTTTTTACTTCGCGGCTTCCTTCATACAGTTCGTATTCCAACAACCGGCAGTCAATTGTACTAGTGTAAAATTCAATTCTGCGTTTTGCTTTTAATCCAATTTTTTTGGCAAGATCCAGATTACCTGTAAATACATATCCGTAATATCCGCCGCATTTTTTCTTCATAAAATCACCTATCCGGCCATACGTTTCTTCCAGTTCATCTACATTTCCCAGGCGGTCGCCATATTCGGGATTTACAAAAAATACACCTTTTTCGCCGACAGGTACTTCTGCATCTGCAAAATCGCAAACTTCAAACTCAATCATATTTGCCACACCGGCTGCAATGGCATTTTTCTTTGCATTAATTACCGCCAGTTCACTGTAATCACTTGCCAGAATTCGTAATCCGGGAACTTCGATAATCTGCTCTTCCAGTTTATCCTGTTCAGCAAAATAAATTTCTTCATCATAACCCTGAAAATGCATAAAAGCATAGTTGTTGCGAAACAATCCAGGACGGCTGTTACTGGCAATTAAAGCCGCTTCAATAGCCAAAGTTCCCGAACCGCACATAGGATTAATAAAAGGAGATTTTCTATCCCAACGGCTGGCCAATATGGTAGCTGATGCCAGCGCTTCCAGCATAGGTGCACGTCCAGGAATTTTCCGGTAGCCATGTCTGGCCAAAGAATCTCCGGATGTATCAATGAAAATTTCAGCGTAATCAAATTTCCAAAAAAGGTGAATTACGGCACCTGTCAGTTCCGGGCCGGTTGACGGTCTTGTTCCCCGTTTTTCACGGAGCCTGTCCACAATAGCATCTTTCACCCTTACATTGGCGAACATGTTATTATTGATCGTCGGGTTTTGAACATTACTTGTTACTGAAAAATATCCCGGATCAGGAATCATGTTTTCCCACTCCAGTTTTAGTAAATGATTATAAACATCGTCCGCATTGGATGCTTCAAACTGCTTAAGACTGTACAAAACCTGGCTGGCACAATAAAGATTCAGGTTCAGACGTATGCAGTCATTTATAGTTCCTTTTATACGGACTCCGGTGATAAAAGCTTCTTCGATTTCAAATCCCAGATCCTTTACTTCCTGCTCGAGGTATGGTGCAAGACGTTTGTTGCAGGTAATAATGATTGGGGCAATGGTGTTGTAAAGAGACATGCATTTTTGCGTTGGGTATTATCCCGGGCTGTTAGGCCTGATGAGATAATGTATTTGATTATGAAGTTACAAACTTACTGGTTTGCTTCCGAAGATTAAGGTTTTGACCAAAATATTAGTAAGGGTAAAAATTAAAAAGCACTTTACTTTTTACACAGAAATTGAGTGGTACAATATACTAACTTCAATAGTTATGGATAAGAAACTGATCATTACAATATTTTGGTGTGCTGGTTATGCACCAGAACCCATTGATCATTTCTTTTTTTGAAAATTAGCAGAAGGTAAATGTTGCTTGCAGATCTCGCACTTTTATCAGGATTAAATTTGGTGTATTTGTATTTAACAATGGAATAAGCAAGGTTGTTTTTTACATCTGTACTCACTACTTGGGTAGTAATTTTCCAGTCTTTTTTAAACCAGGCTTCATTAAATATTCTGTACTTTTCTTTTGAATACATAATTTCTCCATCCGGAAAAATCGTTGATAAACTATCATCCACAGAAGCCATCAGCGCAGTCATATTTTTTTGTTCAAGACCGTTCAAAAAACCTTGTTGTATGACTATAAAAGTGGTATCTTTTTTAATTGAATTCTGAGCTTTGGAAATATGAACAAGAAATAAAAAAATGGGTATGAAAAGAAATTTATTCATGATTCTCTGACTTATTTATGTATTGTGTATGTAAGCATTTTTTTGTCAGATGCGGTACTGATTTACTTTATGAATCCAAATTACATAATATGTTTTTAAAGTTTTACCACAACAAATTTACTTTATAGTAATTCCCAAAATAGGTAAAAAATCAACTTAGGAGGATTTTTATTTATCACTAATTAATTCGTGATTTATAATTACACCAGCTTTTGAACCTGCGGATAATGCCATAGTTAATGCTCTGAACATTGTAGTATTATCTCCGGCAGCAAAAATTCCTGGCACACTCGTTTTTTGGAATTCATCGATTTGTATGTATCCGGCCTCTGTGATTGTACATCCCATAATTTCAGGAATTTTGGAATGTTGTTCAAAAGGAATCCTGGTGTATAAAGCATCCAGTTCGCAGCTGCTTTGATCGGCAAATTTCAAATTTTTAATATTTCCCTCATCATGCTCAATACGTTTAACCTCATTTTCTACAATAGTAATATTCAGATCGGTTAATTTATTCCGTATCTCCTGATTAAATGTAGCAGGGCCGTTTGTGAAAATTGTCAGCTTTTTAGTCCAGTGATTAATAAGTTTGCAAAACTCGAAAACCATTTCTCCATTTGCCAAGATCCCTGTATTCTGGCCTCTGAATTCATATCCGTGACAATAGGGGCAGTGAATCACACTAATTCCCCACGCCTCGGAAAATCCGGGAATATCCGGCATTAAGTCTTTGATACCGGTAGCAAACAGTATTTTTTTTGCTGAGAAGATTTTGTTGGTTTCAGTTGTAATTTCAAAGTAATTATTGATGCCGGTAATCAAAATAGCTGTATCATGTAAGAATTTAATGGTGGGATAGGCGAGAACCTGGTTTTTGGCAGCCAGGGTTATTGCATAAGGCGTTTCACCATCGTGGGTAACAAAATTATGCGCATGAGGCGTTTGAATATTACATGGTTTTCCACTGTCGATAATTAAAACATTTCTCATTGCCCTGCCTAAAGCCATAGCTGCTGAGAGCCCGGCATAACTTCCTCCTACAATAACAACATCAAAATTTTCCGGGTCAGTCATATCATTTTATTTAAATTCTCTTAATTTGATTTTACCAATAATTAAAATTATGTCTCACTTTTGAGACATCGAACTGCAAATTTTTTTTAAATTCCAATCCCACGGCTAAATGAAAACCAGGCGAATTTCTTAATCTCATCTTTTGACGATTCCATAATAGTGCTGGAATTAAAAGATGCCGAAACTATTCCGTTATAAAGCATTTGAATCCAATCAATTGTGATTTGCTGATCAATAAGTCCTTTTTTTTGAAGGAATAATAAATGTCCATTCCATAATGCCAGCGTTTTATCATAATCAGAGCAATTTTGTTTGTTGACACTATGAGAATGGCCGGAAAGATGATGCAGCTTATGTAGAAATGTATATTTGATCCCGCAATTTATTCCTGCATCAAACATGTTTTTAAGTTTTTCCAAAGGGTCTTCAGAGGAATTGCTGGCAGCAGTCATAGACAGAAAACAAGCTTTTTGTACTTCCATTTCACAACTTTCCATAAGCTCCTTACGATCCTTAAAATAGCGGTGTAAAGTTCTTCTTGTAACATCAGATCTTTCAGCCACTTTTTCCAGAGGAGCAGATAAATTTTCGTTGAAGACAAGAATAGCAGAGTCAATAATTGTTTGCCTGGTATCTTTTATCATACACAAAGGTAGTAAAATGTCCCAAATGTGTGACATTTTATTAAAAGTCATATTTTTTAATAAAATCTCAATCTAAATCACCATTAAATAAGTATATAGTTAAAAATTAGGAAACTAGCGTCCATTTAATTATCATTGATTACTATCCCACCTTATAACTAAATATTCAAATGCCAACCATAGAAATAGCTTCGGTGAACTCACCGGGTATAAATCTACTTCAGCAGGATTTTGAAGTTGCGATAATTGAAAACAAGAATCACAAGAGTCACAGGACACTTTTTAACAATTTGTTCAAAAAGGAAAAAGGCACAATCATACATATTGGCGATCCCGATTTTCGAAATAACAAAACCAACCTTTTTTTTGCCAATGAAATTATTGATTGGGAGTTCGAACCGGTTGATATGATCTATTATCCGATTTTAGATGAAGATTATAATTTGGGCGATGGAGGCAGCAACCAGCAATGCAGGTTCAAATTCTTAGGTAAATACAGAAAAGATATAGATAAGCTTTTAAGAGCGGCTTTGGCAAGTTCTCCAATTAAAAAGGTATATCTGCTAACTGATTACTACTTTGGTCCGGATGGAGAAAACAAGGAGATCGTTTCTAAAATAAGCAATTTATGGTCGAAGCATGATGAAGAAGGTTTGAAATTTAATACCATGTACGAATTTTATGGTTGATAATATCATAGATTTCCTTTCTTAAACATGCATTAAAAATAAACGTAACCACAAATAACTTCTAAGTTCAAGAATTATTTGTGGTTACGTTTATAATATAGGGTTAAAAGTATTACTATTAACTCCTTAACTGGTTTTTACTTTTGTTAGAAGGACAGCGGCACCGGATTATTTACCGCTATCAGCAGTTGCAGTTCCATTCAACTCCGCTTCTGTAAATGCTTTTTGACGACCGGTTAATTTTCCCCGCATTTTTACAACTTCGTCTGTTGTGATTTTATCTGCATCATTACGCCACGATTTTCTGATGTAGCTTAGCAACTGTCCAATATCTTCACTTGGCATGTCTTTATCATAGCCAATTCCTGGCATGTCACCACTTACTTCCGGCGTCTGATATATATGTCCATTGACTTTAACAGGGCCGGTTAACCCAAAAAGAACAACCGAAATCAGTCGGTCTTTATTTCCTGTAACCCATTCAGATTGATTTAAAGGTGGTCCCAAAGATTTTACGCCATTTCCATCCGGGCCATGACAAGTTTGACATATTGAATTAAATAAGGCTTCTCCTTTCGGAAATTCTTTTTTCAATAATGCAGGATCACGATTTGCAAGCGCATTTTTAGCATTGCCAATTACCTTCTGGATTTGTTTGTTAAATGCTAAATTCGGATCATTTAATGAGGCAGACATTTCACTCAGGAAAATCTCTTCTCTTCCCTGAAGTGTACTTATTACAGCATCAGAAACGTATTTATTCTGAGGATATTTGGCCACCAGCTTTTTCAACAAATTGTCGGATGCGGTCTGGTCATAACCTTTTATTGACGGTGCCAAAAATGCAAGATATGGAGCTGCCAGGGTATCGTTTGCAGTAAGAAGCCGATCGAATGTAGTTGTAAATTGCTGATAATTATTGGCAGTTATTACAGAAGGAACTGCTGTAAGCGCCTGCATTCTAATTGGCCAGACTGGTTGATTAAGTAAGCTAAGAACTTCTTCGGTTTTCAGTGCATGCAAACCTTCCAGTGTCCAAAGCGCATGGATTGCCAACAATGGATTTTCGGTTTGCTGAATAGCTGATCTTAAAGCCGGAATTGCCTGGGTCGATTTGGAATCTATTAATTTCTGTTGTGCATTGTCACGAACCCAGCCATTCGCATGACTTAATAATTTAACTAATAATGCCGGATCATTTGGAATGGTGACAATCTCAGGTTTAGAATTTTTAGGGACGATTTTGTAAATACGGCCACTAGCCAGTGGTTGTGTGAGCTCTCTCATTCCAATCTGTCCTTTCAGATAAGGCGTCAGATAAGTTTTGTGCTGGATAATTCCTCTGTACATATCAAGGACATACATCGAACCGTCAGGCGCATTATACAAACTCACAGGACGGAAACGTTCATCCGTACTTGCTAAAAATTCTTTTCCTTTATAAGCTTGTTCACCTTTAACCACGTAGCCTTTTTCATCCAGAATATTCCGTTTGATAAGGTTAGCAGAAGGTTCAGGTACAAAAGCGTTGTATTCGTAAGCTTTACCAAAGAGATCTCCACGATAAATTACCGGACCGGCTGCTGCTGTAAAATCATTCAATCGCAAGCTGTCATCCAAAATATTTTTCATGTAACCTCTGTTGACACCGGGCGTTGGCCTTATCGGATAAACTTTATTATTGGCTACTGATTTTTCATTGAAACCAGCCACACCGCGCTGATATTTATTCGTTGCTCCAAAACCAGGAGAGAAATAATCTCCAAGTAAATTTTGAGAATTATTGTTATAATAAAGTCTGCCATAATTATCCTGCGTAATACCCCATTGACCACGGAAATGTGTGTGTTCAACTACCCATTTATCGCCAATTTTGCGGTAACGTTTATCAGATTTGGCATTATAAATCCAGTTATCCATGGCACGTAACAAACCATTTGGCTGATGTTCTACATTACCACCTTCGGTATATTTATCATCTACCAGTAATTTATTAACCGCCTTATCATTACTAATTTCATAAAACCAGAGATTAGTTGGTTCTGCCACCAGAATTCCATTATCAATCAAACATATAGCTCGTGGAAGTATCAATGAATCAATGATAACTTTGCGGTCATCATAAATCCCATCCTTATTTTTATCTTCTAAAATAACAATTTTGCCATTTGGTATTTCTTCACCTGTACCCAATGTATCACGCATATAACCGGTCATTTCCACCACCCACATACGAGCTTTATTATCAAACAACATAGCAACCGGCGTGCTTACCAGCGGCTCGGAAGCAACAAGTTTTATTTCAAATCCATCCTCTATTTTCATTTTGCCAATAGCATCTTTGGCGGATACAAAAGGTGATTTGCTAAAGTCAATTGGTGCTTGTTCTTGTGCCACAGACGTTGTTACACCCGATGACTGCTGGCTTTTCTTGTTTGTCGTGCAGTATACAAGCACAGATGAAAGTGCCAGAAAAAGAAATGGATATTGAAACTTTTTCATTTTATAAGGTTAATTAGCAAAGCGTTATAACTCTTGCATTTTAATTTATACAAATATTATTCCTTACAACGATTCCTCGATCGGTTTCATATTTTTTGTAAGAAAATGAATGATAATCCACGCCACCATATAAGCTAACCCGCAGATTGTAAACAGTATATTGTAACCTGCACTAATATTTCCAAGCAATTTATAATGGTCAAGAAGCGCTCCTACAAGCAAAGGGAAAAAAGTGGATCCTAAGGATCCTGCCATTCCTCCGATGCCAACCACCGAACTTACTGCTCTTTTTGGAAACATATCTGATACGGTAGTAAATATGTTGGAACTCCATGCCTGGTGAGCCGCTGCTGCCAAACTGATGATACCAACTGCCACCCATACATTGGTAGCAAACTGTGCAAGCATAATTGGAAGTACTGCGAAAGCAACTATCAGCAAAGCTACTTTTCGGGCTCTCAGCGGTGCGTAGCCTTTTTTGATCAGATAAGAAGATAACCATCCGCCACCTATACTTCCAAAAGTCGTAGCAGTATAAACGACCACCAGCTGAAGACTAGGTTTTTTCAAATCCAGCGCAAAGGTCGTAGCGAAATAAGGGGGAAGCCAAAACAGGAAAAACCACCAGATAGGATCCGTCAGCAGCTTTCCGATAATAAAAACCCACGTTTGTTTGATGCCAAGCAATGCAGACCACTTGATGGGTTTGTCATCTACGTGAGCCTGAACTTCGTTGTCGCTATGAATATACTCGAATTCAGCAGGTGTTACTTTTTTGTTGCGGGATGGAATTTCGTAAAGAATAATCCAAAATACAAGCCAAACAAAACCCAGCGCACCAGTGATCAAAAAGGCTTGCTGCCAACCATAGTTTCCTAAAAGCCATGGGACAAGAATTGGAGCTGCAACTGCTCCGATACTGGTTCCGGAATTAAAGATGCCTGTTGCCAAAGCGCGTTCTTTTTTAGGAAACCATTCTGCTGTGGCTTTAACTGCAGCGGGAAAATTTCCAGCTTCACCAAAGCCTAATAATGCCCGTACAGATGCAAAACCCATAGTGCCAGATACAAAAGCATGTAATATTGCAGCGATACTCCAGATCGTAATTGAGATTGAATATCCTTTTTTAGAACCGAGACGGTCTATGAAATTTCCGAAAGCAACGTATCCAAGTGCATAAAAACCAGCAAAGATCATTACGATGTTTGCGTAATCGGTTTCAGTCCAGTTAAATTCAACTTCCAGAGTAGGTTTTAAGTAACCAAGTATTTGTCTGTCAACGTAATTAATTGTGGTTGCAAAGAAAAGTAAAGCACAAATGACCCAACGGTAATTGCCGATTTTGGTTTGATTCATAATTTAAACTAGTTGGGTTTCAGGAATAAGGGGTATAGGTTATTAAAGTGTTTGGAAATAAGACTACATTTTTACTAATCTACCCTTTAATGTTATCACAAGAGTTTTTAAAATAATAAAAAAATCCCGTCTGTTTCAGCTAAAACTGAACAGACGGGATCTAAAAAAATATATTTATAAAAAGTACAGATTCTTCTAATAAGTCATAAAATGCACATTTCTAGTAAATTACGATTTATTAAGCGATAGGGTAGGCAAGTTGTGCTTTAAGTAATTCAGCTTCATTGGTTAGGTCCAGCCGGAGAGGTGTAATAGATACAAAATCATTTTCTACTGCCCAGCGGTCTGTTCCTTCTTCTGATGGCTCCAATGGGATTACTGTAAACCAGTAATGTTTCCGGCCCATGGGATCTAGCCCCGGTTCTATTTTATTATCGTATAATCTTACAGACTGGCGGGTCCATCTTACTCCTTTGGGATGCGGCGGAAAGTTCACATTAATCAGGTTCAAATGTGGATTTTTAAAAAGAAGCTCCAACGTTTTTTCAACAAAAGGGTCCAATACCCCGAAATCGGGTTCAATGTCACCAACCGGTGTACTTAATGCAATACCTTTCATTCCAAATAATACAGCCTGTTTTGCCGCCGCAAGTGTTCCCGAATGCCACATTGCATTTCCCAGGTTTGGACCCATATTAATTCCTGACAGAACTACGTCGGGCTTGTCCCAAAGATGCTGGCCTAATGCAACACAATCCGCAGGAGTTCCATTGACCCGGTAAGCCTCTAAGCCATCGAATGATACGGGTGATTTTTTATATGAGAGAGGTCTGGATGAAGTGATTGCATGTCCCATTGATGACTGTTCTGCATCAGGTGCAACAATTTTTACTTCTCCAAACCGGGCGGCTATCTTAGCAAGTGCTGCTAGTCCGGGACTATAAATTCCGTCGTCGTTTGTTACTAAAATTTTCATAAGCAGTTCGTTCTTTTAAACATAATTCTATTAAAAGTATGCCTGGTATGTTTTTTATGCCCTTTTCAGTACTATTCTATACTTATGAAAAAAGCGCATCTTTTACACAATCCTACCGCAGGAGAAAAGGAATTTTCCAAAACTGAATTACTTGCATTGATTAAGGATTCAAAATTTGACTGTACTTATGCATCTATCAGAGAGAAAGGATGGGATCAGTTTCCTGATGAAACTGATTTCCTGATCATTGCCGGTGGCGATGGGACAGTTCGCCGGGTTGCAAAAGCATTAATGAAAAGAACATTGCTGGAAAAACAATTTCCAATCGCATTACTGCCACATGGTACTGCTAATAATATAGCGTGCACTTTAAATATTGATGGGAAAGTAAGCGACATTGTACATTCCTGGCAAGACAACATTCTCAGGAAATTTGATATCGGTAAAATTGAAGGTTTTGGAAAAAATGTTTTTTTTCTGGAAGGATTTGGCTGCGGGATATTTCCACGTTTGATCAAAGTGATGGAAAAAATTGACAATGATTCAGATAGTGTAGAGGAAAAAATTAAAACTGCAAGATCAGTTTTATACGATATTGTGCTGACCTACGAAGCGCAGACTTGCAGTATTGTAGCGGACGGTGTGGAGCACTCAGGTAAGTATATTATGGTGGAAGTGATGAATACCCAGTCAATAGGACCAAATCTTAACCTGGCGAAAGCGGCTGATCCTGATGATGGCGAGTTCGATATTGTGCTTATTCCGGAAAACAATCAGAAGAAATTTAGCGAGTTTTTGCTTAACCGGATTAATGGTAAAGACGATAATTTTACTTTTACAACAATTAAGGCCAAAAATATAGAAATCACATGGCAGGGGAAAGATGTACATGTGGATGATGAGAAAATCAAAACTGATAAGCCCTTGCATGTCAGCATTGAAGTTCTGCCGGGAACGCTGGAATTTTTAGTGCCTAAAAATAAATGACAAATAAAGAAGCCTAATAAATGTATCCGACGCGAGACAGATTTAATCCGGCATCGAATTCATATAATCTGGGAACACCGGTTGCGAGATTTACATCAGCAATTTTAGTTTCACCGATCTTTTCAAGATACATCATCAAGGCACGCAAACTGTTACCATGCGCTATGATCAGGATATTTTTCCCGCTTTTCAGCTTTGGCTCAATTTCGTTAATGTAATAAGGTACAACCCTGTTATAAGTATCTTTAAGACTTTCACCGTTTGGAGGTACTATATCATAACCTCTGCGCCATAATAAAACTTGTTTTGGGCCATACTTACTGACCATTTCAAGTTTATTCAGGCCCTGCAGATCTCCGTAACTTCTTTCGTTTAACGCAGCCGTTTTTGTTACGGGAAGTCCTGTTTTATCTATTTCTTTTAAAATAATAGTTAAAGTATGAATTGCTCTTTTTAAAACCGAAGTATATGCCTCATCTAGCGGATACTTTTTTATGAGAATACCAGCATTTTTAGCTTCCATTTCGCCGGTAACTGTAAGTTCAATATCGGTGCTGCCGGTAAACCGGTTTTCTAAATTATATTCAGACTGACCGTGCCTGATAATGATCAAGTTTGGCATTAAAAGGATAGGGATAAGGTGTAGAGTTTCAAAGCTTTTTAGTTTATTAACTTCGATCAATTTACTTATATTCTTTGATATATCAAATTAGCAAACCGGCAAACGATGTTTTTACTAATTGTCAATTTAGTGGAAAGGTAAATCGGAGGTTTAATTCTAATTTTGAAAACCAATGTAATTTTATAATTAATCAAGTTAGTACAGACTAACGATGGAGAATATATGAAAGCCGTAAATTTAGTTCAATTGCATTTCACATAAATAGTAATTTTACCCATTATAGTAATTTCATAAAATACTCTGTGACCCTCATTTTTATCTGTTGCTCTTCGTGTAATCTAAACCACAAGCAGCGGAATTTTCTGGTAAAATTCATTTTGAATATTTCTAAAATATAGACCTGCTATTAGATTTTAATGATTAGCAAAACCATTATTGCCCATAGTAAAATAATTTACGTTGCATTTCGCTGACGAACTTCCTAAATTGAAATTGTTTCAGTCTGTGCGCTGACAACTCATTTAATTCTTATTACAAATATAATCAACTCTATATTTTAATGAATGATTCTAATTTCCAAAAAGGAACGGCTTCTGTTTGGGCGGGTGAAACTGATCACTTTTTGAATGGAGCCACTACTGTCCCAATTGTCAACAGCGTAGCATTTTCTTATCATGACCTGGATGAATGGCATGCCGTTGCTACCGGAAAAGCGGAGGGGTATATTTATAGCCGTAACACTAATCCGACAGTTCATGCACTGGAGGAAAAAATCCGCATATTGGAAAGTGCAGAAGCAGCAACTTCTTTTGCAACAGGTATGGGCGCTATCAGCAATACTTTGTTTGCATTGCTTGGGCCGGGAAAAAGAGTCGTCTCTATTAAAGATACTTATGGTGGAACAAGTAAGCTCTTTCTTGATTTTCTTCCTCCAAATGGCGTTCATGTAAAACTTTGCGAAACAACAGATCACGAGGAACTGGAAGCGGAAATAGCAAATGGATGTGACCTTGTATATCTGGAAACGCCAACTAATCCAACGCTTAAAGTATTGGATATAAAACGATTATCCGAAGCAGCACATAAAGTCGGCGCAGTGGTTGTAGTCGACAATACATTTGCAACGCCTATCAACCAAAATCCACTATTGTTGGGTGCTGATCTGGTAGTTCATAGTGCGACAAAATTCCTTTGCGGACATTCTGATGCGATGGGAGGGCTGCTTTGCGGCAATGCAGAACTGGTTAAAAAGGTATATCAATTCCGGGAAATTACCGGAGCCAGTTTACAGGCAGATCCTGCATATATGATCATTCGCGGGATGAAAACACTGGAACTCAGGATTGAAAGGCAGAATGTATCTGCTTTAAAAATTGCCAGATACCTTAAAGCGCATCCTGCTGTGGTAGATGTTTTTTATCCCGGACTTGAAACGCACCCCGGTCATACTATTGCCAAATCACAAATGTCAGGTTTTGGTGGAGTTCTAAGTTTCTCTATAAAAGGAACTTATGATTCTGTCAAATCATTTTTGCCAAAATTAAAACTGGTTCATTTAGCTGCCAGTCTGGGATCTGTAAGTACATTGGCCGGCCCGCCACGGACAACAAGCCATGTAGAACTAACAGAAGAGCAACGCGCTTTGCTTGGCATTCCTGAAAGTTTAATCCGTTATTCAGTTGGGATTGAAAATGTAGAAAATTTAATTGCTGATTTGGAACAAGCCTTGGCAGGTTTGGTGTAGTAAAAAAGAGCTTTGCCACAAAGGCACAGAGACACAAAAAAAATTAAATTATTTGCCTCTCCGTGCCTTTGTGGCAAATTCTTTTATTAAGCTATTTAAGCTATTGATTCACTGCCTTAATTTAAGATGAAATGGATTTTAGTTTAGATGGATCTGTTAAATTATAGAAGTGTGTGATTCTCCTGTTACAGCCACTCATTTTAATATCATTCCTGCCTATTGTTGTTTTTGTATTAATTCACAGAAAGAATAAAACACAACTTAAGGAAGTTTAATTTACACTTGTTGTACCATTTATTGAGTGGTATACGGCATGTAATATTATTTATTTACATTTCGGTAAAAATCCCTTTACATAATATTAGTAAGTCAAACCTATTTTCTTCTTTTCACTCTAAAACAGCTTGCAGTTCCATTATCACAATGTTTGACACAGATTATAAAGCAAAAAGCTGAAATATTCCGGTCAAAATCACCAACCCTTATCATAATTTATACCCACAATAATGAACAAGAATATTTGGATAACATGTATAGTTACTGCTGGTGCACTGATTACTTGTCAGGTCGCTAAGCAAACTACACCAGTCAATATTTTAAGTACAACTTCGGCTTCTGTGGATTCTATTCCGGCTTTTACAGCTGATCCCTCATCAACGCACCTGACTCCGGAGCAAAGCCTGAAAACATTCCGGTTGCCCAAAGGATATCATCTGGAACTAGTGGCGAGTGAACCAATGATCCATGAACCTGTTGCGATTGCATGGGATGGAAATGCGCGAATGTATGTAGCTGAACTTAATACGTATATGCAGGATGTAGAAGGTACCAATGAGCATGCGCCAACCAGTAAAGTACTATTGCTGGAAGACACGGACAATGATGGGAAGATGGATAAGAGTTCTGTTTTTATTGATAAAATGCTTTTGCCAAGAATGTTATTGTGTGTTGGGCATGAGCTATTGGTCAATGAGACAGATACTTATGATGTTTATAGTTATAAAGATACTAATGGAGACGGAGTGGCTGATGTCAAAAGGCCGGTTTATACACCAGGAAAAAAAGCACCGGGAAATTTGGAGCATCAGCGCAGTGGTTTGGACTGGAATCTGGATAACTGGATTTATTTAACTGTTGATCCCGTGCGTTTTAAGTATAAAGATGGTATTTTAAAAGCAGATTCTATACCAAGTGGATCAGGTGGACAATGGGGATTAACACATGATAATTATGGACGGCTCTATTTTTCATCCGCAGGCGGAGAAGTTCCTGCTTTGGGATTTCAGATCAATCCTATTTATGGCAGAATGGAATTTAATGATCAGTACAGTGAAGAATTTAATGCGGTATGGCCTATTATAAAAACGCCGGATGTGGAAGGTGGATTAAAAAGGCTGCGGCTTGCTGATACTACACTCAATCATTTTACGGCAAGTTGCGGTCAGGTGATTTTCCGCGGAGACCGTCTTCCAAAAGATATGGATGGTGATTTATTGATCAGTGAACCGGTTGGCCGCCTCATTCGTCGAGCAAAAGTTATCAATAAAGAAGGTAAAATCACTTTGGAAAACGCTTATCAGAAAGAAGAATTTATCGCTTCTACTGATATGAATTTCCGTGTTGTAAATATGTATACCGGGCCTGATGGCTGTTTATATCTGGTGGACATGAACCGCGGAATTATTCAGGAAGGAAACTGGACGGGTCCTAATAGTTATCTACGTCCTCAGATCAAACGTTACGGTCTGGATAAAAATATTCAGCATGGCCGTATATACAGAATGGTTTACGACGGAATAAGACCGGGACCAAA
>Ga0247734_1001584_pt1 | contig 17008 bp, 18 predicted proteins | sample UWRJL103311B2_FD_180933 | JGI IMG/M metagenome (GOLD analysis project Ga0247734, IMG submission 180933) | Plant litter microbial communities from Arlington Agricultural Research Station in Wisconsin, United States - UWRJ-L103-311B-2 | ecosystem: Environmental > Terrestrial > Plant litter >... | reverse complement strand
AACCTCATGGCTTTCTTTTGAGCACTACTCCTCGTGACAAGTTTCACTGCCCTTGGGGGTTGACCACCTCGCAACATATGTCTCAAGACCATTAGCTATTTTTCCTTAGTTGGGTATATAGCCACGAAGGCATCAAACTAAGGGTAGAAAAGAGATCAAGAAGATAATGTATGTGTTCATAAGTCATGTCATCGCCATCAATGGCAAATACCCTAATTATACAGATATCCCCAGAATTATGGACAATACCACCAAACGCCCCGATATCTAGTAATTTACCCAACCCTAAGACATCCAGTCTTTCCCACCGTCCATGAGGGTACTTTGCTGCGATTACCCAACCAAGCGGGATACACCAGTTCCACGGTGTAATTCTCGCCACCCTTCCAAACTATTTATTTGCAGGTCCGATATCCAATTACCCTATCCTCCCAGAAAGAAGAAAAAGAAAATCTAGCCAAACATCAAGGGCCTTTCTCAGCCCGGCTGCCTAGATCTAACGACGCGGGCGCCTCGCTTTTTGCCATTTCCTCCCTCCAAAGTTTTCTAGCATATATCCTGACTCTGACCGCACCCAAAACCTGTAATACCATCGCTGCCACAACCGTCGTAGCCAATGTCAACTGGCCCAACTTCACAATCTTCTCACATCCCTCCGGCGTCCAGCTTTCTGCTAGATCTTCTAGCCGCGTTTGCAAGTTCGGCGATTTGGCGAACGCTGATATGCTGCTTGGTGATGTCGAGGTGGAGAGTTGGGGAGGGGCGACGAGGTGTTGAAGATCTGAGGCTGTGGAGAATGATTTGGTCGTGTAGAATGGAACAGCGCAAAGGGTTGAGAGGGAAGGGAGGAGTATAGGTAAGAGGAGACGGGGGAGGGTCGTGAGAATGGTATCTAGGAAGAGGAAATTGGCGAAAAGAGAGATAGTGAGCGCATGATGCTTTTTAGGTGTTAGTATTTACTCTTTTGTTGTTGCGATGAATGAGCAGGATTGAAAACATACCCTCAAAGCACCAATGATGCCAAAGATACAAGCAATACTCATAAAATGTAAATACCACCCAAATCGCTCCGCAAGATGGAACCTCTCATCTGGAAGTTGAGTAATGAGTAATGAAGAGACTACATTGAATGAAAGGGCGCCAATTGCGACAGTTAAAGTTATTTTCCTACGGTATTGTTAGTAGAACTCTTTTAAATTTGACCCTGGGATCACGGTGAGGAATGAAGGGTTGCTCTGATATAAGAACGGTTGGGGGGGAAATGATCATTGGGAACTGGGAGATTGATGGGACCGAGGACGAACCTTGAGCGTGAAAACCCCATTTCGCAAACTGTATCATGTATTTTGAGAGAAAACGATTGATCGTGGTGAGATGATGATGTTTTGATATACACCAAAAAGTCACAACATCCGAACTTCCCGGAACGGTTCCGTGAATGTCAGTTTTTTGGGTTGTTAAAAATTCAGAAAACGTCGATTTTTGCTCGTTCCTGTTGATAGAAGGGTTTAAGGAGAACGATGGTACAAAGTTATTTAATGAGGATACATTGATTGAGTTGAGATGAAGGTGATGGTGGTCGTGTGCTTTGTTATTAGATTTCTAAGATTCTCAATGCGGCCAATGAGAATGTGATGACGTGTGTGAAGGTCACACAAACGGGTTGGTATGGCGTTAAATAAATTAGTTAAGCAGTACTCTATCATTGGAATAGACCTAATTGATTGGTCTCTGCATGTTGTCGCGCTACATGAGACTAGATCGCGTTTATGGAAATTAAGTCCTACATACATACCAATATACGGAACATGGCAGGGCACGTGATGAAACAAATCCAAGCATATAATAGCATTGCCGTTAGGAAGACTTAATAACATGCAGTTTTACCTTGGATTCAACGAACAACTCAGCCGCTAGCTTATAATATCAATATGAGAAAATGAGTAACTTTCTTAAAATATTGAAAGGGGGTTAAGTGTCACGGGAGTTCGGTTAATTTTTGCTAGGTTCCCCCTGGCTTTTCCACAAATATCACAAAATACTCTGTGGGTCTTGTTATCGTCTTTCCATGATATAGATATAGAAGTTGCTTTGTTAGGTTTAAATATAGATTAAGCTTTTCCTATGGATTTCCAAAACTGGACTTTTACTACTATCAACATTACCGTAAAACAACCACCCAAGTGATATATCCTGTGCTAGATTTGTAGAAGTGAAAGACAATACTCAATGGGTATTAGCGACTTATACGATTCCTAATCATTTTCAAGATTTAATAAATTTGATGATACCTACTGTTGATATAATTTCACAAATTACACAGGTGGGGAAAAGCGCCGTTTACTACGGAAAACGGAGCTTGTTCAGCCGCACGTTATTTTTGACAGTATTGCCACGTCCGTACCTGTAGATGTTAGCTTCGTTTCTTGTTGTTCAGTTAACAAACTGCTTGGATCGCTGATAATAGCTGAGTCCAGACTACAAATAATACGGAATTGCCGTGTCGCCAGTTCACATGGTACAACGGTTGACAAGTCATGACTCCAGACCAGTCACAGCCTCACAGGAGAGGCACGGTCCTTGAACTCTTCACAAAATCCACTTCCTATGCAAATTGCCCCGTATCTATGATATTGAATCGACCCAATCCAGCATAGAAAACTTCTAGGCCTTCAAACCGCGCTGCAAAACTTTACGCCACTATTTCTAGATGAGTTGTTTTCGAAGCCAAGGTCTAGCCTTGGATAATATTGTAGAGGTACAAAAGCAATGTCTGTCCCATAGGCTTCATATTTTCCCAGCGAGCTGAAACATCTTGTTGTCTACGAATATTCAAATTACAAAGAATTTAATTATCTTTGACATCATGTTGTTCAAATACGCCCTTTCTCTTGCTCTTGCCGCAGGCACATTGCCATCAAGTGGATTAGCAAGTGGAATTCGTGGTCGTGGTACAACCACGGCTATGAAATGCAATCAAGATAATTGTCTTCGTGGTATGATGCCTTTGAAATCTTGGATACGATGCCTAGATTATTAACCTTCTTTTATATAGCGATTATTGGAGGTGCAGTTGCTACTCGTCAGGGATCTGCGGACTGTCAAGCATACTTCCGTACCACCGTTACTCCTGCTATTGTGTAAGTGCAAGAACTTGGAAATCTACCTTCTAGGACTAATGTATTCTTCAAAGAACGGTGACTGCAACTGCAACTGAGGTAACGAGCACAACTACCAGCGAGACAGAAAAGGTCTTGACAACAACTACGTAAGTCCTATGTCAAAGCCTCAAGTCTAGATTCTTTTCGTATTCTAATACTACAATCTAGGACCGTTGCAGTCATTCCGGAAACAAATATCCAGACAGTTACGGAACAAGCAACGATAACCACTCTATATACCCCTGTCCAAGGTCCCGTAAAGAAACGAGAAGCTACTGCCATCATTCCTCTTTACGCATCCGCATGCTCTGGATCATTGAGATATACCAGCGCCTGTTTGTGTGTGGGAGCTACACAGACCACAGTCACTGCGACCGCGCCTACCATAACCGTTACTGTCGTTGAAGTGAGTCATGTCCCACCTAGCTGACTGTGTTTGGAGCTTGGAACTCATACTAATCACCTCTTTTAGACCTCAACCGACGTCTCCGTGATCTCATCAACAACTACTTCAGTATCCACTGAAGTAACTTCTAGCACAACTACATTGCTAGCAACCACCACCACCACATCGGAAGTAGTTGTCACATCGACCATCATTCCCGCCGCGGCCATCCAAACGGGACAAATCTACATGAACGACGGCCCCTACCCAGGCAGGTTTTTGGTGGCGTCCAGCGGTTATATACTGTACACAGAATCCGGCGCAGGTACTAAACTTGGTATCACTGCATCTGGCGGGCAGCCCTACGTGATATCCAACCCTAACCTGAAGCTCTTTCTTCGAGGGACTGGTTTGTACGCTGGTGTTATGTCTATGGTGGCAAGCGAGATCGCAGCCACTGAACCGAATAGCTTCCCCATCACTTGCTCGCTTAGTCCGAATAAGTTCCTGAGTTGCAGGGCGGGAGATGGCTTCGTTGATTTTGCTATGTGTGGTCCATATCTTTATCTGGGCCGTCCGAGCTTTATTGAGCAGCAGCCTTCATGTACTAAAGTGACCATTTCGGTTCGCTTGTAGAAGTACGCACATGGAAGATTTTTGGCAAGCGCTTTAATAAAAAGACCTAAATCTCACTTAAGGTTAGAAGAAAATCGAATGGATAGCAGCACGTTCTTAGCACAATTTTGTCTTATATCGGAGACAAAATGGACCATGTAAACAACAAACGAGAAGTTTTAGACGGAACGAAACAACTGCTCTTTCAAAGAATGCCAGCCACTAGCTCGTGTCTTTTATTGAGACGCGATGACCCCATGGACAAGAAATTTCGATCACTTTCGTTATTTTCTCTTGGGAGAATCCCTACATTGCGGTATTCAGAAAAGCATATGTTTGAGTTGAACTTAGAAATTTCATTTAAAGATATATGCAATGAGGATGTTACACACCACAGCGCGCAGAAACATATCACGGAGCTTTTAGACAGTGATTCTATAGAGGAGAATAGAATAAATTTCAGAGATGGCTATCACCAAGATCGCAATCCTAATCCTGTGGCATTGTGAAATCGATCAGAGATATATATGAGATCTTTTGTAACTTATTTATCTTCTCTGGAATGTACCACCATTGTGATGTGCGTGCTATGGCCAAAGACTATAACATGACTTTTTAGGACTTGAGAAAGGGAAAACCAGCGGTGCCTACACACGAACTCAACCCAGGGCAATTCCCTTGACCACCAAACCTGTGATAAAGACGACCGCACTTTTACCGCAATTTGATTGACGTGGTAGCAGGTCTTTCAGGGAAAATAAATTATCAACGAATGTCTGATGAATTGAGGCACTGTTTTCCACTGCCACTGCCGATTTCCCTATTTTAGCTACTTCCCCATTCAGCGTGCCATCGTCCAAGTTACAGATCGTTTCTAAACCGGTATAAGGAACAAAATTGGGGTCTATAATTTGTATTGATTAATAACTGACGAAGTCTTGACGCTTCGGTTATGAATCTTCGTGTTCTTGATTATGGTTGGAAGAAAAGTGCATGTCAATCGAAATGGTTCTCGAGTCTACCACTTGCACCGCCTGCTCTTGATGACAGCCTTGCTGATGACGAGCGCTTGATAGTTTCCACATCCATCTTCACAAGGCCAGGCGGAGTTGCGGGCGTTGAATAATCGACCTGCATTCGATAGCCCCCAGGTCATGTGAAAGCTATCACTGGTGAATGGTTCCCCCAACTTGTATACGCCCCGTAGAGTGACGAAAGAAATGTTGTCAAAAGGGTGCAAAGTCCGACGTTTATTGCAAATCTGGAAATCATAATGTCTGCTGACAACTGTGCTTCCAAGAACCGGGGCTGAGGGATGGTTTGATCGCAACGTACACACTATCACTATACGCTGTACAGCAGTATTTCATGGGCCAAATTACATTCGAGGCGGTTACAATAAAGCGACCACATGATTAAGGTTCTGCACCCAGCTTGTGACCGGGTACCTTACAGAGTTCCCAAGTATTCGGGCTCCACGATAACCTCCTGGGATATGTACTTATGGTCCACTGGGACAAGTACTATTCTTCAGTTCCCCTTGTGATCTCAACTCCAAATTCAACTCCGAATCTAGACCGTGAGCAACTACATTCCCACCAGGCATGTGGCGCAATTGATTTGATAAGTGAGGCTCTGTAAGCGAAATCTCATCTCAATTGAGCTCTCGGATTGTTTTCTACAAAGAAACACATTTGCTTGGCACATACAGTATATATCGTTGTACACACAAAGGAATGTAAGAAGTGAAAAACATGCTAATAAAAGACGTTGGCCATAACCACGAGGCTTAATCCAAAACCTAGCCACGTGCTGCACAAAGCACTCGTGGCTTTTTCATAAACTACTTTCCTACTTTATCTGGACAAATATGGATTTTGCTTTGCTTTTCATCTTCTATCAGTATCAATACGTGAAATATATTGGGGACCTGCACTTCAGGAGCCGAGGTGTGGTATGTGGTGAATGATGGGCTGCGGTAAGACCCTGGGCCGTTTCATCCTCTATGTCCTACAGTAGACATCCTAGACATCCTAAACATCCTAATGAAAGATACAACGTAAGAAATGCAGTGAAATGTAGTAGCAGAACGCCTGGTGGGATACGACTGGAGGGTATCTGGCACGCTCAGCCCAGCCCAGCCCCTCACTCTCTCACGAACTGAACTGAAAGCTGGGGCATCGCAACCACAAGCAAAGCATTACGCTTCTATGCAGCTCTCCATAATCTCACGCTTACTGTGAGGAGCAGCCGAGTGTGGAGAGCCTTTGTGCCCTTGCGCTTCCCCATCCCCGCTGCAGCTGGTCTTTTGGTAGTATCGAGGGGCAGACAAAGACAAGTGTCATTCCGTAGGGTTGCTAAGCACCATCTGGATAAATGGAGAAGAGAGAGAAGAGAGGTCATTCCCCAAAAAGGATATAGCCCGATGTCTTCTTGCTGGCCTCAATATGGTACTGCGGATGCAACACCGCCCCCCGTTTGGCTGCGAAGACTGGGCTGGATAAAGCTGGTTGTTCCCGTGAAAGGCACTCTCCTACTAATAAGCAATGGGATGAGTTGGCCAGCCGTTGTAGGGCTGCTTGAAGCCACTAATGTCGGATTGTATGAAATTGAATTGGGTGGTTTTCTTTTTGGTATACCATAAGAGTTAGCTGTAGATTATCATCATTGGTAGAAAAGGTGTGAGTGTGATTGTGGTGGTGGTGAGGTTGGAACGGTAGTAGTAGTAGTAGTAGTAGTAGTTTGTTGTAGTTTCTCACTCATTCGCGAGAAATCGTCCATGCCCTACCACCGGTGATGGTGGTGGTGGTGGTGGTAGTGGCCCACCTCAATCATCTCGCCTAGCCTGGCGAACCTTTCGACTCCTTCCTACTGTATTCACGTCTGCCGTATTAAAAGTGGTGCTCTCTCTCTCTCTCTCTCTACACTCGAACAAAGCCATCCATCCCCCATTCCGCGCTCCACGACCACGGCTCACGAAACAAACGTTGTGCCTGTTCCTCTAGAGCATTCGCCCTTCTCAGGACTCACTGTTGCCTCTTTCTTCTTCTTCTTCTTCTTCTTCTTCCACCATCCCATTTGCTTCCCCCCTCTACACTGCCGGCAGCCTTTACTCTCGCGATCGCTGCATCCATTTAGACACGAAGGGGGTTTGTCAACCTTCGGGCACAACCATCTGCGGATTTATTCGTCCTGGTCCACATACCACTCTCGCTGCAGTTACATTCACTCGGCTTCATCTGTGCAGCAGTACGTGCTTGATTCGGGTCTTCGCGCGCTGGGGGCAAGCCTGCACTCTAGTTCTGGCCAGGGAGCTGACTACAGTTGAATCGCCCACGTACCACAATCCACACCACGGCTTTCAGGAGTCGTGAAGTTTATGGAGCACCAGTCCCCTACTGTTAATTATCAATATCAATCTGCGCAGTGGTCTCGACTTCTGCGGCGCAATAGTCTTGCCACGACTCCAACCATTCTCCCGCCCAGTATTGCTACCGGCTTAACTCAGCTTCCGACACCCATCGATCTGGTACCGATCCTCCTCCCGCATCAATCTTCCTACCATCACGCACAGCTTGTACATTATAACAGACTCATAGCGTCCGGGAGAACTTCTCGACTCCAGACGTCGCCCCTTCCCCCTTTACTTTCAGCACAACATATTCAGGCTGTGCCTGGCTCTAGATCTGGCTCAAGCGGCGGCAATACGGCAACAAGTAACAAACAGTCTTCTCGGATTGGTCATGGGAATACGACACCTCGGTGTACCAGTCAAGGAGAGCGTGTGCTCATAACAGAGAAGGGAAATCCAGCCATAATGCCGGCAAAAAAGTTTCAAATGTCGCAGATGCAGCAACAACTCCCATCTCGACCATCTCCACAACATCAAAACTCGAGTATATCCCATCAGTCAAATTCTGTACCCTCCACACCGCATCAACATGCTAGGAAGTTCTCTTTCGAGTCAAGAGAACCATCCCCAACCGCAGTGGGCAGCCATTCCCCGAGGTCAGCTTACTCTGAATCCAATGTCACCCTACCCTCTCAACGACCGAATGGAGCACGCGGGGGATGTCGATATGAGACATTTACACAGTTTCAAAAGCGCCGGATGCCTTATAGCTTAGGGAGTGAAAAGCTACCGCAACTGGATAGCAAGGATGTAAAGAGCAAGCTGTCAGCGGAGGAGGAAAAGAAACTGTCAACAGATATGCGTGAACTGTATGACCGGTTAAGACCGACACCTGAAGGCGATTCGAATAGAAAAAAGCTGGTTGACAAATTAGAGAAGCTCTTCAATGACGAGTGGCCCGGGCATGATATACGGGTACATGTGTTTGGATCATCTGGCAATTTGCTCTGTACAGATGAATCAGATGGTTAGTAAGAATAAGGGAACACTTGCCGCACATACTGACAGGTAGTAGTTGACATTTGCATAACAACTGATTGGAAAGTCTTAGAAGGAGTTTGCATGATAGCAGAGCTTCTTGCGAGAAGTGAGCAGAAAAACGATCCTCCTAAGGGAAGAAATTGAACTGACATAACTAGGTGGTATGAAAGAGGTTATTTGTGTACCTGGTGCCAAAGTTCCTATAGTCAAAGTTTTCGATCCTGTGCTTAAACTTGCTTGCGACATGAATGTCAACAATACGCTAGCTTTGGAAAATACTCGGATGATCAAAACCTACGTCCAAATTGACCCTAGAGTGCGCCCTCTGGCCATGATCATCAAGCATTGGACAAAACGACGGATAGTAAATGATGCAGGTCAGATTCTCAAATTCTCCATTATCCTGCCTTTCTCACACCTCTCTAGCTTTTGGTGCAACCCTCAGTTCATATACCTGGATATGCATGATTATCAACTTCCTTCAAAGCCGAAAATTCCCTATCCTTCCATCGTTACATCAGAGACCTCATATGAAGCTTCCTACCAAAGAAGGGGAACACGAGAGCTCGTTTGCAGATGATCTCAGTCTCCTGCAGGGTTTTGGTAAGAAAAATAAGGAAACTTTAGGAGAACTTCTGTTTGGCTTCTTTCGGTTTTATGGTCATGAATTTGACTACGATAAACTGGTTGTTTCGGTACGGAGTGGAAAACAGATTACGAAGACTGAGAAGAAGTGGCAATTCGGAAATAATAATCACTTATGTGTAGAGGAGCCTTTCAATACTATAAGAAATCTCGGGAATACCGCAGATGAAACCTCGTTTCGTGGGCTTCATATGGAGCTGCGGAGGGCGTTTGACTTGATCTCTGCTGGAAAACTTGAGGAGTGTTGTGAACAATACGAGTTTCCACCGGAGGAAAGAATACAAACGTTTCGAAAACCCGCCGCAGCAAAACCGGCAATCTTAAGAAGCGCGTCTCAATCTCAATCGAATCGAGGGGGTGGCAGAGGCGGCAGTCGTGGGGGCAAGCATAGCAATCGCAATGGTGCTAGTCATCGAAGGGCCTCTGCTGGGCCATTCGATAACCAGAACCAGCCTGGCTACACCCCAGGAGCTGCAAATATTTCAGCGCAAAACGTGTGGCAACAACAGCAAGCACAAGCTCAGTTGCACAACGACCTGTACCAAACATTTAACTTTCTCCAGACGCAGGAGCAGAGCTTACGGCTTCAATTATATAGCCAGTCTCAAGCTTATATGGCCCAAGCCCAGGCTCAAAATCAGAATTCAATATACGGTCAGCCCTCGCACGCCCGTCTACCAGGCAGTAGCACGACTCAACACCAACAGCAAGCGACTGACAGGAATCGGACAAATTCATTTGACCAAGCACCATTGTCAGCGCCTATAGTCCGGCCGGATATGTTCTACTACCCGCTTTCTTACCACATGATTAATAACTATCAAACCCCAAGTACAAATCCATCTTCGCCATCACTCAGCTCTGTGCAACCAGATTTGAGACGCAGTGTACACCGGACGTCCGTCACGAATGGCTCAGGTGGACCATCCAACAGCTCAATGAGATCACAGTCCCAGCCTGCAGCACGGCCGTTGCCCCTTTCGCTACAAGGTGCTGGGGTTGCAACCCACCACGGACTTGGCATATACCAAAGACATCAGCCGCATGGTCTCCATTTTCAGATGACGGATGAAAATTCTGATCCTGGATTTGATACTGCATCCTCAAACAATTCGCCCCCAGAAGATATCACACCTAGGAAGTATGTTGGTTACTACGTCAATGAAGTTGGTCAAAGTGGCTCTCGCAGAGAGCCAGCAGCATTAGCTATACCGACATTTGGTGATATACAACGAAGTCAAGGGAGACGGCGGCTTTCAACAGATCAGCTTCCACCATCAATTCTTGATCGCATGGATCGGATGAAACCACGACCTTCGAGATCTCCATCACCCCTTGGGAACGACGGAACATTTCCGCCTGAAAGCCATTCTGCCCCCCTGCCGCCAGTATCTACACAGCAAGGCATATCAAGCACTAATATTCGTTCTCTGAATAACCAAATGCCGGCAGTAGTAAATGGATCAAATATCCCGACTCCGATATCGATTCCGCACTGGCGAGCTGATGTGACTGAAGGTTCAGTCGATCTCAATGTCGATACAGAGTCGACCCATTCCTTTGGCACTAGCAGTAACCTATCTGTTGAAGATATTTCTGGTCAGCTTACCCCACGGGACTCACGGTCAGAGAAGTACCTGGAACCCCCAATGGTTGTTAATGGCTCGACACCAGCATCAGCTGAGCCGTTTCCCATACTTGAGCCGGCGGCATTTTCCAATGTTACTCCCCATAATCAGTTCATTGGGTTGAATGGCTTAGCACCATCGGAAATTCTGAACGGTACGCTGCGGTTATCACCAAATAGCAGAAATCAGTTCGCTCGTCAAAATGGCGGGATGTCGCCACTTGATATTGGGTCTAACCTGTATGAGGGTCGTGAGGATTTGCCTCACTTGTCTCCAGTTTACGAAACCGCTTCGCCGTCACCAACGGCTAATCGTAAATTTGAGCCGACATTTGATCGGCAAGCTATCCCATCCACTTTAAACTTGCGAGACGAAAAGATGAATTCGTTCAGGTCGGGGTCTAAACTTACACCTACCAATGGAAATCAAATCAAACATGCTGCAACTGAACCAAAAACCAATGGGCACATACGTGGCTCTAAGAGTGAGGGTGGTGCAGCGGGTAGCTGGCAGAAGATCTCAAAAAACAAGAAGAAAGGGGAATCTTCTGAAAAGCCACCAAGATTCGAATCAGAAAGAAAGGGCGGATAGATTCATTTGGTGCAGGAGCAACACCAGCGTCGGCCAGTGTCTCGGCAAGAATGGGTGTCTTATCCGAGTCAGGCGGCCATTTTGTGAAAAGATTACATCAACAGTCTGTGTCCTATAAAAGTTGCGGCTCAACAAATATGTCCGTCAGAACGGCATTTCCTTTTCAATGGACTAAAACGGAATACCAGGCTAGATGGTATTGCATCTAAAATCGGCGTTAATCTCAACGTGCTCCCTTAGCACTTTTTTCTCAGGAACGATCTTATTGTGTGATTGGACAAACAATGGCGAAAATGGAATGCGTTATAGGACATAGATATCGACATCTGGACGAATTGATCAAGTACAGCCGAATCGAATCAAAAGGACTCGAATTTGATTATAACCCGCTGTTTGGTAGTTCTCTTGCTTTTTTCTTGAATTGACGCATTTGCCAGCGGCTACGGGTTAGGAAATTGGGTTCTGATACTATGCGAATGTCAATTTCCTTTTGCCTGCACAACAGAAATGGGCTTCTTAATATACAATTGGCGCGTTTTGCATTGATCTGTTGAGATCGCTGATGAAGCAACAAAATCAAGTGGACCCAAGGGTCCCTTATGTATGTTTAGATAGAGACAAGACGGCATGAACTGAAAATAAGGTCTGCTTAGATGAAAGGTAGCTGCAGTGGAAGATAAATGAAATCAAGTTAAACAAGTTGATTCAATCTTAGTCACTTTATGATATTTGTCATGCCCATTGTTACTTGTTCCAGGTTCCAATATTGCTCCAGATCTCTTCATATTTAGAAAATCTCAAAATTGATTGTAAAGTACTAGGCTAGACCTTTGTAGTACAGAGCAGAAATCTTTGTAGCTCATGCCTGGCCCCGATTTAGTTTCTATGGTACAGTAGTTTTCCTTTAACAGATTTTGAAAGGCACAATTCAGAGAATATAGACCATCGGCTAGCTAAATACTGATAGCTTCTTTTTTACACAAAGCTTGATATTTCGTTGATCTGGCTGGCCCATGTTATGGCTAAATTGCCCAAATTTTGTGGCTACGGCCCAACTTCTATTAACGCCATACGTTCAAACTACGTCGAAAGTAGAAAGCCAACGAGAAGAGGACCTTAACTAGGACAGTCCTGGAACTTGATTACCTGCCACATGCACACTGTCCTTCTTCACATCATCCCTCATCGATTCTCTCGTCCACAAATCTACAGAACAACCCTCCTCTCCTCCATCCCCCACCCACACTCTTCACAACCCTGCACATACTTCACTTTCAGGTCTCTCAGATCGGGCATTCCCCTAATCCGCTCCTTCCCTGCATCTCCTCTGCTCACTTTCTTCAACTCTTCATAATCGAGATGGCTTAGGCGCTGGTGCCACTCCATGGCTTGGGTAACGAGCAACTCCCGCTCAAACGCGATCTGATCCAGGTCACGCATTAGGGAGAGGAATTGCGCACCTTCTAACATGTCGCTGGAGGCGGTGGTTAACTTGCGTTTTTCGAGAGAAGAAATATGAAATGGAAAGGGGCGGAGGCAGGAAAGGGGAGTTTGTATAATACGGACAGTGGTTGAGAACAATCATTGGCGAGCATAAAGGCTTCAAGGTTGGCGTAGTTGTGATCCTGAAGCCATTCAGCGTCGGATTTATCTATCGGTGGTTTGGTATTTGGTGGCATGTTAGACCTTCTCTTCAAATACCATGAGCTTACTATTTTGGTTTGTAGTTGGCGGTAATAGTGATAGGAAATAGCAGATAACGAGTTGGAAGGTTGATTGTACGAATGAATAATACAGTAGAATTTATAGAACGTAATTTTATAATTATGGTTCTTTGTTCGGCGATAATGGACTACTAGGTTGAATGCGTATAATCCTGTAGTGCAGAGGCAAGGAGAGGAATGCATATGCTTTCACGTGATCGAAGTATAGAAGCAGAGTAGAAACTTGTTACAACACTCATCAATAATCACTACACTGACTACCGTAGATGAGACCCGGATGTTCTGTATATTCCAAATATGTTTTCTAGCACTTTTAGAGACCCAACGCTCTGATAATAATCATGAAACTTCTCTCAAAGAACGCGTCTTGTCATATTACATAGCAGCGGAGGAGATATTTCCCCTATGCTCAATCAACCAGAAAAGTTCGGAAGACTGAGGTGGGTATTATACATGGAACGCTTCCTATAATTTTGTCTTTGTTCTACGGCTCTTTTCTTGGCTTTTTAATATTAAGGAAAAAAATATTTCACTTTCCATGAAGATTGGTGGGATTCAGAGATGAGAGAACAAAGAAAAGAGACTTGCCCTACACGAGTGGGCACGACCGATATAAACAAAGCTGGCGACTTAAGCCAAGAAACCAAACAGGAAAGGAGCTCCAGAAAGCAGAATGAAGCAAGCATATTGAATTCTATAATATTTTAACATGCTTTAAGTAAAAACATTGGAGTTCCTGCCCAAGTGATATGCAGTAGGCGGCGAGACGCTTTTCCACACACAAGTATAGTCACGTGAAACAAGCTTAAGCGAGCTACCCCCTTTTTTGTTACTGGGAAGAGTAGTGTGGGGTAATACGAACGGAGGAACCACCAATACTTAATCTGTGACTTTGCACTTGGAATGCATGTATATCAATTGTTTGTTCGGCAATGTTCCAGAACATAGTGGACATTAGTACAGATATTTCCTATAAACAGCTAGTTGACCTGCACAAAATGTGGTATGATGATGTATAGCAAAGAGACTTCGAAAAGATCAGCTATTTAACTTTTGGCTACGTATACTCTGCAGGTAAGATTCTCCTAGACTATGTAATGTTGTTTACTTCATAATCAATTTGAGACTTTCATATTCCTAAATAGGCTAGTAGCTTGATAACCCCGCATGTCAGCATCTCATAAAGTTAGCTGAGGTGATGTGAGTGTGAACCCTCTACTATCCTAATTTCAGATCGTGCATGACTCTACAACTTGCAAGTGCTTAATTGCCAAGAGTTGCGAATCCCCTCAATAATCACCCCAACGCCATCTTATCGTCTCAGCGCAGTGCTCCACCCTATCCAAGAATGGAAACCCTCCCAACCCGCTCAACACCAACCCCCTATATCATAATCCTAAGCGGGACCCACGTCACTGGGAAAGAGACCATCGCTATCAACCTCTCCTATTCCCTAAACACCCACTGGCTAAAAGGCGAACCAGTATCCAATTCCGCAAATCTGGCTGCGCGCTCAAACGCCAAGCGTGCAAATTCCGACAGCGATTATGCGACCGTATATGGCAGGACTTGGCTGATGAGGATGCGAATGATGGGCCTCGAAATCCCCGTCTCTGTCCCACGATCGCCCGACAATGAAACCACCGATGGAGAAAAAGAAAACTGCATCGCGCTGGTGACAAATTATCATCTACGCAAGCCCGCGCGTGACGGCGTCAGAGCGAGTTTGCTTGCGGAAGGTGTTCGCGCAATTTTTGTGATTTTGCAAATCACGCCAGGGGTTTTGTCTGGGAGAACTTTAGGGGCAGAGGAGCCGGAGTTGGCGGAGAGGATTTTGAAGGAGAAGGTCGAAGACTTACGGGAACCTTTTGACGAAGAAACAGATGTTTTGGTAGTAGACTCGATGCAAGATGTGGATTCTTTGACGGTGGGAATTGAAGAGATTATTCGGCGTCAGGTTGGGATAGTGTAAGGAGGGCAGAGGGTAGAAGGTAGGGGGGAGGGAGGGTTTGTTAATAACTGTGTCCGACAGAAATATATCTTTACCATTTGGAATATGATCCCTAGAGCTTGGGAAATAGAGGAGCTGGCTTGATTGGAAGACTACTTCTTAATTGTCAAATGCAGTGTAGTGTGTAGATTCTAACATGCAATAAAGAAAATGTCGATCCACCAACATCTCAAAATCGAGATCCCAACGTAAATCCAGGTATTTGGACGTCTTGGTTGTAAGAAAATCATCTTGCCTGTTTATCAAACATATGAACTTTCCCTCCGAAATGTAATCGCCGTTGTGCATTGGATATTTAAGCATACAAACATATCTATAGGAACAAATAGAAATATTGACACTGTTAACAGAATATGCGTAACATTTCGTTGTTATATGTCAAATTTGGGCTTCTTTTATTTACCATCCCTTATCTTGTACACGACCACTAGCTAATGACTCTTTGCTAAATATGAAAACCTCGGAAACTGCACATGTATATCAACAACACCCCAGCCTCATAGACGCCAATTTGACTCCAACTCCGTAGTATATACCTTTATTTTAGAAGAGATTTGCACTCTGCACGTCGAAAATCTCGTTCCTCCATCCTCTCTTAGCATTATCATCAACCACCTCCCCAGCCCTAGCCGCCTCCTCATTCCAAAGTTTGACAACGCTACCAGGCGCATACTTTCCAGCAAAGATATTACCGCGCTCGTTGCTACCACCAGTAATACCAACATTGGTATACATATCAGGATCCTCCGCTGGTGTCAAACGTGTGAGAACGGCTTTGACAAAAGTTCGCAAATCTCGTGGATCACTGATTTGTGTTGCACGCAATCTCTCTCTTGCAAACAGTAGCTCTCTGTTCGCAGCATGGAAGAAATCTGCAATTGATGTGGCAAGTTGGCGCTCAATGACTTTGCGAATGATAGGCCTAATAAGCGGCTTGAACAACCATGCAAGACAAGCAAATTTGGATTTGCGGAGAGTGTATGAGAGATGATGGATCTTGACTCGGACTTTTTTAAGAGTGAGGATCTTCTCTAATTTATCTTTACCGATTTCGACATCGAACTCGATATCGATTCCACGATCGTCGAGCTCAAAGGACGCAATGCCTTCATCAGCGAGTCTCAGAAGTCCTTTGTGAGTGCGGAGCCAGAAGCCGACCTCATCGGCTCGTATCGAAAGACCTTGCACCTTAACTGTTACATTGGAGCTCACAGTACTGATGGTACGGAAACGAGCTTTTCTAATGGAAAGGTCATTGTAGGTTTCGACCTTCAGGCGGAATGGGAGAAAGGAAGTATTATTGATGGTTCGACCGGGTTCGAGGATGAGATTTTCGAGAAGCAGGTCGATTTCTGGAACTGCTATTTCGAGACGGGGGATAGGAATATATTGTATAGCTTGTATTATGAGAGGTATGAATACTGTATATGTGTCGGCGAACAAGTCTTGGTTGACTATGTTATGGGCAGGGGAGAGAATATCCCAAATCTTGAATGAGGTTGAAAGCAATTTGGAAACATCCGAATCATTGATGACTGAATTGAAGACTGTTTTGGCTTGTCGTAGGAGCGCATCTATGTCTTGTCTTAGTGGTGATTCCGTGCCGACTTCTTTGGATTTCTCTTTCAATTCCTCTACCTTGTCAGCAGCGGAGTCGAAGAAGTCGGGGTCGGTTAGCATCTTTTGAATAGAAGAAGACACTTCAACCATCATATCCTCAAATTCAGGATCTTTTTGAGCATGCGACATGACTCTGTCCACTCTTTTTTCCAGCTCTTTCCACGCGTCTTTATCTCCAAATGAGCTTAACAAGGACCAGCCATTCTTGACAGCTCGGTCAAGCTCGTCATTGGTA
>Ga0247734_1001582_pt1 | contig 17034 bp, 7 predicted proteins | sample UWRJL103311B2_FD_180933 | JGI IMG/M metagenome (GOLD analysis project Ga0247734, IMG submission 180933) | Plant litter microbial communities from Arlington Agricultural Research Station in Wisconsin, United States - UWRJ-L103-311B-2 | ecosystem: Environmental > Terrestrial > Plant litter >... | reverse complement strand
CCTGTGAAAATGTGCTGGACGAATATAATCCGAGTGGATTAACTTCTGAAACCGTATATACTACACCGGAAGGTTTTGAAACTTTGGTAAATGCTGCTTACACTTACCAAAGATGGTGGTACGGCAAAGAAGAAGCATATAACATTGCTGAAACCGGAACGGACATCTGGACTGCCGGAGCTGGTGAAGTATACCGTGATCTTACGCAATATTTGAATTTGCAGGGAAGCAATGCGGCGCTTGCAAGCGAATGGAGAGAATTTTATGCTGCGATCAACTTATGTAACGGCGGTATTGCAAGAATTGATAAGGCTGGATTATCTGCAACACTGAGGCCGGTAAGAGAAGGAGAACTTCGTTTTTTAAGAGCATTTTATTATTGGCATATTGTTGAAACCTGGGGTGGGGTTCACTTCACGACAGAAGAGACAAATGGGATTATTGCCACAGCTAATAAAACGCCCGTTGAAACATTTTACAACCAGATCTTTGAAGACCTGAAAATAGCGGTAACCAATTTGCCTGCAACACAGTCGCAATACGGTCGGGTAACGAAAGGCGCGGCACAGTCATTTCTGGCAAGAATGTACCTGACGCGTGGCATGTACAAAGAGTCGCTTGAAATGGCGGAAGCCGTATTGAAAGGAAATTATGGTTACAAGTTGGAAGACAACTATGCCAATCTCTGGAAGATGAATAATCTTAAAAATAAAGAAGCAATTTATGTAGTTGATTATTCTGTAAACCTAACCATTAACGATTTGGCCAATTCAACTTTCAATCCTTATGGACATGGTCGTGGAAGCAACAACGCACATTTACTTTTCCTGATGAAATATGATGACCGTCCGGGTATGGTGAGAGATCTTGCCAATGGCCGTCCGTTCAACAGATATATGCCTACAAGATTTTTGCTTGATCTTTATTCACAGGATGATGCGCGTTATGAAGGATCATTTAATGAGGTTTGGTATGCAAATGCTTCTTCCAGACCGGCGGGTATGAACATCGGTGATACAGCAGTTTATACCACCAGAAAAGAAATTCCTGACGCAATTGAAGCAACAAAAAAATACCAGACTATTGACAGAAGCAAAATTTACCTGGCCGACGGAACTGTGAAAGACAATCTTCGTTATCCTTCCCTTTCTAAATTCATGGACCCAACCCGTGCCAGCTTAAACGAAGCGCAAAGTGCAAGAGATGTGTTTGTGATTCGGCTGGCTGAGGTGTATCTGATCGCGGCGGAAGCACAAATGCAGCTGGGCAACTTGCAGCAGGCTGCGGATTATATCAACGTACTGCGTACCCGTGCGGCCAAACCAGGGAAAATTGCAGCAATGCAAATCAAACCAGCTCAGGTTAATATTGATTTTATATTGGACGAACGTGCGCGTGAACTTGCCGGTGAACAGCTAAGGTGGTTTGATTTAAAACGTACAGGAAAATTGGTGGAACGGATCAAGGCGTATAGTCCTGATAATGCAGTGAACGTACAAGCGTTTCATACAATCAGACCAATTCCTCAGACGCAGCTGGATGCTGTGGTAAATAAAGATGAGTTTAAGCAAAATGCAGGATATCAATAAATAATGAAACCCTGAGTTGGAAATTTAATTTCAGCTCAGGGTCTGATTTTAACAATTCTAGTGTAAAATTAATAATTGCTCTTTATGATTAATCAAAGCCGTTTGTTAGGTATTGCCTTACTGGTTTCAACTGCTTTTCATTCAATTGGACAGGGAAATGCGAAGTATAGCTGGTCCAATCTCCCAAAAATACAACAGCCTGTCTTTAAAAAAGATACGGTCAATGTACTTACTTTTGGTGCCAAACCGGACGGGGTTACATTGAATACCAAAGCTATTAACGACGCCATTTCGGCTTCCAGCAAAAAAGGCGGCGGTGTGGTTTTGATACCAGCCGGCTTATGGCAAACAGGCCCGATTGAGCTTAAAAGCAATGTAAATTTACACATCAGTGAATCTGCCATGGTATTTTTTACCGCTGATAAATCCCGGTATCCTTTGGTGGCCGGAGTGTATGAAGGTAAAACTGCCGCCCGCAACCAATCACCGATTTCAGGAACGAATCTGGAAAACATTGCCATTACCGGCAAAGGAATTGTGGATGGAAATGGCGATGTATGGCGGGCTGTTCATAAAAGTCAGCTAACAGAAAGTGAATGGAAAGAAAAAGTGGCAAGCGGTGGTGTATTGAAAGATGACGGCAAAACCTGGTATCCAAGTGAGCAGTTCAAAACCGCAAGTACGACCAACAGAAGTATGCTTGTAAAACCCGGACAAAGTCTGAATGATTTTGCGGATATGAAAGATTTTTTAAGGCCAAACCTGGTTGTGCTCACAAATTGCAAAAGGGTTCTGCTGGAAGGTATTACTTTTCAAAATTCCGGTGCCTGGTGTTTGCATCCGCTGATGTGCCAGGATATTACAATGCGTAATTTGCGTGTAAAAAACCCGGACTACGCGCACAACGGAGATGGAATGGATATTGAATCCTGCGCCAATTTCCTGATCGAAGGTTGCGTACTGGATGTGGGAGACGATGCGATTTGTATCAAATCAGGCAAGGATGAAGAAGGAAGAAAACGTGGAATGCCGACAGAAAATGGTGTAATCAGAAACAACATCATTTATAAAGGTCACGGTGGTTTTGTGGTGGGAAGTGAAATGAGCGGAGGTGCCAGAAATATTTTTGTTCAAAATTGTAATTTTATTGGTACAGATAAAGGGCTGCGTTTCAAGTCGGTAAGAGGCAGGGGAGGAATGGTTGAAAATATTTTTGCCAAAGATATTTTCATGAAAGACATTGTTCAGGAAGCGATCTTTTTTGATATGTATTATTTTGTAAAGTTTGCTACCGACGGAGAACGCGATATGAGTCCGGTGGTAAATGAAGGAACACCGGTTTTCAAAAATATGCATTTTGAAAATATTGTTTGTAATGGTGCTGAAAAAGCTGTTTTTATCAGAGGTTTACCTGAAATGCCGGTAGAGAATATTAAGATCGAAAACCTGGTGGTAAAATCGGAAAAAGGAGTAGAATTAACTGATGCGAAGGGAATTACTTTAACGAACCTGCAACTGATAACCGAATCAAAAAATCCGGTTGTTTTCATTGACAACAGCAGCAATCTTAGTTTTGACAAAATAGATTTTAACAAAAATTCAGACCTGTTCATGTCCGTAAATGGCGATCGGTCTGCCAATATATCCGTCGTAAAAACCGACGTTTCCAAAGCCAAAAAAGAAGCCGAATTCCTGAAAGGAGCTTCTGAAAAAAGTTTAATCAAAAAGGGCGGTAAATAATTTTAGCTCTGACATTGCCCATTTTTCGACATGATAAAACGTAATATTTTATTCATTCTTATTTCTTGTGTGAGCTTGAAAATAAGCGCTCAGAAGGAAGTGAAAACGACAGGTATTCCCAAAGAAACTTCAAGCCATCTGTCCAAAGTCTGGGTTTCGGATTTGGGAAATGGTACGTATAAAAACCCGGTTCTGCATGCTGATTATTCAGATCCGGATGTATGCCGGGTAGGTGAAGATTTTTATATGACGGCTTCCAGTTTTGACGCTATTCCCGGTTTGCCCATTCTGCACTCCAAAGATCTGGTAAACTGGACTTTAACTGGCCACGCACTGTACCGTCAGATTCCAATTGAACATTTTGAAAAAACTCAACATGGCAATGGCGTTTGGGCACCGGCAATCCGATTTCACAACCAGGAATTTTACATCTATTATCCGGATCCTGATTTTGGAATTTATTTAACCAAAGCAAAAAAGGCCGAAGGTCCATGGAGCGAGCCTGTTTTAGTCGAAGGTGGAAAAGGGCTGATAGATCCCTGTCCGCTATGGGATGATAACGGGAAGGTTTATCTGGCTCATGGCTGGGCCGGAAGCCGGGCAGGAATTAAAAGTATTCTGACTGTAAAAGAGTTGAATACTGCTGGTGATAAAGTCCTGGATAATGGTGTGATCGTTTATGACGGGCATCAATTGGACCCCACTGTTGAAGGCCCAAAGTTTTACAAACGCAATGGTTTTTACTACATTTTTGCCCCTGCCGGCGGGGTGGCGACCGGGTGGCAATTGGTGTTGCGCTCCAAAAGTGTGTACGGTCCTTATGAACGCAAGGTTGTGATGGACCAGGGCAAATCACCCATTAACGGGCCGCATCAGGGAGCCTGGGTTGATACAAAACCAGTAAACGGAAAATCGGAAGACTGGTTTTTGCATTTTCAGGATAAAGATGAATATGGACGGGTTGTGCATTTACAGCCAATGAAATGGGTTAACGACTGGCCCGTTATTGGGGTTGATCCAGACGGAGATGGAAAGGGAGAGCCGGTTTTGACATATAAAAAGCCTAATGTTGGAAAGGTTTATCCAATTGCTACGCTACCGGAATCGGATGAATTCAGCGAAATAAAATTAGGAAAACAATGGCAGTGGCAGGCGAATCCGAAAGGAACCTGGCACACGACAAGTGCAGCCGGTTTTTTGAGATTATATTCTTACAAAGCACCGGAAGAAACCAAAAACTTGTGGAGCACTCCTAATATTTTATTACAAAAGTTTCCTGCTGAACAGTTTACAGCGACAACCAAAGTTGCTTTTACGCCAAATGCAAAACTTGAAAATGAAAAAGCAGGTCTGGTCATTATGGGTTTAAGTTACGCCGGTTTGTATTTTCGAAGTGTAAAAGATGGTCTGGAATTGGTTCAGGTTGTCTGCCAAAAAGCATCGGAAGACAAGCCGGAGAAAGTAGTCGTGCTCGGTAAATTTAAAAGTAGTGAACCGGTTTATTTACGTGCGGAAGTAAAAGCCAATGGTTTATGTTCATTTAGTTATAGCGTTGACGGTCAGAAATATACGCCGGCGGGTGATGTTTTTCAGGCAGAAGTGGGCCGTTGGATAGGGGCTAAAATTGGCATATTCTGTACCCGCTACACACAGATCAATGATTCCGGTTATGCCGATTTTGATTGGTTCAGGGTAGAAGATGTTAAATGATAGCGATTTGTGGAAAACATTATTTTAGTTTGGTATTGTCATCCATTTTGCCGGTTAAATAGTATTTGACAAAGGACGATAATTTTAAAGACAGTGCTCATTTTTACTCAACGGGCCAATATCTATTTCACTTGCCAGTTAAAATTTGCTTTCCTTTTTGCAATCAGCCAATGGTTATTTTCACGTACAAATTCATCCTGATAGATCACTCCGATAGTAGTTTTTATTTTTCTTTCCATTTCCATCACCGATCAACGTCCACCATGCAGTAAGATGTCCCTGAGGCTTTGTCACCGTTCAGGTTGAGTGTTTACTGTCCGTTAAAATGGTAAACGGTTTCAAAATTTGCCAGGAAAGCGCCAAATGCTTTTTCCAGTTGATCACGGCCGGTCAACCTGGAAACTGAGGCGCCATTAAAAAAAGTCTCAGAATTGGCAGTTGGAGTAAAAAGCTGCACCTCGGCATGCACTTCTTTTGTGTCTGCCAGATTAGAAAATGTACCAACCAGTTCTTTAAGTGCAATCCTGTCTTTTATTTCGTCGGTATGGTCCATCGTTTGTGCTTTTAATAAAAAATGGAAAGTGGACAAAAAAGTAAGTATCAATATGATTCGTTTCATGGTACGGGCGTCTGATTAGAGTAAATAATTAGCTGCAACTGCTAAGAGCCTGTTTAAAATTCATTCTATAATTTGTTTATATTTATTTTTTGGCTACAACCGGGCGTCGGTCGCGGCGCTAAATCTTTTTCGAAATAGCCCGCTATTTCTTCAAAATTTATCTTGTTTCGCCGCGCGACGGTCGCACATGAACATGGATTTAAATTCCCACAGCATTTTACCCGCTTTTTTAAACAACAGGTTGGATTTACCCCCAATAAATACCGCAATAATAATTAGTTTAGCCCCTTTCCGAACTTGTTTATCTGCCTCAAAACTGGTTTTTAACCATCGGATGCTGCTTTCGTTTTTTAGATTTGTATTCAGTCGGCAGGATATTAAATTTAGCTTTGAATGATTTTGTAAAGTAGTTAGGCGCTGTAAATCCGGTCATGTATGATATCTGAGAAATACTCAGATCGCTGTTTTCAAGCAGCACAGCCGCTTTCTCCAATTTAATAGAGCGAATGAATTCTATGGGCGTTTGTCCACTCATTTCCAGAACTTTACTGTAAAGTGTTCCCCGGCTCATCCCAACATGTTTACTTAAATTTTCCACACTAAGCTGAGACGTGTGCAGATTGTCTTCTATATAAGAAAGCATATCTTTAAGCAGTTTTTCCTGACTGGATTCAATTTGTGTATCCTGACCCAATACCTTGATATGACGCGAGTAAACACCTTTTAAAAGCCGGTTCAGTAGTATAAGATTATTGATCTTTGCGTTGAGTATATCAAAATTGAATGGTTTTGTCAAATAGTCGTTGGCTCCGGAGTTCAGGCCATCCAATTGCTGCTGCTCACCTGTGGACGCAGTGAGTAATATAATCGGAATATGCTTTGTCCTTTTATCTGACTTAATTTTCTGACTCAATGTTATGCCATCCATTTCAGGCATAGCAACATCACTCACGATCAGTTCGGGGTGATGACTGAGCGTTTTTTGCCAGCCTTCTTTTCCATTACTAGCTTCTATCACATTATAATAAGGCAACAAATTCTCTTTGAGATAATGCCTGAATTCTTCATTGTCTTCGATGATCAACACATTCGACGGATCTTCAACATTAAGTTTTTCCTGCTTCACGAAAATTTCAGTACTTCCTGCTTCCGCCTTTGTGGGCGCTTGTTCAGGTAATTGAGTTGTAGAAACGGGCAGGCAGTCGGCACTAACGGGCAGTTGAACCGTAAAAATACTGCCTGCGCCAGGCTTGCTTGAGACGGTGATAATTCCCTGATGCAACTGCACAAACTCTCTTACGATAGACAAGCCAATACCACTTCCCTGATTAAGTACTGAAAGGTCGGTGTCATTTTGGAAGAAACGGTCGAAAATTTTATCATGTTTATCTTCAGGGATTCCTATTCCGGTGTCACCTACGACGATTGTTAGCCAATGTTTGCTTTCAGAATCAGATTGCTCATAGATTTCCAGTTTTACCTCTCCGCCTTTTGGTGTAAACTTGAATGCATTCGAGAGCAGATTGAATAAGATCCTTTCCAGTTTGTCCGCATCGAAATCCATAAAAAGCTGACTCAGTGCACTTTCAATTTTAAACTGAATTCCTTTTCTGATCGATAAATCGCTGAACTGGTCGCAGGTATCTCTTATAAACAGAACGATATCCCTGCGTTTGAGGTCAAGGCCGAGTTCTTGCTGCTGCATATTTTTAAAGTCCAGCAGCTGATCTACCAGATTTAGCAATCTTTTTGCATTTCGTTTTATAGCTATTACAGGGGTGTGTAATTCTGTTGTTTTCGTCTTTACCAGCAGGTTTTCAACGGGTGCCAGAATCAGTGATATCGGTGTTCTGAACTCATGACTTAAATTAGTAAGAAATTTGATTTTCATCCTGTCAAGTTCCTGAGCCTGTTCTGCTTCCGCGCGCTGCTGCTGTTCTTTAAACTGTTTTTGTAGCTTTTGTATGCCGCGCCTTCTCATTACAAACACAATAATGAACGGTGTTAAAAAGTAAAGAATGTAGGCATAAATCGTAAGATAAAATGGCGGTTTTACTATAACGGCTACCGAGGTGGTTTGAGGGCTCCAATTGATGCCATCGCTGCTGGCCTGAACTTCAAGAATATATTTGCCCGGACTTAAATTCGTGTAACTGGCAATGTTGCTGACACTGGTTTCATTCCATTCCGACTGCATACCTACGAGTCGGTGCCGGTAATGTATCTGTTTAGGATTTGTATAGTCAAGTGCAGCATAGCCAACCGAAAAATTCTGTTTATAATCCAGGCTTATCGTTTTGGCCACTGAGATATCGGCATCTATAAGGTTTGAATCTGCCGATGTAATGCTGCGGTTACCAATCCTGAGGTCTTTCAAAATAATGGGTGGAATGCGCTTGCTGTCGGGGAGACTGCGGGTATCAATATAATTGAATCCGGCAATTCCGCCGAAGAAAAGCATATTATCAAAGGCACGGATTCCCGAACCAAGCACGAATGTCCTGTCCTGAATACCGTTGTAGGAAGTGTAGTTCGTGAATTTTTTATTTTTGACATCAAAGGAGCTGATTCCCTGGTTGGTACTTACCCAAATGCGTCCCTGTGCATCTTCGAGAATCTTATTGACCACGTTGCTGACCAATCCTTCTTTTACTCCATAGGAAATAAACTTTTTAGATCGCGGATTATAAAGCGCTAATCCTTCTCCAAATGTACCGATCCAGATATTTCCATTTCTATCTTCTAAAATAGTAGAGACAATATTTCCCGGAAGATCACTTGATTGTTTATCGAGGAGCACCGATTTTCGTTTGACGGGATCAAAAACAGCAATACCCGTTCCGTGTGACGCTACCCATAGTTTTCCACTGCGGTCCAGTAAAATATCCCGGATATAGCCATTGAGAGGAATCACCCTTTGAGAAGCGGGAAGTCCCTGATTGTGGTATCTTTCAAAACGATTTGTAGCCGGATCAAATAAGTGTACACCACCGCCATTGGTGCCGATCCACAACTTACCGGATTTATCTTTTTCCAAACAAAAAATTTCATTATTATTCAGGCTGGTAGAATCTTTTCCACGGAGGTATTGTGTGTAAGTGCCGGTTTTTGGATTAAACCGGAACAAACCATCCTGAAAAGTTCCTATCCAAAGTTCATTGTCTGAAACCAGTTCAAGTGTCAGAATGGCCAGGCCGGAAGCGGCATTTTTGTTTTTGGGATTGATCGGAAATTTCCTGAATAAATTGGTGTTCCGGTTGTATAAATTAAGTCCTCCTCCGTCTGTTCCGACAAACAGCTCGCCGTTTTCAGTTTGAGCAAAAGAGGTAACAAACGGTGCACTCAAGCCAAACGGATCATTCACATCCGATCTTTTTAACCCGAAAATGGCCAGATTTTTATCATATTTATTCACGCCGCCGTTGTAGGTGCCCAGCCAGCATATACCTTCATTATCAATCAGTATGCTGCGCACGGATTTATTGGTCAGACTGAACTGTGTTCTCGGATCCGGGCCATAACGTGTCAGATTTCCATTATCGGTGTTAAGAATATTAAGGCCTGCGTCTGTACATATCCAGATGTGGTGATCATTTTCCAATGCGATCGCAAAAACCATATTGGCGCTCAGCGAATTTTTATTGCCATATTCATACTTAATGTGCTTTATTATCTGTCCGTCCGGATTGAGCATATACAAACCGCTATATGTCCCTGCCCATATATTTCCGTGTCGATCTTCAATGATAGACTTAACTGTACGCACGCCGTCTTCGTCAGGCAGCGTTTCCAGATAGTTAATATATTCATCGTCTTTATGATTCGGGTCAATTCTGAATAAGCCATTTTTTGAACCGATCCATACTCTATGCTTCCTGTCAATTGTAACACTCAGTATCAAACCTTTTGAGATTCGGTCAGGAATGTTAGGTATGGATGAAAATGTACTGATCTGATGACTTTCTGCATCTACATTGACCAACCCGCCCGTAGTTCCTACCCAAAGTTTACCTGTTGCATCGCTCGCAATACTGGTAACACTATGAGGGGATGGTATGCGGACAAATGAATCCTTTCTTCTGTCATAAAGGTGCAGCCCTCCTTCAATAGTACCCACCCAGATTCTGCCTTTATGGTCCTGATGTAAACTGGAAATGTCACTTGATTTCAGTGATGTGGAATCCTGCTTATTATGGCGATAAACCAATACATCTGTTCCGTCAAATCTATTCAGACCGTCGTCAGTTGCAAACCACATCAGGCCATAGCGGTCTTTCAATATGGCCGTCACAGTATTGGATGATAAACCATCCATGGATGTAAGCGAGGTGAACTTTGGCTCCGGGCGTTGTGCCGGAGCAGCAAAGGTCACTGCACTTAATATAATAAGTAAGCAGTAAAAATGTATCCGGAAAAAAATCTTTGAGCGCATTGGTATGATGGGCTTAAACAAGCACCCGATTATATGACGACAGTATTTGAAGCTGCCTGTAAAATACATAAAACTATAAAAGCCGGATCACTATCATGACAAAGCTATTATTAGAGTAATCTTCTACGAAAAACGGAAATTTAATCCAAAAAATGCAAGTTTCTCTCAGAATCGGGCAGTTTTTAAGTGTATTTGAACAATTGTATCTATAAAATGAACAAATATGCTCACACCAAAGTGTTAGAGTTAGTTACTTTTGTCGACAATAAATCAAATAATATCTGGAAAAAATTATGAATTGATTCATGCACATGCCTATTAGTCGCCGGTACATTGGAAGGTCCGTATATCTCAGCGAATAAGGTAAGCAGTTAAAGTCAGTTAATCATAATTGTGTCCGGTTTTTATATTGTCAATTTGACACTAAATGATTTTTGAAAAACAGCATTAAATTTTTTGTCAACCGGCCAACTTAAATTATTAGAGAATCTCAACATTTATCCCTTCAAATTCTATGACATAATACTTTACGTCCTTAAAATTTACCGGCCAGCTCTCCGGTCGTTATATTCGGAATGGCAGCCATTTCGAATCCACTATTCAATTAATTTAAAACAATAACTCATAAATAAATTATGCATGACTGTTTATTAAACCGTAGCATGTTGGCAAGGATAGCAGGTATATCTGTCCTTCCTATTTTACTGTTAGGCGGAACTTCGGCCCGCGCTGTTGACAACCCTGCATCTTTGGTTGAGCTTAGTATCAAACACAGGCGGGCATCAGTTGCTGATATAGAAATTTCCGGAAAAGTGACGGGCGCAGAAGGGGAAGCACTTCCAGGTGTAAGTGTACTTGTGAAATCCTCTGTCCGTGGAACCAGTGCTGACCAGAACGGGAATTACAAACTTACGATCCAGGAGGGTGATGCAGTACTTGTATTTTCCTTGGTGGGTTATACCACAAAGGAAGTAGTTGTTGGTTCACAAACGACTATTAACGTCAAACTTGATGTCGACAATAAGACTCTGGAAGAAGTAGTTGTTGTCGGGTACGGTGTCCAGCGGAAAAGAGATGTGACCGGCTCGGTTGTTTCTGTGAGTGAAGCTACACTGAAAGAAGTGCCTGCGCCAAACCTGATCAATCAGTTGAAAGGCCGTGCGGCAGGTGTTTCTATTATTAGTAACGGAAGTACGCCTGGTTCTCAAGGCCAGATTCGGATCAGGGGAAACCGGACGCTTACGACAAATTCAGGTACTGCTGACAGCCAGGATGGACCGCTCGTGGTGGTTGACGGGATACCATTCGGCGGTTTGAATGACATCAATCCAGATGATATTCTCAGCCTGGAAGTGTTAAAAGATGCTTCTGCAACAGCGATTTATGGTTCTCGTGGGTCTGGAGGGGTAATTTTGGTAACGACTAAAAGAGGAAAGGTTGGCAAACCGGTATTCAGTTATGACGGATATCACGGAGAGACAAGGGTTATGGGTAAATTCAATGTTATGAATGGCCAGGAATATGCCCAGTTTAAATCGGATGCAGCCAAATACAACCGTACAAGTCCCGGGACATCCGGTTATGTTTTAACTCAAAAAGAACAGGAAGCACTTGATAAAGGCATATCAACCGACTGGCAGGATCTGATTTACAAGCCAGGTTTTATGACTAACCACCAACTAGGCGTACAGGGGGGTAGTGAGACGACACAGTATTCGCTGGGTTTAGGTTATTTCAACGAAACCGGGATCATTCCAAGCCAAAATTTTCAGCGTTTCAATATTCGTGCGACCATTGATCAACGAATTGGAAAACATGTGAAGATCGGGCTTAATACCTTAAATACATTGACTTATCAAAACACACCTGGCGGAGGCGGCATTCCGGGAGGACTCGTGCGTCTTACGCCACTGGCATCGCCTTACAATGCGGATGGCACAGTAAATACATTTCCTTCGGAAGGTTCTATTGATGCAGCTGGGGTAAGTCCGCTTACAATTATGACCAAAAAAGATTCCTATATGGGACGGACACGCGCGTTGAGGACATTTAACAGCATTTATGCAGAGGTCAATATTTTACCTGGACTGAAATACCGGTTCAACGCGGGTCTGAATTTTAGCCAGTCGAACTACAATGGCTACAATGGTCCGCTGACCTATTTCAATTCTGCTACAACACAGGCCTCGTCTAATGCCGAGATCAGCAATACAGAATATTGGGATGTGAACCTGCAACACTTGCTTTACTTTGATAAAACATTTGCAGGAAAGCATAAACTGGGATTTACCGCGCTTTATGAGTATACCAAAAATCACTCACTGGGTAGCCGCTTCACGGTGACAGGTGTGCCGGCGGATTATATCAAAACGTCCAACTTTTCGCTTGCATCGGGTCAGCCTGTTGCAAGCTCCGACTTTGGAAACTCGTTTTCTGAAACCGGATTGCTATCCTATATGGGCCGGCTAAATTATAGCTATGCCGACAAGTATTTGCTGACCATGACGTTGCGTCGGGATGGCTCTTCTACATTATCTCCTGGTAATCAGTATTTTAATTATCCGGCTATTGGTTTGGGATGGAATGTGATTGAGGAAAGATTTATGAAATCAGCCGGTTTTATTTCTAACCTTAAACTGCGTGGCGGCTGGGGTATATCCGGAAACCGGAATGTGGGTGCGTATTCAACGCTTGGAGCATTATCAGCCGGATATTACAATTTTGGAACGGGTACTGCCGGACAGCAATTGGCTTACACAGTTACCAGCCTTCCAGCCAGTGATTTGACATGGCAATCTACTGCACAGCTGGATATTGGTATCGATTTCGGAATACTTAACAACCGTATTACAGGTTCGGTGGATTGGTATCATCAAAAAACAAAGAATATTTTGCTGTCAGTTCCGTTGCCTGCGAGTAATGGTGCTGGATCTACTTTGAAAAATCTTGGTAAAACAGAAGGCAAAGGAGTGGAAGTAACCACAACTTTTGAAATTATCAGAAAACCAAAAGGATTCAATTGGAGCGTAGACGCGACTTATTTCTTTAACCGTGAGAAAATTACACAGTTGACTACGCCGGAAGAAAAGTCCAATCTGGGTGCAGGATGGTTTGTAGGACAGCCGCTTTCCGTTATTTATGATTACAAAAAGCTGGGTATCTGGCAGACAGCCGACAAAGAAAACGGTACTTTGGCCAAGCAAATATCTCCCGTACAATACCCCGGGCAGATCAGAGTAGAAGACTTAAATGGTGATGGAAAAATCGACGCCAATGACCGTCAGCTTCTGGGTAATTTTCAGCCCAAATGGGAGGGAGGCCTTACTACCCGGTTCAGTTTCAGGAATTTTGATGCCTCTGTTGTTGCCTATGCCCGCATGGGAATGAAAGTAATTGTGCCTTACCTGACAGGTAATTCCACAGGGTCAGGCGGATTTGCCTTCTATAACCAAAGTCGTGTGAATCAGGTGAAAACGGATTACTGGACAGACACAAATCCAACCAATGCATTTCCTGCTCCTGATGCCAGCGGCGCTGTAGCAAACTTTGGCTCGACGCTCGGGTATTACGACGGTTCGTTTATCAAGTGCAGAAGCATCAACTTTGGTTATACTTTCCAAAGTAATGTTTTCAAAAAGATTGGTGCAACTTCGGCAAGGATCTACGTAAACCTGACTAATCCATTCATAATCTATTCGCCTTTGGTGAAAGACAATCTGGCTATCGACCCGGAAGGAAACAGCTATGCGAGCGGTCAGTCGACGCTTAACCCGGATGCTTCCAGCGACCGTGGAACGCCGGAACGTCAGATTTCCGTAAATCTTAATAATCCTCCGGTAAGACAATTCACTGTGGGCGTTAACCTTAAATTCTAATCCGATCATGAAATCCATAAAAATACTGATGACTGCCGGGCTGCTCGTTTCACTTAGCTTCGGTTGCGAGAATGTACTCGAAGAGCATCCGCAGTCCCAAATTGTCCCTTCCTATTTTAATAGTCCATCGGGCGTACTTGGAGGGATAGCAGGAGTTTATAACGATATCCGGGGCCAATGGGGCACCGAAGGTTTTACGGTCGAAATGCAGGCTGGAACCGACGAGTTTATTCAGGGTGTTAATGCGGGTACTGGTAATGCCTATACTTACAATGGTCTGAACAGCAGTAACTTTGGGTCGGCATGGGGTGTTGCCTTTCAGGATATTAATACCTTGAACGGCGTTCTTCAATATGGTCAGACAATAGAATTGGCCGAAACCACACGGAAGCAGTACCTGGCTCAGGCCAAATTTTTGAGAGCATTCTGGTATTTCTACCTTGTGCAGACCTGGGGCGACGTGCCGCTTCATACAGAATTTATTACCGTAGCCTCCCAGGCAGCCACACGCCAACCTGCGGCAGCGGTTTATGAGCTGATTATTAAGGATCTCACAGAAGCTGCTGCTGATCTTCCTAATCAGCCTACCGCTCCATTCCTGGGGAAAGCCGCAACCAAACCAGTGGCACAGTTCCTGCTTGCTAAGGCATACCTGACCCGAGGATGGCTGAACAATACGGCCAGTGATTTTACGCAGGCTGCAAAACTTTGCGATGAGATTATTGCCGGTAAATCCGCTTACGGCCTGGATCTGTGGCAGGATTATGGCGATGCATTTGTTCCTGCAAACGACTATGGAAAAGAAACGATGTTTGTCAGCGACCACGTGCTGGATCCTAAATATGGTTATTATGCTGTCGGTGGTGCATCGGGTGGTGGTGCGGCACAAAACTTGAGTCCATGGTTCACCAACTGGAATTATCCTAACAACAGTGGCATTAACTCGATTAAAAATGCTGCCGGAGTTTTCACCAACAGCGGAACTTCCGGGATGATACGCGATTCGTACTACGGTCGCCCTTATGTGCGGATGCGCCCGAATTCGGATAAACAGACAACCGGTACGCGTGCAGGGAAAAACTATTTTCTTGATCAGGCTTTCACGAACCGTGATGTTGATTCACGTTTTGCCAATTCGTTTTACACGGTTTATATTTCAAATACCCCTGTAACAAATACCCCAACCACCCCCAATAATACCCGTGGAATTGGTTACACAACCGTTCCGGGTTTGGACACAGCCGTTTGGCTGCCTGATTATGAAGTGCCGGGCGCACCTCAGTTTGTTGGATCAAGGCCATTTAAGGGAATTGTAGTGCCCCCAAGCCTTTGGAACAATGGTATTTATCCGGCGTTGAAAAAATATATGGATCCAAGTCGCGGTGCTAATTTTAACGATCCATCTACACGCCCTGCTGTTTTGTACCGCTTTTCAGATGTTTACTTAACAGGCGCTGAGGCAAATTTTAAAGCGGGCGATGTAGCCAAAGCTGCCACGATGATCAATGTTTTGCGGCAGCGCGCAGCATTCCGTAAAACAAATACCACCGCCCAGAATGCAGCTGCTGCCACGGCCATGACCATTACGGGCGCTGACGTAACACTCGATTTTATTCTTAACGAACGGAGCCGCGAATTCTTCGGAGAATGGCAGCGTTGGCATGACCTTGTAAGAACACGCTCGCTTGTCCGCCGTGTGCAGGAATGGAATAAAGAGGCAGCACCTTACATCAAAGATTTTCATATGTTACGACCGATCCCGCAGTCACAAATTGACAGGGTAGTAGAAGGTCCCAAGTTTCCACAGAACGCAGGATACTAATGTTTAATTAAAGTTCAACTTAACGAGCCTGAGATGCAGGACTGCGCTACCGCGGTTTTGCATCTCATCGTTAGTTTTTTAGGGTATTATTCCCAAAATGTGATCTTTCTAAAAAAACGTCCAATAATTTTCTGTTTTATATTAAAGTAAAAATGATGATTCGATTTAGTAATTGCCTTGCAGCTGCATTTTCGCTTATTGTTGTCGGTGCCGGCCAGGCGGTTTGCCAGAAAACGCCGGAAAAAATAAAGCCGTTGATCAGTGATTTGTTCACTGCCGACCCGTCTGCCCATGTTTTCAATGGTAAAATATACATTTATCCGTCTCATGATGTGGAAGCAGATGTACCGCAGGACGATGAAGGCGGACATTTCCAGATGCGGGATTACCATGTTTATTCAATGGACAAGATTGGTGGAAAAGTAACCGATCATGGTGTCGCGCTTGATGTGAAAAATGTTCCCTGGGCCGATAAACAAATGTGGGCACCGGATGCTGCTTTTAAAAATGGCACCTATTTTCTCTACTTTCCTGCAAAGGACAAAGAAGGCGTATTCCGCATTGGTGTTGCTACAAGTAAGTCACCTACCGGACCTTTTAAAGCTGAGCCAAAACCCATTCCGGGAAGTTACAGCATTGACCCGGCTGTATTTACAGATACTGACGGCAAAACTTATATGTATCTCGGAGGTATATGGGGCGGTCAGCTGCAACGCTGGCATACCGGAACATACGATAAAGCATTGATGACCGATCTTGGGAAGGGCCACGAAAATGAGCCAGCTTTAAGTGCGAAAATAGCTGTGATGAAAGATGATATGCTTTCATTTGGCGAGCCTTTGCGAGACGTTCAGGTCATTGACGAAAATGGAAAACCTTTACTGGCAAGTGATACTAACAGGCGTTTTTTTGAAGGAGCATGGATGCACAAGTACAACGGAAAATATTATTTTTCGTATTCAACCGGCGATACACATCTTCTTTGCTACGCAGAAGGCACCTCACCCTATGGACCGTTCACTTACAAAGGCGTGATCATGAACCCGGTTGAAGGCTGGACGACGCATCATTCTATTGTTGAATTTAAAGGGAAATGGTATCTGTATTACCACGATTCTGAGCTTTCAACAAAGACGCACCTGCGTACAGTTAAGGTCAGGGAATTGCTCAGAGACAGCAATGGGAATATCAAAACGATCGATCCCTGATCATAATTTCATGACTTGTATATTTTATCAAAGCAGTTC
>Ga0247734_1001580_pt1 | contig 17055 bp, 17 predicted proteins | sample UWRJL103311B2_FD_180933 | JGI IMG/M metagenome (GOLD analysis project Ga0247734, IMG submission 180933) | Plant litter microbial communities from Arlington Agricultural Research Station in Wisconsin, United States - UWRJ-L103-311B-2 | ecosystem: Environmental > Terrestrial > Plant litter >... | reverse complement strand
ATAGGTCCTCCATGGGCATGCTCTTTCCGTAATACCTATGCTCGAGGATTACACCGAGACCTCCAGTAGCTTTTGCCATCTGGTATACGATACCCTTCTGCAAGAACTTTAAACGTCCAACACCACTAGTCTCCCCCGATTGTAGCACAATGACAGGGCCACCCGGCTTGTAGTATGTAGAGTCAAACCAATATCTCAATTCGAAGGTCTTGTTGGTATGTGGCTCATATTTTGACTCATTGTGGAAATGGTCTATAGGAACAGAGAGGTAACGTGCCGGGTAGAGACTCGAGGGGTCTGTATCTGCCTGGTCCAACTGGTCGTTGGACAATATTGTGGTCCTCTGCTTACTATCAGCATCAGACCAATTTAGTCTCGACTTTAGGATAACTTACGGAAAGCTTCTGTTCAATAGCATAATTTACATGGACAGCCTCGGGCGACTTGCCAGACACCGTTGCAAAGCCAATAAGTCCGCACAGAAACCAGCCGGCCCCAACCATGGTGAACATGAGGCGTATTATTCAAGATAAGTGCGACCTCAATTGAGGAGGTTCTCAGTGATCTACATCTTGTCAGCGATGTTATCTATTGTAACTTTGGTTATGTTGTTGTTGGTCAAAACAAGCTTTGGAGGCTAAAGTGGGGACAAGCGTGGAAGCTCTCATGGCATTCTTACACTACAGTGGCTTGAAGATGGCTAGAATAAAAAGTAATGTATTTGTATTAGAGAGTCCTGTTTCATGTTGAAATTAAAAACCAGACAGTAAACATTGAACAAATGTTCGGATTTTAGGTTTACAGGCAGAGCGTCCAGAAGCTGTGGTGGAGCCGCCAGGTGATAAACCACCTTCTTCTTCCAGTATGGTCCCTTATACAGTAAAATAGATCTACCGTAGGCTTTTAAGAAACACGATACAAGGAAGAAATTCAAGAGAGGGAAGAGCAGATCGCACAGATCAAGATCGCTGTATCAAAAGATGGATGATCGTGATGCTGAAATTATTATAATTTTATTGACCGAGTCGTCATGCCGACTGTGGTCCTATTACACACTCTTAAGTGGATATTTTGTAACAACCAAGGCTGGAGTTTGCATGTCTTCATTGTCAAGATTACAGTCCTTCATCATCCATATTTAAGATGAAGAAGAAACCATGAAACACACGTAACCTATATACACCGCATCGCTATGATTGTCTCGTAACCACGTTGGAGCAGCGCTAAAACGCCATGCAGCCAATCCCATGCCACAAAACGCCTTCCTATGCATATGCTTCTTCCTTCGCTATCGTGTTATCATGGGCGGGATCGTATCTCCGGTGTTATGATACCGGTGATGGATAGGGACCTGCCCGATATTTATTTCATGTTTAGGTCATGATAATAATAAATCTACGCTTCTCAGAGTCGTGATAAAAGACTATGGCTCGTGTAGGATTATGGAAAAGGCGAGTTTCCTATCATGGCATCATACTAGACTCGTCCTCTTCGTCTTCATCTTCTAAGCTTTCAATTGCTTCTTTGATTTGTTGACTGGCCTAAAGATTGGTTAGTTTATATAATTCACAAGATAGATGATAATACCTTTGGATCCAAATTAAGAGCAATAGTAAAGTGTCTAACAGCCGCCCCCTTTTCCCCCAAATTTTTGTACAGTCTACCAAGAAGAAAATGCACCATAGCTTCATCAGGTGCTAGATCTTTCAATATCATCAACTCTTTCAACGCGGTATCCATATCTCCTAATGCCATGAGTGCTCGAGCTTTCTTGAACCTCGTTAATGCTGATCTTGGTGCTAACTCAGTGGCCTTTGTGAACTTTTCTAGTGCCAATCGTGGTTGCTTTTGTTTTTCGAGCACCGTTCCGATGCAGCAAATGAGAACTGCATTGGTCGGATTGATCTTTGATGCTCTATTGAAAGATCCCAATGCTTTCTCGTATTGCCCTTGTTTTTCATAAACTCGCCCAACACCATACCAAGCATTGTAATGCCGCGGGTCAGCTGCAATTCCTTGTCGATAAGAAACAAGAGCTTTATCATACTCCTCATTTGCAACATGTTCGTGGCCTTGAAGTGTGAATGCATATGCGAATTTAGGGTTGAGTTGGGTGGCGCGCTTGAAACTTCGAAGAGCTTGCTCGTGATCACGAGATAAAGACCATGCATTACCGATGGCACACCACGCCTGTGGAGATTGCCATGATGCATCAATCAGCTCATGGGCCAGGAACGAAAGATCTGTCTCGCGCTTCAGGTGCCAAAGAATGGTCGAGTAGATCTCCATATCCACATACCGTGTTGGCGACATTTGACGAATCCTCCTGTACTGGACTTCAGCTTCAGCATAAGCCGCCTGCTCATAGTATGCTCGACCCATCTGTGACAAAACCCAGGCAGTGTCTTGTTGCTTTTTATCTAGTGACCGATAAATCTCCAATGCATCTTGGCATTGGAACTGCGCCAAAGCAAAATATCCACTGCCGAGTTTCCTGAATAGGTCCAGGAGCAAGCGCATAGCCTCCTCTTGTTTGGTAGGATCTTGTTCTAAAGATCTTCGTTCTGTGATATGAGAAATAGGATGCCTGCTTTGGAAAGCTTCTTTCTCATCAACATCCATAGAGTCCACGGGTACTGGCTTTCTATTACCACTGACCTGGCGGCCTACCGTTGATGTACTAGAATTCGGTCTCATGATTTTAGCAACAGGTGGACGAGCCTTCTTCAACTCTCTGCCGGGATTTCCCCCTACTGTTGGGCCATGACTTGATGAGTGACTTGAAGATTTACTACTAATTGGCCTAAATTGACCCATCAGTCTAACACTTCTCCTCTGAGGTGCCCCTGGGTCCTCAGAGGTCTGTCTTGCTATAGCCTGTCCAGAAACAGTTCTTTTAGTTGCAGCCGGTATTAGATTGTGATTACGGAGAGCCTGGGTAGCAGCCGATTCTTCTGCCTGTCCTTCGAGTGGAAGTCTATGTCCGTGTGTCCTTTTACTAGCTGGTCGTATGACCTTAGAGGGCTCTGTACCGTACTCCATGCCTATACCTGGTATCGTCCTCGTCTTCCGTGGCGGAGCATGGGGTGCTTCAGTAGAGTATGCCAAGCTGATAGAAGGATCTTTCCGACTGGGGACAACCGTCACATCAACGGATGCGCTTGGACCTGTCGGCGTCTCCATTGCCTCTGGCCCAATTCCTCCTCCTCCTGCCGCAGGTATGTTGGTTAAGCTTGGGTTGCTCTCATTAAGTCTTTGAGATAGTCCAAAATTCTGAAACAACCCTCCAGTTAATCCCCGCGATGAACCATTGTTGAAAGGATCTGCACTTCCGGCAAGATCAAGTACAGAGGCATTTCTCGCACTTGTGCGATTCGTAACGTGATCGAGAGTGGCGGATAAAGTGGTGTCCTTGTCTCTACTCTGTGGCTGAGATTCCCCTTGGTCATTACTGGCTTTCAAAATGGCCTCCATCTCTGGATTCATTCTGAATATGTTGGGAACGTTCAGCCTTGTACCCATATCACATAGATGTGTGAACGCATCCCACATGAATGGGTTCAGCTTCAGTGCTTCCTCAAAGTTGGTTATAGCTTTCTTCTGATCTCCATATCCGTGGTACAGCTTTCCGAGAAGACAGCTGATAACTGAGGCGTCTGGATGGGGTTCTCGTCTCCTATCAGTGTGCTTTCCAAAGCTTGATTTCCCAACCCACAATCCTTTATTCCTTTCCAACGCCAGTATTCCATCCTTGTATTTCTCTAATGCCAAGCATGATTGTGCAAAAATATACACAGATCCAAGATGTGAGCCTTTGGCCATAGCAGGCCTACTGAATTCGTAGGCGGATGCATTATCACCTAACCGTAGATGACAGAGCGAGAGCAGATACGCAGACTCAGAAGATCGAGGTTCGAAGGCGGCAAGTCGCTCAGAAAAGAAAAGTGCGTTCTTGAGGAGGTTGTTGTCGACATGGAAGTAGATGAGCTGCTTCAGCTGACTGCTAACGCAAGTGCTGGTATTGGTTGGTGCCATGCCGTTAACTTCTAAGAGCAGGGGAAAAAAGTCCAGGTTTGTGCGCTGTTATGAGGGTGTAGCCATGCATTCAGATAGGTGCGCGGGGTCGGGGCGTGTTTTCGATCTCAAGGAGCGTTCTCTGTATGACTGCAAATGTAAATTCCTTCCTCCGTGTACAAATTGCTGGTGATATTCTCAAGCTGGGAATGGCGTGCTGGCAAATTCACCAGATTAAAAATTAAGTAAAGGCGAAGAGCTAGCTATTGTCATATATCGTTAATCGGTTGACGATGTGTGTTGGTGATACAAGGCAAGAATCCGAGCATAGGGCCGAGCTGGTCTTAGAATAATGAATAACGAGCGCGGTAGAAAGGACAAACACGAGGTAAGGGCGGGGAGAAGTAGAGAATGATGGTCGTCGTTGCTATTGTCGTCGTAACGAAGAAATGGCAATAGTATCACGGAGAAGTTGACACATCCCACTTGTCGACACAAAATTCACTCGTGCTTGGGCGACTATTATCGATGTTGCTCACGATGTTATTGTTCGCGGGCGGGTAGCTGTTCCACCAGAAGGCTGGGGCGGCTGGGGTCACTTTCTGGCCTAGCAACAATCGCAATGGATTAGGTAAGCAGCGTGATTTCAGCCTCGCCCCAGTCACTTCCACTTTCAATTTCTGAACAATAATCTACACAAAGTGAGCTCAGTTCAGTCATTCGGAGTCGACCGTCAGCTTCTCCTGACCCAAAAACTTTGCCAATGGCACAAAAAGCGAAAAAGGACCGCGCGAAAGCCAACGCTGCCACCCTTAACAACCTACATATCGGTACTTTAGCGATAAACCTACTCTTCCTGATCTCAAGCCTCCTTTTCCGTCGACGCTCTTTACTCACCTACGCCATCCTATCGATCCCCTCATTAATATGCTCTTATATTCTCGAGACAACCGGCAGGCCCAAGTTCGATCCTTCCACCAATGCTTTAAAATCTTCCGGAGAGGATCTGGCAGCCCCTGGCCTCACGGAGTACATGTTTGATGTGGTATGGATTACCTGGGCGAGTCTGTTGGCTGTGATGTTGTTTGGGAACTGGGGGTGGCTACTCTGGGCAGTAGTGCCGATTTATGGAGGCTACAAGGGATACGGGCTAATTGGCATGGCAAAAGGCATGATGGGTGGTGGACAACAAGGACAAATGCCTGAACAGCAAGCCAGTACGGGAAACAGAAAGCAGAGAAGGATGGCTGCTTAAGATGCCTCGATCCAAGTTTGTTTCGTCTACGTGGATCTTCTTTGCCTCGAGAACTATTGTTACGACTTAATGAAGCAACTCAACCTGGCCAAATTTGAGGATTACAATATCCACCGCGATTCAGGCTCGTGAGGCCAGTCGGAGGCACCGTGCTGTAAATTCAATGAAACATATATCAGTGTGCAAAGACTAGTGTGTAACCATTAGGCAAAGCCGCTAGCGAAAACCTAGGAGCCCAAACTAGACAATCATAAGCCATAGCATCAGATATCGGGGTTGAGATTTTGGGATCCATATAGTGTTGCGATTGCATCGATCTTGTATAAAACTCAAAGAAACTTCAAGAATCTATCTGAAGAAAACATAAGAGCAGTGACTCGCTTCATTCAACCTTTTGCCAGCAAATTATTTTCGTGATCTGAGCCGCGCCGATTGTACTTTTGACGAAATGTAGCAACGGATCACCATAAATTTCTTAGGACGTGAGATAGAAGGAGAGATCAGAGATCTAAAAATTAAGCTAGGTCCGAAATATCTACTTCAGTGTTTTACTTGTCCTCCAGCAACATTCAGTTGCCCAATTGAGTAAATTTAAATTGCAGTAATGGCGACCACAATGTCCATAGAAACATGGCCTCCCAGGTACATCTCTCTATTCCTTTCTGTGCAGTTGTATCTCGACGGTAACGAACAATACGTCGAATGGTGACTATGTAAATACACAATTAGAATGCAAAAACTTGATCCTCTAACTTTGCAACAGGCTTTGCCTTCTTGAATCCCAGCCCCTCGGATGCCTTTTTCATGGCACTGATCATTGGTGGCGGTCCACAGAGTAGTAACTTAACATCATCTGCAGGCTTTGGCAGGAATTTCTAAGACAGGTCAGCTCAGCTCAAGAATAATTCGGAGAAACTTACAGTGATCATCTCTGGGGTTACAAATCCAACGCCACCATCCCATTTCTCGGGTGGGTTGTTCAAGACATAGTGGATCCGGAATCCTTTGTCGGAGCGAGCCAACTCATCAAGGTCGTCCTTCAGTAGGATATCCTCCACGTTAACGTTGGCAAATATCAGATCAATTTCTGTTGAGTCACCAGTGGGGCGACCACGGATCACAGCCCGGATGATTTGGAGCATAGGTGTAATTCCAGTTCCACCAGCAATCATCCCAAAGTGACGCACCATATTTGGCGTGTAGACCATAGCCCCCTTAGGACCCCGAACCTTAATAGTTTGTCCAACAATGAGCGAAGCCATGTATTTGGAGATGTTTCCAGTTGGGTAGGACTTGATGAGGAGATCAAAATAGCCAGGTTGGTGGTCGCCGGAGATTGGGGTGTATGATCGAACGATTTCCTTGGAGCTGCCATCGGGTTGGGGAAGAGTAGCTGCAATAGAGATATGCTGACCGATGGGGAGACCGAGGATTGAGGTAGCAGATGGGAGCTTGAACCGGTATCTGTGCTAGTCAGTATTTCGCAACCAAACACTCAGTAAGATTCTCACATCGCCACATTGTGTGAAATAATTGTCTTCTCCTTCAGCTCGAAACTTTGGAATACAGCGGGTTTGAGAACAGCCTGGGCTCCTATGAATAGTGTTAGCTATTGCAAATCTGCCTTTCACATTGCTTTGCGTACTGCCACTCCATATTTTGAACCCGCTGAGGGCCAGAGCAAGAACGACGGCATAAGGAACCCATTCCCGCTTGACGATTAAGCAGCCAACTACGAGAAGACCCGAGGGAATATAGACACCGTCCACATACTTCTTCGAAAGGTACTCGTTGGTTGCGCCTGGTGCCGAAGACATTGTTGCGATTGTTGAGGAAAATTGTGGGTTGGCAGAATGTCGGTTGATATCAGGAGATTCCGCTTAAGCCTCGGACTCGGAAATTGTTATATGAGAGTGTTATTCTTCGGAACTCGCAAGTCGATTCGTCTCTAAATAGTGTCACTACTTTCTGCAAAACCCAAAGATTGACCACCTAGGAAGGAAAAAGTTACCATTAATTCAATAACTTTGGGGAATGGGTGTGAGGAAGTTCTAGCCTTTTTAGGTAAGGGTTTCCTCGGTTTCTACCGCCAAGAGATCTAATCTAATCGCATACCCCTTTTTCTCCTCGCTTGCCCATATATATATACTATATGTACAGTACAGTACAGTACAGTAGGTAAGGTACGTACAGACTGTACGTAGGCAATTCGTCAACGGAGAGGGCGAGGATGTGGATCACTAATAACCCTTATTACTTTGCTTTGTCAAATACCCAGAACTCATGAGTAGTGACTTCACTTTGTATTAATGCATTGTACCCAAAAATCATCTAGAGCTTTAATTGCAATAATTTTATGTATAGCACATACGAATATTACAAACGCGATCACCTGATGACTGCCGGGTCCATGTTTCCTGGAATTCATAGCAACTCATGCCCACAATGTGTCATGAGAATACATATTCAGACAACCAAATTATATGATATAATGGGTTTCTTTTGACATCGCGCTCAAGAAGTGCAACAGAAACTCACCACGAGATTTAGTGTGAGTAGGAACCCCGATTAGCCTAGCTAAAACTCAAATACACTTTATAGTCCTATTATACGCTTTATGGATAGTAATGCGTTTGTAAGAGATGTGTTTCTAGTTGACCTTCTTGCTTAGCAATCTGAGCATCATATGCCGAGTTATAGGTCGAATTATGTTATTTGTTTTCAGTTCGTAGCTACGATCTCGTATTTTCTCTTTTAAAACTTCGCTAGTTCCGCCGGAATTTCTATTATCAATCCAAACATGAATTTCACTAAGCAGTTCGGCACCAAATATAATGTCCAAATTTGAAGCGTTCTATTTAATGGAGGCGGGCAAATTCGATAGATATTCCCACGAAATGCATGAAACAACCATACAAGACTGGCAAACCTTACATTTAAAACAAACAGTAGGGACTACTCTGCACGCTTCGCTGTTTAGTCATATTATTATTTGTATGAGAAAAGCCGTAACAACCTTTTTTATTACTTTATGTTTTGTTTTCACTTAGTAGCTGGGTGTGAGGACTCAACGTCCTCACAATAACATTGGCGTTTGGACTTAACGTCCAACGCACTTTCCTTCTAGCGAAATAAGTATACTTTAGATAAGAAGCCACTTGAACTTTTAGAAAAATCAGACACTTTCTCCATTACAGATTTCACGATTGTGAGACCTGATACTGGGTGCTCCAAGAATACAGAAATTGTTTTGTTCAGTGGTTCATCACCTTTACAGGCTGTTACGGTCACATTAAACCTATACTAAACGTATTACTAACATGGAGTGGGAAACTTTGGAGGGCCGTTCTCAGATGAATTTTAATCTTTGTTTTAATTACTATGACCCAATTGATCCTCACTGCTGTCATTGGACTACTCACCATACTTTTTATAATTTTGCTGGATTTCAATTTTGAGAAAGCTGGAAGCTTGGGTTTAATCAGTTATAAAAGTCAGCTCAGTGCCTTACTAGCGGTTTGGTATCTCAGGCTAGCTCATTATTTGATATAATACCTTCAGGGTTATCCCCATAGACTAATTGGTAGGCTTCCGCATGAATATCAATGCAACGGACTAGATCGTCATTGGTCAGGAGTAACTTGTCTACAGTACGCAAAGGCTCGAGGATCTCATTATGAACTCTTTGCTTGAAGGAATTGAGAAGGATAAGCTGAGGCTTCAGTTCAAGCTCAAACTTCTGTTGCAGCTCATCCATCCAATAGCCATTTGCTTCTATGACATCATCTCGGAGGGCTACGACATCTTCTTCCTCAGCCTCTCGTGCTCGTTTTGCAAGTAAGTCGATAAGGGAATAAGCTGAGTTTCTGATTTTCGTACGTAGTAGTGATTCTTGTGGGCTAGTACAGATTATTCCACTTACCTCATCTAGTATTCGGGCCGTAATACGTCCTATCAGTAGACGACAATCTAGTGCTGTAGGAAGTTTTCCCAAAGAAAATAAAGCGTTACAGTTTGGGGTGAACTGATTCAACAGTATTTCCGCAAGCGTCTCGAGTTCGGCCATTGCCCAAGTTTGATTAGCGTCAGAGCTAGCGTTGGGCGTAGATGCCATGTTATTCTCAAAAAATTTTGTTAGCTTGCGGGTTTCCTTGGAACAGAATCGTGGCTCTAGTTTTGGAAGAACCGTGCTATTCCTTGCTTTGGGGCAAGTTGGTAACCAAAAGTGGCATATTAATATACATTAGCATGATGTGTGTTCAATAATTGACATTGCTTGTCCAGAATTCATGTTTAAAATGGGTATTCTACGTGGCTGAACACACAAAAAACATAATATAGATAATTGTATTGTCATAAGTCTTTGGATTTAGATTGGACAACTCTGGGTGTCTATAACAAAGAGCTTAACGTAGAAAAATATGGACATAAAACGACATGAACAATGCTTGACGAACATTCTTTGTTTGTCCTTAGTCAAATAGATGGCACTCCTTATTGGTGATGTTTGTAAAGACGTACAGCTTCTTCAACATCGTGACCCCATAGCCACCTTTGAAATCCTGGATCTGCCCAGCGGTTAGCGCACCCTGTTGATGGCACCTCCTCTAGCAATTTGAGATCTCTAATTTCTTGCTCTGGCCCATCTTCAACCTGACACAATGTTCTAAAGGCAATGCTTTCTTTGAGTAATCGCGTCGTTCGTAATTTTCTGATTTGCTCATAGGTTCTGAGAATATCAGGAACATCTTCTTTCAGTTTTAAGTCCTGAAATAACACTGTGAGGGTCCCTGCATCTTCAATTGCTTGGGCTGCTCCTTGTGCCCTGCCATGTATTAGCATCAATAAAATGGCTTCATACTACGGAACGAACACACAAGTAAGGAATGGTAGCATGACAAGCATCCCCAATCATTGTAAATGTTCCTTGTCCGCTTGTCCAATTCTCGATCTCCACGTTGTCCTGCAATCTCCACTTAGATATGGAAGTAACCATTCCGAGCAATTTTTGAATTCTTGGCTCCCAATTCTTCATGAGCTCTTTCATCTCCTCTAAATTTGCCTGGCTTGAGTCCTCCAAATCTGAAATGGTGTCTGGGGCTAAAACCACTAGATTGCAAGGCTCTCCTTCCCGCAGAGGAAAGAAAACTACATGGACATGCGGACCTGTCATGATTGACTAGTTATCAAAATATACCATAATGTTTGGAGGTTCTTTCGTACCGATCCAGCAGTGAAATTCTGGGTAGTCAACTAAGCTTTCCAAGTCCTCATGCTGCATAAGTTTAGCGGGATTGAGGGTGGCTCTGTATACCAAAGTCCCACTTGGAACCGGTGGATCTTTCTTTCCAAGAAATGCCTCACGACATTGACTTCTTAGTCCATCTGCTGCAATAACTACATCTCCTTCTACCACTTCCTCCTTATCCAATATCAGACCTGGCTTAGCAAAATCTACCCCCCTAACAGTTGATTTCAAGCGAATATTCACTCCTAGTAATTTAGCTGCTGACACAAGCACATAATGCAAATCGGCACGGCGAACGAGAAGGTAGGGTGAACCATATAAAGTTCCACAATGTGGAAGAAGGTTCTGTTCTGAGAGTATTGCCCCATCACTGTAGCGGTGCATAGCAATACTATTTGGCACAATAGCATATTTCTCGATCTCACGGAGCACCCCGAGTCGCCTGAGCACTGCTGTAGCATTTGGCGGGATTTGAATACCTGCGCCTATCTTTGATTTGACTCGATGAGTGTATAGTCAGAATTTGGGCAGGTAAATTACTTCTCTTAATGATAGCGACTGCTCTAATATTTCAATTTCATGTCCGGCTTTTGCTAGGCCAATACTAGTCGCTAATCCACCAAGTCCAGCTCCAGCAATAACAAAACGTAGCCTAGTTGGTGATTTGGGCGATTCATTGTCCATAGCTTACTGAAAGGTTCCTGGAATGCGCTTTCAAAACTGGACTAGACAGTGAACAAACCAAAAAGTTTGGCCTCGAGAAATTTGACCAACGAACATGATTTTTCACTAAAGAAGTTCAAAAAGAGGTTGTCGTCGTTGCCAATTATGTAGCCCCACTTGTGTACATATACATCTAACGAACAGGCAGTTTACAACTTACCGCAGCCTAATTAGCTCTACACGTGGGTCTCTGATTAAAAGGAACCAGCAATTGTCAATCTTTCTATAACTTGTACTGTTGAATATCATTAAACACCGGAACCAAATCTGGGCACGATACTCCATGCGTTGAAAAACAGTGGTGGGAAGTGTCATCGATATTTTGCTTGTAAATCGATTATATGTACTTGCGGGTCTGGGACATCTGCGGCTCTGGGCCACCGACTAGAAGCCCAGATAAATCAAATTTTTGGTAACTTAACATTTTAAATTGTATCTTGGGCACATCTTGAATAAAGTCATACGCCTCGGCAATTAAAGTTAAAGAGTCTTCTAAGAAGGTATGAAAACAACAATCTAGGATGCTGTGAAGTGTCCAAGATGCCTAGAATGATTCAGAATGCACAAGATGATGTCCCATCAGCGAACTTCATCCAGCAGAATAATTCAGATCAACGGGCAAGAGACAGGTTACATCGGTCTTGTGTGGGTATGTAATTTTTGCCTCCTGTAATGCTGTGCACGTATAAAAAAAAAACCAACTTAAAACCTTGGATTCATCAATAATGTCACTTAACACCTACACCCTCCCTCCAACCTATTGGTACTAGGGCTGCAGCAATACTCCCAACCCCTCTTTCAGTAGCCAGCAAATTGAATTGCGCTGCTGCATTTCTTGTGTCTTGAATATCAATCCTAATCCCCAAGCTGTTGATATACTCTCTCGTCCTTGGACTAATGGGCCTCATATCTTTCCCCAACCCTAGAATCAATATATCTGCCCCAGAATCATTAGTAAAATCCTCTCCCAAAACATCTCTCCAATATATAGAAGGAAAACCAACCAGGTTTTGGCCAAACCAGCCCTAACAATCCCCAACTCTCATCCTCGACATCAAATCTTCCTTTCCCATCCACCAACGTCTTTCCCCTCGATTTCTCTGCCTCCCAAGGACACCACGCGAACGCCTCTCCTCCCACAAGCAACACGCCCTGTCCACCTACAATTTTGACCCCACTATTCAAGTGAAACCCATCCCATAAACACGCATCTATGCTCGTGCTGGGAACCGGCGTATTGCCCAACACATTCAAGGCACCAAAATCCGTCTGCGTATCTTCTATCGAAGCGGGGCCACGATCGTGAGATTTAGGGGCTGTCGAATGGCGTACCGCTGGGAATAGAAAGCGAGATTTTGCGCTGAAAGCCCGTCGGGGACTTATGGCAGCAGTGGGAGCTCGAGACGTGATACAATGAGTGCATTGTCGTGTGGAGGGGGAGAAGAGGAACGTGGTCAGATCGCGGATTGAGGGACGTGACAGTATCAAACTTGATCTTAGAGAAGACATTACAAGCAATTGACCTGCCGAGGAAAGGTAGTCCGAAATTGAGACGTGCGTTCTGTTATGAGTGGTCGAGTTTCCCAATGTCATGATATCGCCAAGCATCGACAATTCATGTCGCTGCACGTGATGGTACAGTACGATTGTGGCTCATTTTCACTTCTTGATGCTGCTCATATTTTCCGAGACTTCTATATTTCAAGTAACTTGTAGGTTAATCAATGGAATTGAAGAAGTCTCCGATATAATAATGGTCGCAGATGAGCCAGTGACTTCTTGAATGTCGACAAGACGCCAGCCATCCATCAAAGGTATCTACTTTCGTACAGGCCCAAATAATTCCCAGTGGGTCACCGCTTTCACCATTCATGACGAATCGAGGGATTTTGGCACGATGATACGATGTGGGACTCTTGTGCTATTGAAGGCCTTATGTATAGCAATGTTCCGGGGATAGCAGCTATGATAATGGCTACGTACAAGGCAATGGATAGCTATAGTCTGCATTGCGCTGCTATTGCTGGATGATTTGCACTTTCGTTACCTTCGGTGCGCTTCTCTCTATCGATGCATTCAGCTTTATCAGCATGTGTCTCGGCGTAGGTTCCTCTGTAGGAGAGGAGCGGACGTGCTTGCGCCTTGCTTTCGCTCTCTGTTGCTATCATACTAAGCGCTGCTAAATCTTGAATGGACTAAAAGCCGGGAACTGAAGGAAAAGCTAGTCAATATTTCTAGCTTATCAGTAATATTGGACTATATATCGAAGCGGAAACGACATAAAGAGTGATTAGTTGATTAATATGACACGCAACCAACATATTGCTAGCCAACTGGTGTTTGACTCGCTTGCGAGCTTCTATCAAATGCGGAATGATCTTTGACTCCGGGAGGAACCAAGCTAGCCACTTCATTTGAAAACGATGTGCTTCAAGTAACCTACCTGGCCTGCACCTGGACGCCTGGTAATCATTTGCCCGGGAATGTATAGGTTCTGACCTAGCCCTGCAAGGCTATGGCCCCCACCAAGACGCTCATATGAGTGCTACCTCCAGGCTAAAAGCTAGCTTAGTTGTGTTTTGACTTAGACCTTGCCAGTGTCCCAATCCTTAAATCCATCTATCATTTTGCCCATTTTGGTGCTTCTCTATCTAAATCACTTCCAGAACACATAAGTAGCAATTTTGTTTAGCGGACACCATGACTACCAGGATTCTAGAGCTCTCTTCTCAGATTTTCTTTTCCACAAAGAAGATCGAAGAATTTCTCTCTATCAACTCACTACCACATCCGTCTTTCGATGAAGATGGACCTATAACGCTCGACTTTCCAGCAGAAATCGAAGTTGCTCGCAGTGCTGTCCTGAACGCATCAGCTGAACTCCAAGCATTATTGACAGGTCCAGATGGTCTTCTTCAACCTATAGTAAATCATGTCTTCCTTTATTGATGCAGTTTTTTTATAATACAAACTGATACCTCTTTCAGCTAAATGGCACCAGTCTCGAGGCGATCTCTCGCTATGATATGGCTCGAAAAGTCCCCATAGGTGGCTCTATCACTTTCGAAGAACTGGCCGCCCAATGTGGACTCTATGAGCCCGACGTCCGCCGAATTATTCGGTATGCTATTGCACACCATTTCATTTTCCGTGAGCCAAGCAAGGGCATTGTAGCTCACAGTGCAGCCTCACGACGCTTGGTGGATGACCAGGGGGCCCGGGATGGGTTAGGCGTAATGTTCGACGATTGTTACCAGAGCTTTGGAAGGGTATGATTAATTCTTTGTTTGCTCTTAATCGAACTTCAAAAGGTACTAACAAGCAATAGACGGTAGAGGCTATGGAGAAATGGAAAGGACAAGAAATGGATCAAACAGTATGTTATTTCACATTCTCCAATACATGGACATCCAGGAGTGATGAACCCTAATCTTGATTTCTATTGAAATTTGTGCAAGAAGGGTAGTTGACTTTTTCTTTGGAGGGGTGGGCACTCTCACACAACGGCCACTCAATTTTTCAGACCTTTGGCAAGGAACCAGCCAAAGCCAAGCGTTTTGCTGGCTCCATGGTCGCCTTCAACACCTCGCCAATGATGTCCCATAAGCATATGGCTACCAATTTCCCCTGGTCAGATCTAGGTTCAGCTGCTATTGTCGATTTGGGAGGCTCGCATGCCGAACTTTGCATCGCTCTTGCGCTTGAAGCTCCCGACTTGAAATTCATTGTGCAAGAGCTGCCACGGACAATACAGAGCGTCCGTCGAGATGCCATACCAGCTGCCGTTGCATCTCGCATTGAGTTCATGGAGCATGATTTCTTTAAACCGCAACCTGTATGTAACACTTACTCCCTTGATTAATCTTTACATGTTTTCCAAATTCCAGCAAGTAGCTGAAACTAGGTTCTAGGATATTAGAACTGCCCTCCTACGTTTCCGTTCAGTATTAGGTGTCAAATAAATTAGAAACTAACTCATTCAAGGTTGTTGCTGCCGTCTATACATTTCGACAGATACTTCACAACTGGGCGGATGTTAACGTGGTGAAGATCTTGCGCGCATTGGCCCCAGCTTTACGACCAGGCGCTCGGATTCTTGTTCATGACTTGATCCTTCCGGACCCGGGAAACTTACCGCTAAGTCAAGATCGGCAGATTCGGTGCGTTTAACTGATGCTCAATTGCATTTGGCTTGACACCAGTGCTAACGATTTGCAATAGGGCGATGGACATGCTAATGCTTTCCATCTGCAACGCGAGAGAGCGTGATGAAGACGATTGGCGACAAGTATTTAAGGAGGCAGACTCACGCTTCGAGATCTTGCGTATTTTTACACCCAAAGGATCAGCTTTGGGAATCATAGATGCAGTGTGGAAGGAGGAATAATGCACTCGTTCCGCTTTTAACGATGGTCCACCAGATTAGATCTAGCGACTTTACTCACTTTTGCAACGTTAATATAGAAATATTGCTAAAATTACATCCATTCAGTATATACTTAAGCTGTAGGGAAAATCGTGCTGTTTAACTTGTTTGAGAGGAGCTTGAGGCTTATTGAGCTGTTTGTATGTTGGTTGGAGAGAATGTGCTACTGTCGAAAATCTGCCTGTTGTCGAGTAATAGTAAAAGAAATAGAGCAACTTCTTTCCCAAGCTGCCCCGTAAGAATGATCTCAAGTGCCAGTACCACAACAAGTGGCGGTAATCTTGAATGAGCCGACGTGATTGGGGCACTTGGGTGGAACACCAACAAATTTCCAACTATCACAATCCTACTCCCTAGGCAGGCATTGATATCCTCCTGCATGTGATTGGGGACGTGACTGCAGCTGGCTTGTATATTTTCCCAGCAATAAACACAACTTATGAAAGTAAGTTGGAAAAATCCTATCAGTCTTAAGAAGAACCTAATCTACCTAACTAGCCATGTTTAGCATATGTGCGCCATCGAGTTTACATAACGTGAAACCAGTTTCATATTTCATACGTGGTATCAAGAATAATCCAATGTAGTATGCTAGCCTGATGGGGTATAGTTTCTGAATCCTTCATAATAACGGTCTTCCAGACCTTGTACTCCAAAAAAGCTTCGTATCCGTTCACTCTACCGTTTCAGGTAACCGGGCTTGGCAAAGTGCTTCTTTCAATGTTCCACTGCCCACCTGTGTAACATACACCGGTGTGTTTGTGCCCCGGATCCTATTGGCCAGTGACCAGTGGGCCGTAGCCCGTGCAAATAGGAGAATATATTGTACAGTCTGACGGTACATGATAAGTCGGAAATACTACTTTAACATCCCAGGAAGGGCGTGGTGACGATCTACAAAGTCCCCTTTCGTACAGTACATTACTTTAAGCGAAATCCAACAAGCTTCGAGGATATCATATCCGGCTGTTTATCCAGGGTTCGCGAATACCATTTCAAAGTTTGGGAGATTTACCAACTCGAGATTCCTGGCATTTGCCATTGTAGTACCAACCGTATCTGCAGTTGGTCATCTGTGTGGACTGACGAAAGAAGTGTTCGCACCGGAAGTGCCGGGGTTGAGAGGGAAAGCCTTTCCTGCGATACGATTATCATAGGAATACATTTTCCCAGGTGCTTAGCCAGAGGTATACACAACATAGTCTGCGCCTCAAACTCACGTTAAATTGCATTGTTTGTCGCTTTTGTCATCACAATCATATCAAACGAGCAGAGATACCATAATTCCATATGAATTTACAGTATGACTATTGACTTATCATGAATTCTCCCCCTAGTGTAGAATAGATTGAAGTTTCCCTCATAATACCTCTTTTATGACCCCAGGAA
>Ga0247734_1001579_pt1 | contig 17060 bp, 16 predicted proteins | sample UWRJL103311B2_FD_180933 | JGI IMG/M metagenome (GOLD analysis project Ga0247734, IMG submission 180933) | Plant litter microbial communities from Arlington Agricultural Research Station in Wisconsin, United States - UWRJ-L103-311B-2 | ecosystem: Environmental > Terrestrial > Plant litter >... | reverse complement strand
GAGAGCTTGCAGCGGGACATAAGATCACGAGCGGGGATGCTGGAAAGGGACATCTTCAATTTGCTCGAACCGCTGTCGGCTAATGAGCTGAAGAAAGCTGGAAAGGTTGACTTGAACGAAGCATGGCGCCGGGGACTTAGGGAGAGCTTGTTGGCGCGAAATATTGACCTGGTTGTGCTGCAGAGAAGAGCATCTGTGACAAATATAGTAGTTAAAAGTTTAGGTCAGAGACTGTGAAATTTCAACAAGGTTTTTAAATCGCTTTGGCAATTCGTAAGCATGCTTAGAAGATTGAAGTTCTGCTTTAAGTTAGAGCGATGATATAGTAAGTGAATGTATTCAATATCAGATCTGATTGAAAGACTGCTCTGCAATATCTGCTCATGATTGCGAGCTGCAAACACTCATGGAGCGGTTCGGATATATCCTAGAGCTTTATATAATAGTAAATAAAACCCTGGATCCTTTCTAACTTTTGCGAGACGGGATGTAAATGAACAAACCGAGAAGATTGTATAAGGTCATACCATTTAATTGACTTTCGCTCCTAATAGTCCAGTGCTAAGAACACCTCTATTGCCCATCGGGCCCCTCCATCCCAGACTCAATATCCCAAAACCAACTCTTCCATCAATCTCTTCCGCCCCCTTCCCATCACCGTCGATAACCTCATCAACCACAAAACATACCTGTTGCACATCATTCGGCATTAACACCGGCCGCTCAACCTCATCCCCTTCTTTCACCATTGACCAATTCAATCCCTGGCTTTTGATCCCCTCTCTTGTCTCTAGCACAACTGTATCTAGCATAATTGTTTCTTCCCCTGTGTTCTCCAACTGAGCTTCCAAAGCCCACCTCCTTCCCTTTCCAGATCCCGAAGGTGGAAGAACCCCGGTTTTAGTCCTTACCACCATAGAGCCCTTACACACAAACTGGTACAACTTTCTAAACGTTCGTACCCTGCCTGAAGTAGGTGTACGTTCGGTGTAAGTGACCGTAACTGCTAAAACATGGCTCCCCTCCTCTTTCAAGGCAAAATTTACGATTCGTTGGAAACTTTCCTCTGGATCTAAATCTACGCCTTTCTCGTCGACAACTTCATCCTCCTCGTCGCTAATGGAACCGAATGAAAGGGGGACGGGGTTGGCTGCGGAGGGAATCTTCATCTCGGCTTCTATACGAACATTGTTGATGGTTTTGGATGTCGTGGACCCCGGTAGGAGCTCATTGTTTGCACAAAGTGTACAGGAGAATGTCTCCCCAACATAGGCAGAGCCGAATGCCGGAGGAAGCGTAAGGAGGGGAGAGAGTATAAATGATGCATCTTCAGATGATGGATATGCAAGTGATGCTGATGGCTTAGGGAAAACTTTGGTAGGCGATGGCGAGGGCGTTGGCAGTGGATGCTGTATAGAAAGTGAAGGCCGTGAAAGTCTACCTAGGAAATTGGAAGCTATTTCAAAAAATGTCAAGGGAATTGGCTGACCGAAGTACTTTTAAGGATACAGAGTGAGGCTCCTTTATCCCTTCTACATTTGATCCTACGCGCTGATGCGCCATTTTACTCTTGTTCATTAAACCATTTGGATCTAAAGGGTAAGAATTGTATTAGATGTGGTTGGAGTTGATATCACGTTACTAGAAACGTGACATTGAGGCTTGGCAACCATCCCAGTAAAAACCAGTCAAGACATAGAATTCCGATGGATCGCCCTTACAGTCAACAATATGTCTAAATCCGGTGATGGAGCAAGTGGGAAGGTTCTGGGAGGAGGGAAATTCAGAGACGAGCAATATTTAGGGGATGGAAGGATTTTGTTGACTCGGGCAGAGAATATGGTTCTCGTTATGGACACGCCTAAAGGTACACTTGAGGTTGTTTGATATTTTCAAATTCCGTGACTAATTAAATTCTTCAGGTCGAGGAGTCTTTGCAAACAAAGACATACCAGCAAAGACGTTGCTAGATGTCTGTCCAGTTCTCGTTCTCGATCCAAAAGAGAATTCAGACCACATAAGCAAAACAGACTTGTACAACTATACGTAGTAGGTCACACAGCCTGACTTCAATGAATAATGAATCTCACGAAATACAGCAATTGGCCATATACACCCCCAACTCAGACCGAAAATCAACAAGGTGATCTGCCTAAGCCAAAAATAACTACAACTCAGGCAATAGTTTTCGGTCTTGGAAGTATGTTTAACCATTCAACCATGCATCAGAATGTTGGCTGGGAACGGGATCTCAATAATCTCCTCATTAACTACAGAACTCTCCATGATATCAGCGCTGGAGAGGAACTGTGTATCTCATATGGGGACCGTCTTACGTTCAAAGATACGGATCAAGCAAAGATAGAGGCTGAAAAAGATCCTGATGATTGGACAGATGTGTTGAACATAATAGACTTCATTGATTGAGATTTGTTTTCCATTTTTGATGACGTAGAAATTGTTATCTACTGTACAAGAGCGGGAGTTGCTTTTGAATTTAGTTACTTGTTCATCAATTGTCCTAAAGCAAAGCGCATTGTACCATTGAGACCGAGAGAAAAGCAAGATAAGCCATGGTGGTAACCGAAATTGTTATCATGCCAAAATCACTACAAGCCAGGAGGAGGAGGCACCTGTACATATATCTGGTAAGCAAGTTGACAGACAGAGAACAGAGTGCACTTCTCGTTGTCGGGTTAGAAGTGTAAAAATAAACCTCAACTTACATTGCCATAAGTATTCGAAGGGGGTGGTGGCGGTGGGGTTTCAGTGGGTGGTGGAGGAGGAGCAGAACCTGGAGCACCCGGAGGAGCTTGAGCTTGTGCTGCTTGTGCTGCAGCCCACTGGGTGTAGTATTGAACGTAGGCAGCATAACCACCTAAAAACAATTAGCATTAAATTACAAGCTCTGATGCTTGTTGCTTACCATAGGCGGCATAAGGATCAGCAGAGCCTGCAGGAGGTGGCTGGCCGTAATAAGCAGCATATTGGGCAGCATAATCACCACCAGATGGACTTGCCGCGCCTGGTGCTGATGGTGTAGTTGGGCTCATCGCACCACCTGGCGTTGGAGCGGGGGAATTGCCATAACCACCCCCATAATTGCCATATGAATTTGACCTATCTGGTGCACGATCTCCATACCCACGTTCGCCACCGTACCCAGTGTTACCGCCGTAACCACGTTGGGGAGCTGGACGATTCTTGTGTTCCTCATACTGCTCTCGGACGTTCTTTAATAAATCAATACAAAGTTCTTTCGCCTTTTGAACTTCATTTGGATCAGGACCACTGTAACCATGTCAGTATTCCGAAAGTCGTGCTTCTTTGAATACATACGCAACGTGTAAGTACATGTCCTCGTCACTTTCTTGGCCGGTGCCATGCTCCATGAAACCAGAGCCACGTCCTTTAATTTGGACACGGCATCTAGTTTCCTGTTGGATATGTTTGACGTAAGCTCCTCCGTGACCAACAACTTGAGCACGCAGATTGAATCCAGGAATTGGCTCGAAATCAATGGGAATCCTCTCCTCGGGCCACTTCCGCTGTTGAAATGTTAGCAAACGCTTCTACGAAAATATCCAGAACACGTACTCTACCAAACTCATCTCTCTCAACCGCATCTGGCTCTCTGCGGCGAAATCGACGTTCATCCACCAAATTTGGTAGTTCCTGTTTCATCAGTTCTTCGATTTTCACGATTGCTTCTTCGAGCCCTTTCTTGGTCGTACTCGTGACATGAAGATATAGTGGCGGGTTCTGCAATACCATCAGGATTTGTGTCTTTATAGATTTAGGAATCGCTTACCGAAGCCGTGGCCATGCTCTTGTCGGGGTAATAATTTCCTCGCGTAGTGACATCTTGAAAAGTCAATATTAAATTCTATAAAATAACGTAAGTTGTAGGTAGGTATAGCGTACCAGCTCCGGTTTCTTCTTTAATCTAGATGTCACGCAGCGGAGGTTAGCAGATGCCAATGAGTGATTTTTGAATGCTATCGAGCTTCAGGTAAGCTTGAAAGTCCCACACAAGTGTTTAAGAATAGAAATGAAAGCCAGGTAGTTTTTCTTGTAAAGAAGGGAGCCTGATGTATCAGTGGAGTTTAACACAAGGAGTATTTACCATCTTTTGAGTAGAACCTTTTGTCAGTGTATAACGGTTGCGTAGATCATTTACTTCAATGTCACGAATGTAATCGCCATCCGCAATATACATCTCACCATTGACTACGCTTGCGCTATTTAATTCTTTGGGAGGAGCAGGCGATGCAGAATTTCCGGGTGGACTAAGTGTTGACTGAATGGGTGGGACATCGACGTGTTGTATACCCTTCTTTGCTTGGATTTGGGCATTGATTTTTGCAGCCGCAGCAGCTGGTAAAAATGTTAACTTTGCAATTGTAAAAGAGTCGCGAGAGCTTACCTGCTAGGGAAGCTGCATCAGCATTGTTCTTCTTCGTCTCAGCAACGGGACTGCCTGAGTTTCTGGCAATGGGGCTTCTGCTGCGTCTCGACTCGGACTTTCTGGCAGGAGGAGATCGAGAGCGTCTGTCAAATCTTGAGGCCCGCTTTGGTTCTGGTTCTTTCTGATCAAAGCGAGAGCGCTTTGCGGTGCGGCGTTCGGTGTCATCCATGATTGATGATATCTGGAATCTAAAGTTGCTATACTATGTTGTGAGACTTTGCGCACTTTGTGGAGTGGTGCAGAGCTATACCCTACGTTGTCGAAAGGTAGATGTTGAAGGGAGGAGGCTGAAAAGCACTTAGGCAGGGATCCACCAAAAATTGCCCTTTTCGCTTGTGGGGTTACAAGGGTCCAAACAGCTTGCCCAGCGAGCCAGCTTGCTTGGAACGCTAGCAAGGTGATTCCGATGCCGCTTCACTTTTCTTTCGGCCCATCCAATTCACGTACGAATTGACTCACCACCTACCGGACACTTTTACTTCGTATACCAAATACTAGTGCAGGCGACAAGACAAGATAGGAAAATCGCAATTGAATTGGGAGAACCCCCCCAGCTTCCATTATGGCTTCCCGAAAAGCCATCCTTTCAACACCGCTACGTGCAGTAGCTCTTCCAGCTCGCAGAACCCCATTCTTTGTCCAGCAACCACGATATGAATCAACTGCTTCCTCTACATCAGCATTAGCATACAAAGCTCTCCACCGCCGCATCTCCCCTTTACCGACTTCTGATGCACCGCCCTCATGGTCCGCCCAAGCAGCCGTCTCCAATATACTCTACGAAACCCCCTCTCCATCAACCACTCCCCCAAAACGTCATGTCCTCAATTGTCTCGTACAAAACGAGCCTGGTGTGCTCTCCCGCGTTTCTGGTATTTTAGCAGCACGAGGTTTCAATATTGACTCTCTTGTTGTCTGCAATACTGAGATTGACGATCTATCTCGAATGACAATTGTGCTCACGGGACAAGATGGAGTTGTTGAGCAAGCTCGTCGTCAACTAGAAGACCTAGTACCTGTCTGGGCGGTATTGGACTATACCAATGCTCCACTCGTACAGCGTGAATTGCTTTTGGCCAAGGTTAACATCTTGGGACCAGAATATTTTGAAGAGCTCCTGGCGCATCATCGGGAGATCACTGCACATGATGGTGAGGCATTGGAGGACCAGGAGCAATGGGCAGCACGACGTCTGGAGGAGGTCCAGAACAGCGATGATTTCCACCCAAGCAAGCTACCAAAGAGTGAGGCTATGAGGTTAAAGCACCAGCATTTGGAGCAAATCACATATTTTACCCATCAGTTCAAAGGGAAGGTGTTGGATATTAGCACAAATAGCTGCATTGTTGAACTGCAAGTAGCTCCTAACATTAATATCTTCCATCAACGCTAACAGTGATATAGATCCGCAAAACCAACCAGGATTGACCACTTTATTAAGCTCATTTCGCCTTTCGGTATATTGGAATCAGCCCGAACAGGTCTGATGGCACTTCCCCGATCACCTCTTATGGATGCCAATGACGATGAGCTTCTGAAGGATGCAGATGACATCGTAGATGCTAGCACTTTACCACCCGGATGATCCGCAGTGCTGAACGAGGAAACTAAGGCTGGAGTTGGCGCAATTCATTCTCGGCAAGGTGGTGATTTATTTGCCTGCGAGAAATTCGAGGATAGAGCAATTATGCTTCATGTGATTCTATGTAAACTCTATATAAAGGATCCTATAACCCCACCCATGTTAGGGTGCCGAACTCCTTCCTGTCCATTACTCCAACCCAGATGATACCGATGAAACACTGTCATGTACTGTTATGCTCGTAAAGAAAAAGCGATGTGAATCAGAATCTAATATTTGCACCGATGCCCGAGCCCGTATACCAAACCCTTTCTGTCCATTGTCCCAACCGAATCCCAACCGTTCCCCTAGCATCTAATTTCAAAGTCCCACCAAGAGCATTCTTGAGCGCCTCATATCCAACTGAATCAAGAGACCATTCAACAGGTAACTTTGGAGACTGACTGGCTCCGGGGGGGACTTTAAAAGGAAGATCGTAATTGATTCGTCCAACAGGTTCAGTATGATTATAAAATGCAGTGGCGTTTATATCCTCGATATATAGTGTACTGTACTGGAGGGGTGAAAGGAGTGTGAACTGAGCTGTTGATGAAAGGAGATGAAAAGTGGCATCATCAATGAAGTGAGGTTTGTCCTCATCAGCATCATCACCCTCACCGGTTCCAATTTTGGGTGTTGATAGCCTAGGTGTTGGAATTTCAATCGTGAATTTTCCTAGTGCTTTGCCAATGTTCGGCTCATTAGGAACGGATTTTTTGTGAGCTTGAAATGTTAGGGTTGTGTTATAACCTGATATGTATTGGGAAAGCAATTCAGTGCCAATCTCTGCACCTTTCGTACCACCAAATCCAATTGGATCCCAAGTGGCCTCAACTAGGAGGTTTGTATTGTTGCCAGGTATTACATGGATATTCCTCGCTGTTGCGTCACCGATGATAGAGCCATTATTAAGAATATGGATATTGAAATAGCCAATGTTCGCCGCGTATTCCGTAGGGTTTGTAAAGTTGACACGAGCTTGGAGATTCAGTGAGGACTTTGTCGTACTAAGGATTTTCAAACTGCCAACTTTTGGCATCAGACTAGCGAGGCTTGTGCCATTAGAGACAGCTGCGATCTCGTCAGCTTTGGTGTAGTCGAGCTGAGAAAATTTGAGACGGCATTCTAACCCTGTACAGGAAAGACTCCCTCAGCAGGCAAATCTTTTACCACAAGCTCTCCCAGAACAGTCTCAATTTGGACATCCACAGATGCGACAATTTTCAGGTCTATACGATCTCCACTGGCGTATTTCCAAATCAGACTAGAAAGAACATCCGAATCTGTGATATGAAGGGGCGCTTTGTCGATCCGGGATTGTATCTTAAGAGAGTCAGGCTCTCCATTTCGCGACTTGACTAGTTCAGATGTGGCATTTTGCCAGTGATTTAGGTCAAGAACTCCCAATTGCTTCTTCTTATAATAGACATCTGCATTGGCTTTGACTCCGGTAACATTGACACCGAAATTCATTTCGGTCGGTAGTCCGGCTGTTACAACTATATTTCCAGAAACCGTGGGCTCCTCATCTGGATCTGCAAAGAAGCCTGGAAAAGTAAATTTGGAATCCGTGAGAGTAAAACTCTTGATAAGCTTGTCGAATGTATGACCTGGAAATGGGACGGGAACTGTGACACTAGACATGATCGCCGATATCCATTCGGGAGTTTCTGGCGAAGGAAAACTAGATCCCCGCACGTATATGGTTGTATCATTGCCATGTATATAATCACCTAGGAGCAGATCAAGCGGTGACGAATTGGAATTTGGGCATACTTTCGTCAGAGTCTTGGGAAATTCTCGTACAATGCCGCCGACATTAACATTCACATTGGAATAGGGTGCAATTTCAATGTAATCAGTTGTGGCATCCGCGAGTCGTATATAGGGGTCTTGTTGGCCACAGTTGGAAACAAGAATGTCAAAACTAAGAGGAGGGATCGCAAGAGCAATGGGAAAGTCGTTCACCAGGGCGAGGGACACATCTGCTCCCATCCCACGACGCCCATTCGTTGACACGGGAACTTCGTGGATATTTAGCCGAGTAATGTTGTATTGAGGAATTGAGGGGAGCTCGTTGCCTGCAAAATATATTAGCCGAAGCTCATTTCATGGGATACGTAGAAAGGTCTGTGTTAGAAGGCGGAACGAGACCGGTGAATTGGTTGGACCTCTGGGACTTGCAAAAGGATTCAACTTTATATCATAATATATGATTCAAACTAATGACTTCTCCCCAAAATAAAAGGATGCAAAGGAATTATAGAGAGATTGACCTTCAAACACCAGTGATTCCGCGATAGTCTGAGTTCCTAGATGAATCAACCCAGACTTCAAGCTGACATTAGCTTTCCCTAAGACTCTGACTTTGTGGAGTCGGCCATCGAGCCAGTCGTTGGCCATTCGGCGGATGCCATCCATGTCTCCAGGCTTTAGGTCAGCAAGGAAATCGACTGTTGTAGTGTGTCCGTTTCTAATGTCCACAGTGATAGGTGGCACCGCAGCAGTACCAATCAAGATATTACCATACTCTGGCAAGTACACCTCCACTGTTGACTTCTCAGTTTCAACTTTGCGAGCTAGCCATGTGCCAAATCTTCCAACATTCCGCACATGCTTATTCTTAACCTTCGATGCATCCAGCCTAAAAATGGCCTGTACTCTAGCAGAGACACCAGTTGGTGTAATCTCATTTATCGATAGGCTTTTGGGCTCAATGACTATTGACTCCTTGGCGTACTCTTCAACGATAGCCGGTGCAAAGAAGGCTCCCAAAATGATAGCTATCACACCAACTCCTAATATGGTCACAGCAACAATGGTAGGCCATCGCCGACGGGTTTTCTGGGAATTAGTTGACCCTCGCGCACTCTGTAACGACCGTAGGGATGCGGTAGCTGGAGATGGAATCAAAAGATCGTTCTCGTCTTGGTCCTCCTCCTCCTCCACATCAACTCCTCCATATTCAGAGGCGGTACCAGCCCGAGATAGCAAAGGCGTACGCTCGCGAGATTCGGAAGAGTGATTTGATTGCCCTGTCGTCGGCCTGTTGCTGGTACTGTCTTGCGGTAGAGCTAGCGAATTCTCGGCCATGATTGGAAGGGAGCTGGCCACGAGGCCGTATGAGAGCCTTAGGAATCGACCAGTGCGACTTGGTTGTCAATCTGATAAAGGATGCTGTTCTATCGGGTATTTAATGTTGTTTTGGTAGGAGAAGCAATTATAGGTGTCGGCAGATTAGGCAGTGAGCGAACTAAGTGAACTGACGCTGGTGGTGGTGGTGATGACGACTGACTTTGTTTTGGTTGTGTTTGGGAGGCTGACGACAGCTGATGTGCTCTGGGAGAGTCTGGCAAGTCTGGGAGTCGACGTTGGTTGATGGGGGGCTCGGGAGACTACTCCGCTTTTTACCTTACTTATTACTGTAGGGAGTTGGGGTGGATAAAGCCGGGTGGCGGGGTGTGTTGAAGATGTGATGTGATGTCTTGGTGTTTGGGAATGGGGGTGGGGCTGATAGCTGATTGCCTGATTGCCTGATTATTGGTATCTGCAATGTGACTCGAGAATTTGAGAATTTTCGAAAGGAAAAAAAACACAAGCTTGATTGAATTGAGTGAGGATATATCAAGCCTTCTGACTCATATATTGAACTTTGAAACAGGATACTATATCTTCTCTCCCATCTCTTTCTGTCTTTCCATTTTTCTCTCATCCATTTTAATTGACTGCTTTTGACGGAGATGCCTTTTACCAGCTCCCTTCGTCCTGTACGGAGATCTCTACAACAGCTCTCCAAGTCATCGAAAAGAACCTATGCTTCATCAACACCCTCAACACCAATAGCCTCGCCCTTTGCACCCCGCCATTTTCTTTCAATTGCTGATCTCACTCCTGCCGAGCTCTCGACCCTCGTCCGCAATGCCTCCTCTCATAAGACAGCTATCAAGTCCGGATCAGTTCCCAAAAGTCTGCTAGGAAGTCTCAATGGAAAAACTGTAGCCATGATGTGTGTATATTGTTTCTCAGGCTACATATCGAGAAAGCAATACTAACCTACAATTAGGTTCAACAAACGCTCAACTCGTACCCGAGTGTCAACAGAAGCTGCTGTAACAACTATGGGCGGACATCCAATGTTCTTAGGCAAGGATGATATTCAACTTGGGGTAAACGAATCACTCTACGACACATCCTTGGTAATTTCGTCCATGACGTCCTGCATGGTAGCTCGAGTTGGCCCACACTCAGACGTCGCAGATCTGGCGAAGCATTCCTCAGTCCCGGTCATCAATGCCCTGTCAAACGATTATCATCCTTTACAAACCATCGCAGACTTTCTCACAATCCACGAGGCTTTTCCTTCTACATCCCGCTCACTCCTAGGCCTCGAAGGCTTGAAGATCGCCTGGATTGGGGATTCCAACAACGTACTGTTTGATTTGGCTATTGGAGCTCTGAAACTAGGTGTCAACATAGCTGTTGCCTCCCCCAAAGGCTACACTATTCCAGCATCCATGCTCGAGATCATACAGTCATCTACGAATGGAGTCAAATCTCCAGGAACCCTCACCCAAACACATGTCCCAGAAGAAGCTATCAAGGACGCTGATATACTCGTAACGGATACCTGGATCTCCATGGGTCAAGAAGAAGAGAGCGCCAAACGCATCAAGGACTTCGCGGGGTATCAGATCACAAATGAGCTAGCTAAGAGAGGTGGTGCCAAGGAAGGATGGAAGTTCATGCATTGTCTACCTAGACATCAAGAGGAGGTTGCTGATGAGGTTTTCTATAGCCCGAGGAGTTTGGTTTTCCCAGAGGCGGAGAACAGGCTTTGGGCTGCGATAGCTGCATTGGAGGGATTTGTGGTCAATAAGGGCAAGATTGTTTGAGCGAATACCAAAAGTTTATGTTGCTTAAGGCACTAAATAGCCTGGCCTTTACTTTAATGATCAAATACTAAAACCGCAGGTAACCTGTTGTGTATTCATATCATACGTATCCTATGGCGGTGCAAAATAGCAAGTGCGATGTCATCCTCAGAATTAACTTCAATCCAGCACATTACTAGGATCAGTTCTGCACCACAAACTGTGTATTCCGATCCCAATTCCAGCTGTGAGCCACTTGTATATCGTTACCAATGACCAATACCAGGGATGTCAGTAGCCATCATCATCGTCGTCACGTCCATACCTTCCACTACCGTATTGTCTGGCTACCCAGTATGGATGATAAGTGCTCATGTCTCGATGCGTCGAAAGCCCGAGTTGACCGGCAACGTTGACGTAACCTTCCTATAATATCACCCTTGTCAACATCAGTAGAACTATGATAATTCAAACAGGTACTAAATCTCAAAAGGCATTCCGTTGAGCGATTCAACGCTTGGAAGAACGCATCGGCGAGAGTCTGTTTAGGACCCCGTTCACTTACCCGATTTACGGCGCCATTACCTCCTTTGGAGATCCGCTTGATACTATCTTCATCGCCTATCCAGGGAGTTCGACAGAATACACACTTCACCTGCCCAGCTTTCGATTTGGCCCACTGCTCGAAACACTGCCGATGGATATTATTACCGCATGCGGCTTTGCACCATACAACATCGTCTCCTTTCTCAAACTCCATGACACATACAGGGCAGTCACCTTCGATAGGTTTCCGAGAACCACCTGTGTCAGTAGATCCGGAAGGTACATCGCTAGCTGATTGGGGTGTTGAAGGTGCGTTAGCAAATATCTCGGTGAGTTCGGTCGTATGAAGAGCTAATTGATAGGCCAAATCTTCCCGTGTTTTAAGAACATTGACCATGACCTTTCTGTGTGTTAGTATGGTATATTTGTGTAGATTTGATTAGGATGGCTTACGTATATGATGTGCTTGCATTGATTTCCTTTTTTAGCATCCGGACAAGTGCAAGTAGGAACCTTGTTGATGGTGACTTGATAGATCTAAGATGGATCAGCACTGTTCAGATCTTCTCCAAACAGATGAAAGTAGTTCCGAAGCTCGACTCGGCCCCTACTGCTCCGTGAAAAGGAGAAATAAGAAATAGGAAACGAGGAAACAGTAAACTTAGATCTCAAGATTCAGGCGCTTCGCCTCTGAGGTCACGAAAATTGCGAGAGGATTAGCCAGAATCACTCACATTACCAGTACTTCCAGCAATATCAAAGACCTCCTCAAGCTCTTCATCGCTTCGTTCTCGGTCGATCAAAAACATACGTTGAGTTCGGACACGTTTAAGTCTCTCTAGATACGTTCCAGGGGCTTTGGCCCGGAATCGTCTCAATCGCTTCTCTCCATTTGCAGATTTTTTGGCGCGCTTGGATATATTCTCTCCTATTTCTTCGTCCTCTTCGGTGTAAGTCATACACTTCCGCTTTGTAACGGACACTTGACTATGAGATGTGGGAGTGGCAGACTTCATCTTCTTGGTAATAGACGCAGGTCTCGAAGCATTCTTTGGTCAATTGCGGCTTTATTAGTATTCCAACGCCTCTTTTGACACTCGCTATGTGATGAAGATTGATGGATTTATGAGTGAACAACTAGTTAGTAGAGTGCAAAATTGGAAGTGAACGCGGCAACGTCACATTGAGCACGTGATATTGAATCGCCATATCACGTGGGTGGATGCGATGGACCGAGCGTCCACGCTAGGCTTACCCTACAAAACTCTCCGGGTGCTTCGAGGTTTTCTCTCTTTTCTTCTTTTTCTTCATATTTATTGAACTGCCACCCAACATACCCATGTAGAATGCTTCCAATCAGGAAATCTGTGGCATCAATACCCACAGGTTCTATAGCTTCATCACATTCCCGGGCAGGCCAGAACGATTAAACGCCTTTTATAATCCTGCCGCTTGCTCGAGCTTTTGCTCTATGAGTGCGTCGGGTTCGCTTAGTGCGTACATACCGATTGGGAGGAGAAGTGTAGTATGAACCCACGAATTAACAATTCAAATATCTTGACGCTTTTACAAGACCGGGGACTCTTTTTTATATTATTAGTGTTGGTATAATTTTCACGACCGAATATCATTCGGGTAGCGTGTGTCTAGCTCACGTGCTACGTTTGATTCTATATCAACATCACTACTACGTAGACGTGACAATGCAATCAACGATGACCACCGAATACAATAGCCTTGCATGATACATGTATTGGTGCCCGTATTCGAAGTGAATTAAAACTATGTGCACAGCGTTGAACAGACAAATAGGTTAACGAAATCGTATAAAATTTGATGTTAATAATATTGGATTGGGTTAGCTTCTGCTTTATTTGCAGCTATATTAATATACGATTAATATTCATTATGTCGCTTAAAAGAGCCTTTAGAGACTAAAGGGCTAAAGAATTATTCTTGTCTTTACCTCACTTTAATATAATTCTACCTAATTTATATTGTATACAACAGAAGATGGGTTAATTTCTGCTATGTTGATTCATCGCCTATTTTGGCTTGATTCGAAAGACCAAGCAAGCACGTAGTATCTGATCATAGAAGAGAAAGGGAAGTATAAGTAAACCTCAGACAGTTACATGAAGCTCGTCTTGTAGTGTAGGTAGAACCCAAGTCTCTCTCTGCTAGGTTATTCGTAAGACCTGGCTGGCGTAGCTAGCTTTCATCCTCCGGTAGTTTAAAATCATGAACTATGAGTTCCCAGTACAAGATCGTTCATATTCTTTTTCCTCAAGTGCAATCGCCATTGTATAGTACCTCCGACCCTAGGATTCAACTCATCTCTCCACGGTGACAACCTTCCCTTCAAAATGGTTGAGGCAGACGTAAAGGGTAATGTGGTATTGTGGTAGTGGATATTGTCTTCTTGGTATCGAGTGTGGGGAAACACTGAGGTCCTGTTGGTCCGAGTTCAAGGGCGAGGCTTACAGTACGACGCCAAGCAATAGGTCCTAACGAACGAGTAACCACTTCAATTTCCTACCAAACCTATCCACCTCTCACCTCCAAGATCTCTAATCACATTTATTCGGCCCATCATGCCGCCTGTCGCCCCGACAGAGCCCTCCTCTACGGGTAAGCCTTTGCCTCTGCTCTGCTTTGAAATCGTTGCAGAAAGCTTGAGATACTGACCCCAAAACACAGTGCCCAAGAAGAAGAATAACAAAAAGAAAAAGAGCACAAAGTCTCTGCGTACCAACGGCGAGGCCACCAAAACTCAGGATGGTGGAAAGGAAGTACCCGCAGAAAACGGCGACGATGATGGAGTGGAGGACTTGGAATCTGAAGTGGTACGAGTGACACCTGTTCATTTATTGACTGCAGGCTCGGACTCTAATGATAGATGCAGAATACCCCCAGTGACGCTCAATTCCCGGAATCACCAAAACTGTACACAAATGGTCATCAACCAAATCTTGCGAGCAATGGCCATGCGCCTGAACCTTCATTGCTTGCCCAAACAAAGGCGCAAAATATTGCGGGGAAGAATAACGAAACCAGTATATCAGATACGAGCAGTCGACTGGAAACAATGTCACGAGAACGGGAGGCTTTGCGTGCAGAGGTCGAGCAATTGAGGAAATCCTTAGAGGACATCCAAGGAAAACACCCAGAAGAAATTTCCACTATCGAGAATCGGCACTCAGAGCAGTTGTCAACAATTGATGAGAAGCATGCCGAGGAAGTGTTAATCCTCAAGGGCCAGCTCACGGAGATCTCAAGCCTTAGAGAGGAACTTGACGAAAGCGAAACCGCAAGGAAGCATGCAGAGCAACAATACCAAAATCTACTTGGCCGAGTTGGCACTATCAAAGCGACCTTGGGAGAACGGCTAAAAGCAGATAAGCAAGAATTGGCGGAGGCACAGGAGGAGAATGATGAACTCAAAGCGGAAAACGAAAGTCTCCAAAAACGAATACAAAATTTAGAGGCTGAAGTAAAGCAATTAGAGGCAGAATCGAATGAGTCATCAAAGGAGCTATCCAGCCTGCGAAATCGTCATAACCTCTCTCAACAAAACTGGGTATCTGAGCGGGAAGACTTAATCCAGCAAACAGCACAATTGAGAGATGAGGCGGAAGCAGCTAGGGAAGCGATGGGAGACTGGGAAGTGCTGGCCATGGAAGAACGCTCAGTACGCGAAGGTCTCAAAGAGAGAATTGCGGATATTGAAGAACAGTTTTTTGCCCAGAAAGAGGCATATGAAGCTGCAATGATTGAGAGAGACACCCAGTCACAAACCGTCGACGGGCTACAAATTGCGCTCCGCGAGCTGCAGGAGGCTCGCAAACAAGAACTTCGTGAGATGGTTGAATCGTACGAAGAGCAAATTCGCACTTTTAAACAGTTGGTCCAAGAATCAGACACAAAAGCTACGGAAGCTACAGGCTCAAAAGACAAGTTACAAGCTGAGGTTGAACGACTCGCACCTTTTGAGAAAGAGGTGAAAGAGAAAAGTTTACAGGTCGGAAAACTACGGCATGAAGCAATTATTCTGAATGATCACCTTACGAAGGCTCTACGATTCTTGAAAAAGGCAAAGCCTGAGGATAATATAGATAGGTAAAGAAGCATGCTGATGTTTCTCAATTCTTACTAACGGTCCTAGACAAATCGTTACCAACCATTTCTTACACTTCCTCGCGCTAGATCGCTCTGATCCGAAGAAGTTTCAGATTCTGCAATTAATTGCAGCGTTGTTAAACTGGACAGAAGAACAGAGAGAGCAAGCCGGCCTGGCAAGACCGGGTACCTCAGGAGGCAGTTTACGGCTACCGAGTTCTCCGTTCTTCCGCACACCAAGCACGCCGTCGCTGTCATCTGAGTTTTTCAATGAGTCACCAGCTAATAAAGAATCGGTTGGTGAACTTTGGGCAGGATTCTTGGAAAGGAGTGCGGATGAAGGCTCTGTCAGCGGAAGTCGCAGTGGCAGTATCAGTAGTACTGCCCCTGTTAGACCAGAACCAAGGAGTGGAAGTAGTTCTAGGGGCTGATATGCATTTGGATGCTAGTTTTGCTTCTTGTATTATATAACATTGCGATTGGCGTTGAGGTGATGATGAGGCTGCATAAGAAAACTTCATGATGGCATTAATTATTCTGGAATGAGTACAGCTGTAGTAACGAAGACTCTGGTAATATCACAACAAGTCGGCAGTCCGTGTCCCAACTATATCTGCGAGGTAAGAGGTCTCCTATTTATAACCTGGCACATAAAATCTGTTCAGTGCTTCTGATTGTTGGCGAATTCCTAGAGTACTTGTTATGGAAGCGTCGAGTCCCTGAATGTCTACAACATTGCAGAGCTTTTATTGCATATTGATAAACTAGCCCTCAATCTATACTGATGCTTCACTGTCGATGACTGCTGACCTTGTCACATCGGGATTTTGGTACCTGACTTTTCAATGTGTAGTCCATTCAGAACTTTCCTCTTCCAGGATTGGAGAAACAGGACAAGAAATCTCGCCTCAATTCTTGGCAGTGTTAAGGGGCTCAAATAAAGTTTCGTCGCGTTAGGGAGAGAGGTATGAGTGCAGAAACTTAGTTGTACTAGTAATCTTGCGAAATCAATGGTGGACTTTGGTTGTGTAGCACAAATCTTTCCGGAATGCTGGAAAAAGAAAATCATGTATACCAGCTGAATATGATGCTAATTAGAAAAAGAAAAATAACAATGTAGAGAGCAAATCGTCAACGGGAAAAGCTATTGTTATAAGTAGAGATAATTCTACTTGCCCAATTTTCCACGGGCTTCCTTGGCAACCTATTTTCGCTTAATAAAGGGGGTAGGGTAGGTAGCAAGAGTAGCGGGTCTCAAGTCAAATAAATGTGAGCTTGCGATTAAAATTGTCCAAATATCCCCTGCCTGCACGACCATAGGGTTATAAAAGTAGAAGTCGTGCCTCGAATCTCTTACTACCTCGACGGTATCAAATGGCCAAACGAGGTGTGCTTTACAGTAACGTGTGGTGGTAGGGTCCTTTCCCAATCAACA